>Ga0209383_1002450_pt1 | contig 10897 bp, 9 predicted proteins | sample CoawatmetaG02DNA_FD_187510 | JGI IMG/M metagenome (GOLD analysis project Ga0209383, IMG submission 187510) | Marine microbial communities from the West Antarctic Peninsula - Coastal water metaG029-DNA (SPAdes) (version 2) | ecosystem: Environmental > Aquatic > Marine > Coastal ... | reverse complement strand
GGTTTGGAGTAGTCTATATAGTGTAGCTTTTGGATACTTGCTGGTTTTTAAAAGGCTTGAAAATCGAACTGGTGAGCCAATTTCTGCAACTTCATTGAGAACATCTAATGCCTTACCAACTGTTCCATCACCTCGTTTTTCTGTAGCCATTTTTTTCTATATATTTTATTAAATTATTTTTACTTTAATGATCTGATATATATTATTAACAGCCCATTTAGCGTTTTAATTTTAGCAGATAATGTATACTATTTTGAATAAGTTTACAATAGTAGAACTAAGTTCCACTATTTGGAAAAAGTTACTAAATAAAATAGAATTTTAATGAATAAAATTTACGATATTTTTATAGTTGGTGGAGGTATTAATGGTTGTGGAATAGCTAGAGATGCAGTTAGTCGGGGCTATAGTGTAATCCTTGCTGAAAAAAATGATCTATCAAGTGGCACATCATCAGCCTCATCAAAGTTAATTCATGGTGGATTAAGATATCTTGAAAATTATGAGTTCCTACTTGTAAGAAAAGCTCTTAAGGAGCGTGATACATTGCTTAGTATTGCTCCACATATTGTTACAGAATCTAGAATAATTTTACCTCATCATAAAGGGCTTCGACCAGCATGGATATTGAAATTAGGGATGATGCTTTATGATAATCTTTATTTCTCAAAGTTCATTAAACGTTCACGATCAATTGATATTTCATCTCATGACTCTCAAGGAGTCTTGTTAGATTCTTATTCAAAAGGTTTTGAGTATTCAGATTGTAGGGCTGACGACTCGAGACTTACTATTCTTAACGCAGTGGACGCTAAAAAACTAGGAGCTGATATTTACACTAGAACTTTTGTTAGTAAGATAGAACAAATTGATAATATTTGGGAAATTCAAACAACAAATTCATTATCAGGAGAAAGTCAAACTGTTAAAGCTAAAATTGTTATAAATGCAACTGGTCCATGGGTGGATACTTTTTTAAAAGATAGTTATGAAAAATCAAGTGATAAAAATATTAGACTAGTTAAAGGTAGTCATATAGTTCTAAAAAAAATATTTAATCACGACTACTCTTATATCTTTCAAAATGCTGATGGCCGAATATTCTTTGCAATACCATGGGAAGACGAGTTTACTTTTATAGGAACAACTGACGTTGATTTTAATGAGGATATTGATAACATTTTAATTTCCAAGGATGAAGTTAGCTACATCATTGAATCAGCTAATGAGTATTTTAATAATAAAATATCTATAGGTGATGTTATTAGTAGTTGGAGCGGTGTTCGACCACTATTTGAAAATGGCGGCGAGAAAGCTCAGAAAGTATCACGTGATTATGTCATTAGAGAAGATAGTCGGGTTGATGATAGTGCACTAGTTAATGTTTTTGGAGGTAAGCTTACAACTTTTAGACAGCTCTCAGAAGACGTCGTTGACTTAATTGAGTCAATCATTGGTCAAAAAAAACCGTCATCAACAAGTAAAAATCATTTGCCAGGTGGCAACTTCAAAGCAATTAATAATAAAGCTCTAATTCATGACTTGAGTAAAAAGTATGATTATTTAGATTTACGTTATATTAAGCGTCTTTTCAATTTGTATGGAACAAGAATAGAATTGATTTTAAATAGGGTTTCTAGTATTAGTGATCTAGGAATTAATTTTGGCAAGAGTTTGTACCAAGTAGAGGTTGATTACCTAATGAAGGAGGAATTTGCCCTTTTTCCAGAAGACATAACTGAGAGACGTACAAAGCTTTATTTGTTTTTTAATGAAAATAATTTAAAAGAGTTGGGTAAATACATGGAAAAAAATAGGTAGTATTTAAAATAGTTAATTGATTATTAAGAATATAAATAGAGTGAAAACAATATGACAAATTCTAAAAAATATATATTATCTATTGATCAAGGTACAACTTCATCTAGAGGTGTTTTATTTGACTCAGAGTATCAAATTGCAGCCATAGGCCAAAAAGAATTTACTCAGTTTTTTCCAAATTCAGGATGGGTTGAGCATGACCCAGAAGAGATTTGGCTATCAACTCTTGAGAGCTGTAATATTGCTATCAAAGAGGCTGAAATAGAGCCCAATCAAATCATCTCTATGGGAATTACAAATCAGCGTGAAACAACGGTTGTTTGGGATAAAGTTTCAGGTAAGCCTATATACAATGCAATAGTTTGGCAAGACAGGAGAACCTCTGACCAATGCAAAGGTCTACGGGAACAAGGTCATGAGGCTATAGTTACTAAAAAAACTGGACTATTACTTGATCCATATTTTTGCGCTACTAAAATTGCCTGGATCCTTGATAATGTTGAAGGCGCGAGAGAAAAAGCAAATTCTGATAAATTAGCTTTTGGCACGATCGATAGTTTTCTATTGTGGCGATTAAGCGATAAAAAAGTTCACGCAACAGATGCTACTAACGCCTCTAGAACTCTTTTGTACAATATTTATGAAGGGTGTTGGGATGAGGATTTGCTAAAACTTTTTAATATTCCAAAATCAATGCTGCCAATGGTTTGTGATAGTGCGGCAAACTTTGGTAAGGCTCACAAGTCTTTTTTTGGATCTGAAATACCTATTTCTAGTTTAATTGGCGATCAGCCTTCCGCTCTTGTTGGTCAGGCGTGCTTTGAGCCAGGAATGGTTAAATCGACCTATGGAACTGGATGTTTTGTTTTAATAAATACTGGAGACAAGCCAGTTGTTTCAAAAAATAAATTATTAACAACTATCGCCTTTCAAATTAACAATAAGCCTTGCTATGCACTTGAGGGGTCAATATTTGTTGCAGGTGCTGCTATTCAATGGCTTCGTGACGACCTAAAATTCATAGAGTCAGCTGAAGAATCAGAACAGCTTGCGATTCAAGCCGACCCAAATCAAGATGTGTATTTGGTTCCAGCATTTGTTGGGCTGGGCGCTCCATATTGGGATCCTGATTGTAGAGGTGCCCTATATGGCCTAACAAGAAACACAGGGCCTGCTGAGATTACAAAAGCAGCGCTAGAATCAGTGTGTTATCAGACGTCAGACCTTTTGACAGCAATTGCGAAAGATTTGAGTGAAAATGAGCTAACTACTATTAGAGTAGATGGTGGTATGGCGGCATCAAATTGGACCATGCAGATGCTTTCAGATCTTCTTAATTTGCCAGTTGATAGGCCTAAAAATTTAGAAACAACTGCTTTGGGCGCTGCATATTTAGCGGGAATGCAGGTAGGTTTTTATCCTCAAATTGATGAGTTTTCTAAGTCATGGAGGTCTGAAAGCCAATTTAATTCACAAATGCCTGAAGATGAGAGGCAAAAAAAACTTTCTGGATGGAAGGATGCGGTAAATCGAACTCTGTCCACTAAGTAATTAAAATATAATCAACATACTATTTATTTTGAATTCTTAGATTAGTATGACTGAAATAAATCAAACAACCATTTGGATGAAAAATCCATTAGCTATCTTTGCAGAAGGTAGTGATGGTGGAGTTGTCATTAAAGGTCAAAAAATTATTGAATTGATTCCTCTAGGTGGCTCTCCTATATCGAACATAGATGAAACCTATGATGCAAGTGATAGTGTTATTCTTCCTGGATTGATTAATACACATCACCACTTTTATCAAACCCTTACTCGCGCTTACCCTGAGGCCCTAAACAAAGAGCTTTTTCCTTGGCTCAAAAGCCTTTATAAAGTTTGGGCTCATATTCAACCGGACATGTTGGCCGTCTCTACAGAGCTTGCTCTGTCTGAACTGCTTCTTTCTGGCTGCACTACTGCAAGTGATCATCACTACTTGTTTCCAAGCCAACTTGAAAATGCTATAGATATACAGGCTGAAGAGGCTCAAAAGCTCGGTATGCGTGTTGTTTTAACGAGAGGCTCTATGAGTCTTGGAGAAAAAGATGGTGGCCTGCCGCCCCAGTCTGTTGTTCAAACAAAGCAAGATATATTGATTGATAGTGAAAGGCTAATTAAAACATACCACGACAGTCAAGAAGGCGCAATGACTCAGATTGCGTTAGCACCTTGCTCACCTTTCTCGGTGACTACTGACCTGATGATAGAGACTGCAAATCTTGCACAGCAGTATGACGTTCGTTTGCACACTCATCTGGCAGAGACAATAGACGAAGAAAATTTTTGTTTAAAAAAGTTTGGCTTAAGGACTGTCGACTATCTTGAAAGTGTTGGCTGGCTGTCAAACCGAACTTGGCTTGCTCATGGAATACACTTCAATAAAGATGAAATCAAGAAATTAGGACAATCTGGAGTTGGTATTTGCCACTGCCCAACCTCCAACATGATGCTAGCTTCTGGCATTTGTCACAGTCTTGAACTTGAAGAGGCTGGCTCTATTATTGGGCTTGGTGTTGATGGCTCTGCATCTAATGATGGGTCCAATATGATTGCTGAACTCAGGCAAGCAATGTACTTACAGCGTTTACGTTATGGCGCCTCAAAGATCACTCATCAGAAGGCATATGATTGGGCAACCAAAGGCTCGGCAGCGCTTTTAGGCAGAAATGATATTGGAGAAATTGCGATTGGAAAGCAGGCAGACTTAGCATTATTTAAGTTAGATGAACTGAGATTCTCGGGTAGTCATGACTCTTTAGCGGCGCTACTTCTGTGCGGTGCACAAAAAGCAGATAGAGTTATGATTGCTGGCCAGTGGAAAGTTATGGATGGAAAGATTGTTGGAAAGGATGAGTCTGAATTAATCAATCGTCATAGTAGTGCAGCAAAAAAATTACGCCAATTAGCTAACGCATAACTTTTTATTAATACCATCATTGACTTGCACTATTAGTTAATTTATAATTCCAACTTGAATATTGTTACATAAATCAAGTTGGTTATGAATATACCTAATCATGGAGGCGCCAGAAAGGGTGCTGGTCGTAAAAAAAACTCAGGTAGCTTTAAAGAGGAAACCAAGGTTATTAGAGTGCCAATTAGTCTTGTAGATTCGCTTATTCCTACGATTGAGGTTTATAAATCTCAAGTTAAATCTAAAGTAGAAGTCTTTTTAACTAAAGACAATCCAACAGAGCTTTCAATTCCAATTTTTACCTCTCGTGTACAGGCGGGATTTCCATCTCCAGCAGACGATCATTTGGAGGATGCACTTGATTTAAATACGCACCTTATCCATCATAAAGAGGCAACTTTCTTTGTTAAAGCGCAAGGAGATTCAATGCTAGGTGCTGGCATCCAGCAGGGCGATATACTAATCGTTGATAAGTCTTTAAGCGCTAAAAGTGGAAAGATAGTCATCGCAGTTGTTGACGGTGAGTTCACGGTTAAGCGCCTACACAAATACAAAGGAAATATAACCCTTAAAGCTGAAAACCCTGATTTTGAAGACATCAAAATTGGAGGTACTGACGAACTTATTATATGGGGGGTTGTAACATCGGTTATACATCAGTATGAATAACCGAGCTAAGTTCGCACTGGTCGACTGTAATAATTTTTATGCCTCTTGTGAGAGAGTTTTTAAACCAAAACTAGAGGGTAAACCAATCGTTGTTCTTTCTAATAATGATGGATGCATTATTGCTCGCTCCAATGAGGCCAAAGCACTAGGCATTAAAATGGGAGCTCCCTACTTTAAAGTAAGGAATTTGATTGCCAATAGGGGCGTTGTAGTAAAGTCTTCAAACTATCCTTTGTATGGAGATATGTCGTCTAGAGTAATGAAGGTTATTAGTCAATTTTCTCCTATCCAAGAAGTGTATTCTATTGATGAGAGTTTTATAGATTTAGCGGGGCTTCCTCTTAATTTAATAGATCATATGCAGTCTCTAAGGGTTCAAGTTAAAAGTTGGACGGGGGTTCCAGTCTGCATTGGCATGGGTAGCACTAAAGTTCTAGCAAAACTTGCCAATCGCATTGCTAAAAAATATTCAAAATTTAATGGCGTTTTTGATATAGATGAGCTGCCCTATGAAAGGTATTGTAAGTTGTTACAATCTGTTGAAGTAGGGGACTTATGGGGAATAGGCAGGCAAAGCGCTAAAAAACTTAACCGTACTGGGATTAGTACAAGTTATGATTTTTATCAGGCAGATGTAGGCATTATTGAAACCCTTTTGGGCGTTAATGGGAAAAAGATTTATCAAGAGCTTCGTGGCAACTCATGCATTCCTATAGAGTTAATTCCTCCAACAAGGCAGCAGATTGTTTCTTCTCGCTCTTTTGGTATTGATTTAAGCGACTTTGATGAATTAAACCAAGCTTTAACTGCCCTTACTAGAAAGGCTGTCAATAAGCTCAATAATCATAAGCTTGCAATGACAACTATGACCGTCTTTATTTATACCAATCCCCATAAAAAAGATAAACCCTGCGCGCACCTATCAAAAACGGTAGGAATGCCAATTGCTATTGAGGATGAGTCTCAAATTATTCCGTTGGCCTCTCAAATATTAAGGCTTATTTACAAGCCTGGGTATTCCTTTAATAAAGGAGGCGTGGTGTTTAGCAACTTAGTTAAAAACTATCAACAGCAAGACCTGTTTTCAATAAATCAAAACAGTCAATCACAGGTATTGGCTCGTAAAAAATCTGATGCTATAAAAGGCGTTAATAAAAGATTTAACGAATCAATTAAGTATGCCAGTGAGGTGGGTAATGACAGGTGGCTCCCAAGAGCTGATTTTAGGTCAAACAGATACACAACAAGCTGGAGTGAATTGTTAAAAATTTAAGGCCCACAAGTAATCTTTTAAATTTTTATTAATGCAGCGATGATATATATTAGAATATAAATTGATTTAACAATAAGGGGAAAATAAAATGGTACGTATGTTAATGACAATTAATATTTCTAAGGGATGGGAAACTTGGTCAGAAATGGCAAAAAGCCTCGAACCTCAGATGAATGAACAAGGTGCAAAAATAATTTGGGCGGGAGCAAATCCAGATGAAACAGCAGCCTATCTGCTGGTTGAAATGAGAGACCCATCATATGTAAAATCATTTGGTGAACGCCCTGACATTGTAGCAATAAGGGAAGAAGGCGGCGCAGACGTTGCATCAACAACCCCTTTGGCACAAATAGATAAATACTATTTAGGGTAATAGTTTCCCTAGTAAGCGCAATAGAAATGACCTCTTCAGAGGTCATTTTTTTACTGAAAATTGCATAAATATTTTCATTGTTTATAATGAATTCTTTTTTTACTGAATAAAATAAAGGAATGAAGCAGCTTGCAATCATTGATGATGATCCAGAAATCCTTAAATTGTTAGATCAATATTTAACAAAAAATGGATTTGAAGTAAGCGCTTTTAATAATGGTGAATCTTTCTTGGCTCAAGATCATACAAAATTTAGCCTAGTAGTTCTAGATCTTGGCTTGCCTGGAATAGATGGGCTTGAAGTGTGCAGAATGCTGCGCAAAAATTCAAATATACCTATTATTATGCTTACCGCAGCAAGTGACGATCTTGATCGAATTTTAGGATTAGAGCTGGGCTCTGATGACTATATGGGTAAACCGTTCAACCCGAGAGAGCTTTTAGCAAGAATCAAAGCTCTATTGAGGCGCTCAGAGGTAAAAGATGAGGATGTCGATAATCATATAGTTATGAACTTTGCAGCTAGAAGCGCATTTATTAATGGTGTTCAATTAGACTTAACTGGAACCGAATTTGATTTGCTTTGTGTTTTCCATAAGCAAATAGGTAATGTCTTGAGTAGAGATGAAATTGGCGAACTCCTTCATGGCAGAAAGATAGATCCATTAGATCGATCAATTGATACTATTGTGAGTCGGTTAAGAAACAAACTTAGTAATCATTTTCAAGGCGAAATTATTCAAAGTGTAAGAGGAAAAGGGTACGTTCTCCTTTTAAAAGATTGACAAAAATAAACTTGATTCTTAATTGGATCACACCAAAAACTGTTGTAGCAAGAATGACTTCAGTACTCTTTATTGGAATTCTTATAGCTCAACTACTGGGGACTTGGTTATGGGTGGAGCAACTCCAATCATCTGAGAGAGATAGGATGATAGAGGTGTCCGAAGCCATGGGCTCTCGCATAGCTCAAACTATTGCATTTTTTGAAAAATTACCAAAGCAGTATCGACATATTGTTCTTGATCAATTAAGAGATATGGGTGGAACCCGCTTCTTTGTCTCGGTAAACAAACAATATATTAATTTAGTCCCAATTGAAGAGTCTGAATTTTCATCACTAGTGCGGGATAACTTACAAAAAAGTATGACAGCCCAGCTAGGAAAGGTTGATGATATGGAGATTACATTTGTTGATTTTGATAATTTAAAAATATTAACAGGTAATAACTTGATGGTGTCTTTATCACCTAGTTGGAAAAGGTTTGCGCTCCTTGAGCCCGGAGACGAAAGTCCGTTTGTCGTCATTCAATTTCCAATTGATTCAGATGAATGGATGTATTTAGCCGCGGTTGTTCCTAAAGGAGAATTACTATTAGGCGTTGATTGGATTAATGGTGAGAGAATTTTTAGTCTTTCAGCAGTTTCACTGACCGTACTCTTACTAACTTTTTTGTTTGTTCGTTGGCTCGTTTATCCGCTTAAATTATTAGCGCATCAGGCAAATCTTCTAGGAAAAGGACGTAATCCACGCCAGCTCGAAGAAAAAGGCTCTAAGGAGATGGTAGCAACGATAGGGGCATTTAATTCTATGGCAAAACGCATTCAAAAATTTATTGCCGATAGGGAGCGTTCTTTTGCAGCGATTTCACATGATCTTAAGACGCCATTGACTAGGGCTCGCTTAAGAGTTGAGGAGATTAATGATGGGCCTATTAAAGAAAACCTAATCGGTGATTTAGACTACCTTGAAACAATGGTTAAAGGTAGTCTTCAAATTATGACTGATGGCGTTGAACATGAAAATACTAGTGAAATTGAGCTGTCATCATTACTAGCTTCAATCCTCAAAAAAGAAGGGATTCATAATCTGCCGATTAAGATGATGATTAAAGATAATATCTCAATGAAAGGTCGGGCTCTGGCGATTGAGCGCTTGTTTTCAAACTTGATTAATAATGCGATTACATATGGTAAAGGTGTTGAAGTGACTGGAGAGAAAAAAGAGACTGGAATATTCATCCAGATAAAAGATAAAGGGCCAGGTTTGAGTGATGCTGATAAGGAGAATGTATTTAAGCCATATTACCGCTTAGAGAATAAGTTAAGTGATGCTCATTCTGGCCTTGGAATGGGAATAGCACGTAATATTGCAAATATTCATGGTGGTGAGCTTGAGCTTAAAGACCGAAGAGGTGGCGGCCTAATTGTTGAAGTCTATTTCCCTGTTTAATGAATAAACCAATATTCAAAGATAAAGAATTTTTAATTGGGCATATTGAGTCAATTATGAAGTTTTATCACCCTCATTGTATTGACAAAAAAACTGGTGGGTTTTTCCAGCATTTTCAAGATGATGGAAGTATTTATGATTTTGATACTAAGCATTTGGTAAGCAGTACTCGCTTTATATTTAATTACTCAATGGCCGCTATTCAGTTCGATAACAAAGAGTATCTTGATGCCGCTCTACATGGCATAGATTATTTAAGAGACTCACATCTTAATAAAAATACTGGTGGCTATGCATGGACTATGAAAGGTTCAGAGGTAGATGATTCAACTAATTACTGTTATGGTTTAGCTTTTGTTCTGCTGGCTTATTCGAGTGCTTATAAGGCTGGCATTTTAAAAGCCAAAGATTATATTGATGAAACCTATCAATTAATGGAAAAGCATTTTTGGTCAAAAGAGCACGAACTCTATTCTGATGAAATTTCTGCTGATTGGAAAGTAGTTTCTAGTTATCGTGGGCAAAACGCAAATATGCATTCTTGTGAAGCCCTTATTGTGGCTTTTGAAGCCACAGGTAGTCAAAAATATTTAGATCGAGCACTTCTCATTGGGAAAAACATATGTATTAGGCAGGCTGGTCTTGCAGAAGGCCTAATTTGGGAACATTACGATAGTAACTGGGAAATTAACTGGGTTTATAATAAAAATCGCCCTGATGATCTATTTCGCCCTTGGGGCTTTCAAGTTGGACATCTTACCGAGTGGGCAAAATTATTATTAATCCTTGAGAGGCATGTTAAAGAAGATTGGTTGCTTCCTAGGGCACAAGAATTGTTTGATGATGCAGTTGAGATGGGTTGGGATGAAAAATCAGAAGGGCTATTTTATGGCTTTGCACCGAATGGAGACATCTGTGATAAAGATAAATATTTTTGGGTCCATGCAGAATCATTAGCCGCTGCAGCAGTATTAGCTAATCGGACAGGCGATGATTATTACTGGGAGTGGTATGATCGAATCTGGAGTTACAGCTGGAAGCACATGATTGATCAAAAGTACGGCGCATGGTTTCGCATTTTAGATTCTAATAATAATAAATATGATGACCTTAAAAGTCCAGCTGGAAAAACGGATTATCACACAATGGGCGCTTGCTATGAAATTTTAAAAATAATCTAAGAAGCCTTGTTATAAAAAGCTGGAAGTTTGATATTTAGACATGTTCCTTTATTATCAGAAGTTAAGGTTAAAGATCCATCATGAAGCTCAATAATCGTTTTGGCAATTGATAAGCCGAGCCCACTTCCATGACTGTTCGCTTCAGAGTCATAAAAAAATCTATCAAATATACTATCAATTAATTCAGATTTAATTCCACTTCCATTATCCTTAACGAATAATAATGCTGAATCAGATTCCAGCTTAAGTTCAACATTAATGTCCCCTCCATTTGGACATCCATATAAAAGTGCATTATCTATTAGGTTGTCAATAGCCTCTCCTAAATAAGTTTCACTTCCAATAATCTGAATTGATTGTTCATTAAAATCTAAAGATAAATTAACAT
>Ga0209383_1002449_pt1 | contig 10901 bp, 9 predicted proteins | sample CoawatmetaG02DNA_FD_187510 | JGI IMG/M metagenome (GOLD analysis project Ga0209383, IMG submission 187510) | Marine microbial communities from the West Antarctic Peninsula - Coastal water metaG029-DNA (SPAdes) (version 2) | ecosystem: Environmental > Aquatic > Marine > Coastal ... | reverse complement strand
TTTTTTTTCTTCCTCAATTTCAACCAATTGAATTACTAAAACCATTTATAATTATTTTTGTAGCAACAATTTTATGTAGTGAAAAAAATTATAATATTTATATCAAGTATTTATTGACTATTATTGCTATTATACCAACTGGCTTACTATTAATAATGCAGCCTGACATCGGTCAAACACTTTTAGTGTTTTTATCTTGGGCAATATTAGTTTTTATATCTGGCATAAACCTACTATTCATTTTATTATTTATAAGTTTTGCTATTATAACCCTGTTATATGTAGTTTTTTTTATCCCAAAATTTATTTATATTAAAAGTCGTATTCTTTCTTTCTTTAATCCTGATGGTGGTACCCATAATTTTCAATCCGATAAGGCTATAGAAGCAATTAGTAGTGGTGGGTTTTTTGGTAAAGGAATAGGAGAAGGTACCTTAAAAACAAGAGTTCCAGAGGCTCATACTGATTATATAGTTTCGGTTATCTCTGAGGAGTTTGGTGTTATTGCAATAATATTGTTATTAATTTTATTTTTGTTTTTTATTTATTCTATTTTTAAAAAAATTTATTTAGAAAAAAGTGAAAAAATTAAACTAGTGCTAACTGGAGCAATAAGCTTAATAGTTTTTCAAGCATTAATACATCTTGGGGTGAATATACGACTATTTCCCACAACAGGAATGACATTGCCATTTTTAAGTTACGGGGGTTCTTCAATTGTAGGAGTTTCGATATTATCTGGAATAATTTTGAATTTAACAAAAAGAAAAATTGATTAGATGAATAAAAAAATACTAATTAGTACTGGTGGATCAGGAGGTCACGTTATACCTGCAACTATAATGTATAAACACCTAGAGGATAATTTTGACGTTTCTATGACATCTGATGTAAGAGGTATCAAATTTTTAAACAAAGATGAATACAGTCTAAAAATATTTAACGTAAGACCAATTTCAAAAAATTTACTAATAATGCCATTTGATTTTCTTTTAATAATAATCTTAATTTTCAAATCTATTTCTTTTTTAAAAAAAAATAAGATTAATGTATTAATTTCGACAGGTGGATATATGTCACTACCTCTATGCATAGGTGCTAAATTTCTAGATATTAAACTGTTGTTATTTGAACCCAATATGGTTTTAGGTCGATCAAACAAGTTCTTTATAAGTTACTGTCAAAAAATATTGTGTTATTCAAGTAATATCAAAAAATTTCCTATCAAATTCAAAAATAAGATTAAAGTTATTCCAGCATTATTAAGAAAAACTTTTTATGATAAGAGAGATACTCATAACTCTTTAGATACAATTAATTTACTTATAATAGGGGGTAGTCAAGGAGCTAAAATATTTGATGATTTGGTTAAAAATACAATTATTGAATTATCTAAAAAATATAAACTTAAAATTTATCAACAAACTAGTCCTATTAATTTTGAAAGTTTTAAAAAAATTTATGAAAATAACAATATTAATTATGAATTATTCAATTTTAATGATGATATTATAAATTTTATGCAAAAAACAGATTTATGCATTACTAGAGCAGGCGCATCAACTTTAGCTGAGTTAAATTTTACCGAGACTCCATATTTAGCAATACCTTTGCCAACGGCAAAAGATAACCATCAATTTGAAAATGCTTATTTTTATAATAAACTTGGCTTCAATTGGTTACTAAATCAAAAAGAAATAGATGAGAAAATATTACTCAAAAAACTAATTAATATTATTGATAATAAAGAAGAATATCTTACTAAAAAAAAAAACATGAAAGATTTTAACTATGAAAACACATGGAATAATATAAATCTGAAAATTATATCTGTTATTAATGAAAATTGAATTAGCTAAAACTGAAATTATACATTTTGTTGGCATAGGTGGTATTGGAATGAGTGGTCTTGCACTCATTATGAAAAGAATGGGGTTTAATGTTCAAGGTAGTGACCTTCTTGCAAATAAGAATATCGAAAGATTAAAAAAAGATAAAATCAAAATTACAATTAGCCACAATAAAAAAAATATAGCAAAAGCAACAATTGTTGTCATTTCATCAGCTATTAAAAATAATAACCCTGAATTAATTGAAGCTAAACTAAAACAACTACCTATTTATAAAAGAGGAGAGATGTTGGCAAATATAGTCTCTTTAACAAAAAATATAGTTGTTACAGGTTCACATGGAAAAACAACAACTACGTCTCTATTGGCCTCAATATTTTCAAAGACAAAATTAGATCCAACAATTATCAACGGTGGAGTCCTTAATGCAATAAAAAATTCTGCAAAACTAGGTAAAAGTGATTGGTGTATATTAGAAGCAGATGAGTCAGATGGCAGCTTTATACATGTGCCACCAACTTATTCTATAGTAACAAATATTGATCGTGAGCACATGGATTTTTATAATTCAATAAAAGATCTTAAAGAATTATTTATTAAATTTATCAATAAAGTCCCTTTGTTTGGGAAGTCTTTTATTTGTATAGATGACAAAAATAATAAAGATTTATTAAGTAAATTAAAAATGAAGAATTATTATACATATGGAATTGACCATAAATCGCATTTCCGTATTAAAAATATAAAACAAGAAAAAGATTATTCTCAATATGATCTTGCTATAAATTTGCCAGGAAAAAAGAATTTAACTATAAGAAAAATTAAATTACCACTATTAGGAATTCACAATATTAGAAACTCTACAGCAGCAGTAGCTGTGGCATTAACAATTGGAATATCACAAAATATCATAAAAAAAGGATTAAAAGAATTTAAGGGTGTTCAAAGAAGATTTAATAAAATTTTTACACATAGAGAAACTAATTTTTATGATGATTATGCCCATCATCCAACTGAAATTAGAGAAGTGTTAAATGGTGTGAGAGCTGCTTATAAGAAGGAAGAAGTGATTTGTATATTTCAACCACACAGAATTTCCAGACTAAAAGATCTTAAAAAAGAATTTAGCTTATCATTTAAAAAAGCTGATGTTGTAATATTATGCCCCATTTATACAGCTGGAGAAAAAATGAAATTAGGTTTTAAATATAATAATTTTGCAAAAGATATTATTAAAAATTCAAAAGTGAAACTGTTTATGGTTGAGGATCAGTATCAATTAGCAAAATTCATTAAAAATACTATTTTTGGTAAAAAGATAGTTGTTGGTATGGGTGCAGGTACAATTTCAACATGGATGAGACAATTGCCAGAATTGATCTAATGAGCATTGAAGAAATAAGAAAATTTTCTAATGAAATTAGTAGTAAAATTCACTTTGATTATGATTTAAAAAAGAGTAATTGGTTTAATATTGGTGGACAAACCAAAGTTTACTTTAGACCAGATAGTTTGCCTGACTTAATTTTGTTTTTAAAAAAATTTGGAGAAAAAGAAAAAGTACATATTTTAGGAGCGGGATCAAATACTCTTATAAGTGATCAAAAATTTAATGGTGTTGTTATCAAATTAGGAAAAAATTTTTCCAATATCTCCATATTACCAAATGATGTCATAATAGCAGGTAGTGCCTGTCTAGATAAAAAGCTTTCTGATTTTGCACTGATTAATGAAATAGGTGGATTTGAATTTTTAGCATGCATACCAGGTACTATAGGTGGAGGACTAAGGATGAATGCTGGATGTTTTAATAAAGAGTTTAAAGATGTGCTAGTATCGATCCAGGCAATTGATAAAAATGGACAAGTTTTAACAATACCAGCAAGTAAAGTTATATTCAAATACCGAAGTAATGACTTAAAAGAAGACTTAATTTTTTTAAGTGCTTCGTTTAAAGGATCAAGAAAAAATAAAAAAGAAATTGAAAATGAAATCTTAGAATTAAAGGAAAAGAAAGATAATGCACAACCAACAAAAATAAAAACAGGTGGCAGCACATTTAAGAATCCAATTAATCAAACTGATAAAAAAGTTTGGGAATTGATAAAAGAGTCTGTAGCACTTGATACCAGCTTTGGAGATGCGCACATTTCAAATAAGCACTGTAATTTTTTTGTAAATAAAAATAATGCTAGCTTTGAAGATATGAATAAATTGATTGAATTTGTTAAGACAAGTGTGGAAAAAAAAACTGGAATAGTATTAGAAAAAGAAATTAAAATTTTAAAATAAAATGAAAAAAAAAATCTTAATATTATCTGGTGGTGTATCCAAGGAACGACTAATTAGCTTAGATACAGGAAAACAAGTTGCCAAAGAATTAATAAAAAATGGATATAAAGTTTTAATTAGTGAGCCTGATAAAAATCTATCAAAGAATATTACTTTATTTAAACCAGATACTATTTTTAATGCACTACATGGACAATTTGGCGAAGATGGATACATTCAAACTATTTTAGAGACTAAAAAAATTCCATATACGCACTCAGGTATAATTGCATCATCAATAGCAATGGATAAAGAAATTTCAAAAAAAATTTTTATAAAAAAAAAAATACTTACTCCAAAATATATTAAATTTAATCATAAAAAAAATAAACTTAATATTATCAAATTAATTGAAAAAAAATTAAAATTCCCTGTAGTAGCAAAACCTATAAATGAAGGGTCAAGCGTTCATGTGTATATTTGTGAGAAGACTAATATAATAAAAAACCTAGACGCTTTAAGAGGTTATAATGAAATATTAATTGAGGAATTTATACCTGGTAGAGAAATCCAAGTTGCAATAATGGATGATAAAGTTCTTGGTGCAATTGAACTTAAGCCTAAAAGAAAATTTTATGATTATGAGGCTAAATATAATTCTAGCGCTAAGACCAAGCACTTAATTCCTGTAGATTTGAGTAAAAATAATCTAGCTAAAATTACTGGCATAGCAAGAGAAGCCCATAAAATTATAGGATGTAAAGGTGTTACGAGATCGGACTTTAAATTTTTTAACAGGAAGTTTTATTTACTAGAGATAAATACTCAGCCTGGAATGACTAAACTTTCATTAGTCCCCGAGATAGCAAAACATAAAGGTATAAGCTTTATAAAATTAATTGAATGGATTCTAAAAGATGCATCAATCAACAGGTAAAAAAAATAAGATAATAATTTATTTATTATTTCTATTCATTTTAAGTACTACTAGTGCAAAGTTTATAAGCGATCAAAAAAAATTATCTTTATCAATAAGTAAAATTAATATTACAGGTCTCTCTGAGAGAAAAAATTTAGAGATCTTAAATAACCTCAATAACCTTTTATACAAAAGTATATTTGTCATTAGTGAAGACAAAATAAGAAAGATTTTAGAAAAACATAATATTATACAAGAGTTTAATATAAAAAAAATTTACCCATCAACACTTAACATTGAAATTAAACCAACTAAATTTATTGCTCGTGTTTCTAATAATAGTCAATATCTAGTAGGTGCTAATGGTAAATTAATTGAAGATAAAAGTAACAATGAATTACTTCCATACATTTTTGGTAAATTTAATCCTCTTGATTTTCTATCATTCAAAAAAAATATTGAAAAATCTTTATTTTCTTTTTCAAATTTGAAAGAATTATCTTTTTTTCCATCAGGAAGGTGGGATATTTTAACTGATAAGAATATTTTGATTAAGCTGCCACAGGAGAATATTTTAGCTTCATTAAATTTATCTAAAAAGCTTATGGATGATGATAATTTTAAAGATTATAAATTTATTGATTTAAGAGTAAAAAATCATTTAGTTACTAAGTAATGAATGATAAAAAATTTCAAACAATAATTGACTGTGGCTTTTCAAAAATAAGAGCAGGTGCATTTAATAAAGAAGGCAAGAGCAACCCTTTTTTTACTGAGAGTAATTTTTATACAGATCAATTTAATTTGAAATCAGATATTCAAAAAATTGTAGCATCCCTAGAGAAATCCACAAACGAATATATTGATAATATAGATTTGATGATAGATAGTTCAAAAACAATTTCTGTTGCAATTTCTGTATTTAAAAAAATCGAAGAACTGAAATTAAGACAAGAAGATATTTTATTTTTAATTCAAGAAGCGAAGCAACAAATATTAAAATATTATTCAGATTATAACATTGCACACATAATTATAAATAATTATAAAATTGATAATGTTGATTATTCTGAGCTACCAGATAAAATTGATTGCCAATTCATATCACTAGATATTATTTTTATCTGCCTTCCATGTGAGTTAGTGCTTAGCTTTAAAAATTTTTTTTCAGAATTAAATATATCAATTAATCAAATAATTTGCTCTAGTTATGCAAAATCTATCAATTATAAAAATAATTTAGATTTAAGAGGAGAGGTATCCTTCATTGACATTGGTTTTGAAAAAACATTAATTATTTCTTTTAACAATGATAATTTAATTTTTTTGGACGTTCTGCCTATTGGTGGAAATCATATCACCAAAGATATTTCTCTACTTTTAAAGATTCATATTGATGAAGCTGAAAAACTCAAATTAAATTTTAAAAAAAATAATACACAAGTTGATACTCCTAATTTTTCTTTAGAAATGTTGCAAAATATAGTCTTTGCTAGAGCAGAGGAGATTTTGGAATTATGCGATAAATCTATTATCTCAAATACGAAGATAAAGAGTCAATCAAAGGTAGTACTAATGGGAGAGGGATCAAAAATTTTAGATAATAAATTTAAAGATAAAATTTTATTTTCTAAAGATATTAATTTTTTACATGAAACTCTGGGGGATGTTTGTTTATCTGGTTACAAACTAAGAAAAATGTATAACAAACAAGAGGTTGTAGTTGTTCCTAAAAAATCAATAAAACAAGGTTTTTTTGAAAAACTTTTTCATTTTTTTAAATAAACTAGTATTTTTTTGTAACATTTGTTGTTTTTCTAAATTTAAATCAATTATTTATAAGAATAATAATGTCTGTTCTTAATCAAAAAACTATCAATAGAGATATTACCTTTAAGGGTATTGGTCTTCATAGTGGAGTAAATGTATCTATGACAGTTAAGCCAGCACAACCAAATTCAGGAATTCTTTTTAAAAGAATAGATCTAAAAGAAAATAATATAATAGTTCCAAATATTTTTAATGTTAGTAGTGCAGTATTTTGCACAACTATATCGAATGAAAACGGAGTTAGTGTATCAACAATAGAGCATTTAATGGGAGCATTATATGGCCTAGGAATTGATAACGTGCTGGTAGAGATTGATAATCGAGAAGTTCCAATTCTTGATGGATCGGCAAAACTTTTTATTGAAGCAATATCTAAAGTTGGAATAAAAAATAGTGAAGCACCAATAAAAATAATTAAAATTGAAAAAAGAATCGAATTTAATGATGGTAAAAAATCAATTTCTATAGAACCAAGTAAGGTTAGTTTGGATATAGATTTTGAATTAAAATATGAAGATAGTTTAATTGGAACACAAAGAAATTTCGTAAATGTATTTGAGTCAGATTTGACTGATATTTATAATTCAAGAACTTTTTGTCTTTTTGATGATATTTCTAAGTTAAAAAAAATGGGATTAGCGCAAGGAGGCAGCCTTGATAATGCAGTAGTTGTTAAAGATAATAAAATTTTAAATGAAGAAGGTCTTAGAAATAGAAAAGAATTTGTAAACCATAAGATTTTAGATTGTATGGGAGATCTATATCTAGCTGGATATAAAATAATTGGAAAAATTATTTGTTCTCAAGGAGGACACAAATTAACCAACCAATTATTAAGAAAAGTTTTTCAACAAGATGAAAATTTTTCATTAATAGAAATTACTGAAAAACATTTGCCAAATACCTTCATAAATAAGAGGCACCTAAGATCTATAGCTTAAAAAATAGAGTTTTATTCATAATCTGTTAGAATAAGAAAAATGCTTTCAAAATTAAAATTTATACTTCTTTTAATTACTGCTCTTTTTATTTGGTCTTGTGGAGATAAAACAAAAAAAATATCTGAGATTGTAGAAGTGGACATTGAAATGCAAATGTCTAACGCATACAAAGAAGGGTACCTTGAATTACAAAGAGGTGATGTGTTATTGGCAGCTGCGAAATTTAACGAAGCAGAATTGCTATTTCCTCAATCACCTTGGGCAGCAAAATCAGTAATTATGGCTGCTTACGCTTATTATACACAAGATTATTATAATGATTCAATCTATGAATTAGAGCGATACTTGAAAACTTATCCAAATCATGGAGATAAAGTATATGCACATTTTCTACTAGGTATAAATTTTTATGAACAAATAGTGGATGAAAAAAAAGATTTAAGATCAATATTAGATGCAAAAAAACAATTTGAATTAATAGTGAAAGAATATCCAACTACAGAATTTGCAACTGACGCAAACTTTAAACTTGATTTAATTAATCAAATTTTGGCTGGAAAAGAAATGTATTTAGCCAGATATTATTTAAAGAAGACTAAGTGGATCCCAGCGTTAAATCGATTCAAGAAAGTTATCAATGATTACAATACAACTATTTATACAGAAGAAGCACTACATAGATTGGTTGAAATTAATTATAGACTTGGATTGATAGATGAGTCAAAAAAATACGCAAATACATTGGGATATAATTATCAATCATCAGAATGGTATGAAAATAGTTATAAAGTTTTTGATAAAAATTATATAAATGGGATTGAAGAACTGCAGAAAAATAAGATTAAAAAAATAAAATTAATTGATAAGTTTAAAGGTCTGTTTGAGTAAAATGAATGGTAAAGACCTTAAAATTGAATACTTAAAAAAAATTAATTTATTTCAAAAATATAACAAACATTATTATGATAAAGACAAACCCATTGTATCAGATCAAGAATTTGATCTTTTAAAAAAAGATCTAATAGATTTAGAGAATAATTATAATTTTTTAAAAAATGAATATTCACCTTCTAAATCCATAGGATTTAAACCATCAAAAAATTTTCAAAAAATAAAACATAAAGTTCCAATGTTGTCACTTGGAAATGCTTTTAATGAAGAAGACTTAAAAAATTTTGAAAAAAAAATAATTAATTTCTTAAGTTTAAAAGATACAAATTTTATCGAATATAGTGCCGAACCAAAAATTGATGGAATATCTGCATCCTTAATTTATATTAATGGAAAATTAACTAAAGGACTTTCTAGGGGAGATGGAGATGAAGGAGAGGATATTACTCAAAATTTAAAAACAATTAAGGATATACCTTTAGAAATTACCAAGAGCAACTTCCCTAAAGAAATAGATATTAGAGGTGAAGTTTTTATAGAAAATAATGATTTTAAAAAAATTAATGACAAGTTTGCAAATCCTAGAAATGCTGCTTCTGGATCACTAAGACAAAAAAATTCATTAATAACAGCAAAAATTCCACTAAAATTTATTGCCTACACATACGGTCATGAAAAAAAAATGAATATTAATAATCAAATAAGTTTTTTAGAAAACTTAAAATTATGGGGCTTTAAAACAAACCCATTTAACAAAAAAATTATTGGAGTTAAAAATTTAATATTAAATCATAAAGAATTAGAGCAAAAAAGAAAAGAATTGGCATTTGATATAGATGGAATTGTTTATAAAGTTAATAATTTTGACTTACAAAAAAGATTGGGTTTTGCTGCTAATGCACCCAGATGGGCGATAGCACATAAGTTTTCAGCAAACAGCTCAATTTCAGAAATTATGAATATCGAAATACAAATTGGTAGAACAGGGGCACTTACTCCAGTTGCAAAAATTAAACCAGTTAATATAGGCGGAGTAATAGTTTCAAATGCAACACTTCATAATGAAGATGAAATTGTTAGAAAAGATATAAGAGTAGGAGATACCGTCACTGTAGAAAGAGCTGGAGATGTAATTCCACATGTAGTTTTGGTAGATTTAACAAAAAGAAAACAAAACTCAAAAAAATTTATTTTTCCTTTAAAATGTCCATCATGTGGGAGCAAAACAATTAAAGATTATAATGAAATAACCAAAAGACAAGATGCTGTAAGAAGATGTGCTAGTGAGGGGTTTGAATGTGAAAAAATTGCCATAGAAAGAATTAAACATTTTGTTTCTAAGGATGCATTCAATATAGAAGGATTGGGTAAGAAAATTGTTGAAAATTTTTGGAACGTAAAATTAATTAGACTTCCACAGGATATATTTAAGCTTAATTATGACAAAATAGAAGAACTTGAAGGGTGGGGAAAGTTATCAGTTGCTAATTTAAAATTTTCAGTTGAAGAAAAAAAAAATATTTCTCTAGAACGATTTATTTATTCATTGGGTATAAGGCATATAGGACAAGAAAATGCTAAGCTTATTGCAAGACACCTCAAAACATCACCTGATTTTTTTCGACTATCAGATGAAAGTAATATAGAAAATTTATCCAATATTGACGGAATTGGGATTACACAAATTCAGTCCATCAAAAAATTTTTCATAAATAAAGTTAATCTTAAAGTGCTGTCTGAACTAGAAAAAAATTTATTGATCAAAGATGTAATTTTATTAGAAAATAATGGGCTATTAAAAAATAAAACTTTTATGTTAACCGGAAAGTTAAATGGAATTAGTAGGGCGGAAGCAAAATCATTGATAGAACAGAATTCAGGAAAAATAATTAGTAACGTTAATAAAAAACTTGATTATTTAATTATTGGAGAAAAACCAACTTTAAAAAAAGTAAATACAGCTAAGGATTGGAATATAAAAGTTATAAATCAAGCAGAATGGTTTAAAATGTTAAATAAGAGTAGCTAACCATCTTCTTTCTTTTTTATTAAGCAAACTAAAAAATTCTGAGTAAATATTTAAATGATATTTAAATAAATAGTTTTTTTCTGTTTTATTTAATAATTCATAGTTAATTAAGTCTTTTTCTAAAGGAGCAAGTGTAAGGTTTTCAAAATTAAAACTTCTTTTGGTTTCTT
>Ga0209383_1002444_pt1 | contig 10907 bp, 5 predicted proteins | sample CoawatmetaG02DNA_FD_187510 | JGI IMG/M metagenome (GOLD analysis project Ga0209383, IMG submission 187510) | Marine microbial communities from the West Antarctic Peninsula - Coastal water metaG029-DNA (SPAdes) (version 2) | ecosystem: Environmental > Aquatic > Marine > Coastal ... | reverse complement strand
GGCTATAACAAAAGCCAGCCCCGGAGTTCTGACCAGCAACGGCCACGGCTTTGCCAACGGCGATGAAATATTCATATATGACATTGGTGGTATGGTTGAGCTAAATGGGCGCAACTACCGCGTTGCCAACACAGCCACCAACACGTTCACGCTGGTTGATTTGTTTGGAAATGCCATAAACACTAGCGGTTTCACAACTTTCACATCTGGCGGCAAAGCTGAAGAACTGTTTGAGCTTGCCACGGCGTATGGCAAAGATGATTTAGCCGCGCTGCGCTTTGTGCAATCTGCCGACACGATGTTTTTTGTGCATCCCAGTTATGCTATCCGCACATTAACACGCACAGATCATAATGCTTGGGCGTTTGCCACACCATCTATCGGCGGTTCGCCTAGCCCTGCTTTAAACACGTCAGGCAACTATCCATCAGTAGTTACGTTCTTTGAGCAACGGCTAGTCTTTGGCAATACAAATAGCAATCCGCAGACCTTATGGTTTAGCAAGAACGCTGACTACACGAATTTTACCGTTGGCACTGGCGATAATGACGCTCTGATTTACACGATCGCGTCAAATCAGGTAAACGCTATTCGTTACCTGTCTCCCACCCGCGTTTTAACCGTTGGCACAACCGGCGGCGAGTATGTTGTAACGGCCACCAGTGACGGCCCAATCACGCCCACAACCACTTTAATCAGGAAATACAGCAACTACGGGTCTGCGTCTGTTGAGCCTGTGCAAGTTGCTGACGTGACGCTGTTTGCCCAGCGGGGCGGGCGCAAGCTGCGCGAGTTTAAATATGTGGGTGAGGTTAATTCGGGCGGCTATCAAGCACCCGATATGACCGTGCTTGCAGAGCATATCACAGTCGGCGGAATCACTGAGTTTGCCTACCAGCAAGAGCCAGAAAGCATTGTCTGGTGTTTGCGCTCTGACGGCACACTTTTGGGCATGACCTTTCGCCGCGAGGAAGAGGTTGTTGGCTGGCACAAGCACATCATTGGAGGCGTTTTCGGTCAGGCCACAGTCACGGTTACAGACTATGCAAACCTAGCTGTCGGCAGTAAGATCATTATCACCAAGACCGGCGGAGATAGCGTTACGTTTACGTCAGAGGCCGCAGGCGGTTCAGCCCCAGCGGTGACAAATGGCTGGCGTCCAAACACGTCAAACAACGTGACTGCTGATAACATCTTTACAGCAATAAATGCTCATGCTGATTTTACGGTTGCCAACCCGGCAGCAAACGTTGTGACGATCACAGAGACATCAAGAGCGGCGACCGGATATTTAACCATAACTACAAACGACAGCACCCGGCTGGCCGCAACCAGCGAAAGCCAAGCCGTTGTGGAAAGCATTGCCCCGCTGCCCACAGACACTGGGAATGATGATCTTTATATGATCGTGAAGCGCACGATTGGCGCGGTAACAAAACGCTATGTTGAGGTGCTAAAGAAGTTTGACTTTGGCAGCGTGACAACGAGCGCATTTTTTGTTGATAGTGGGCTTGCGTATTCTGGCGCAGCAACAACCAGCTTGTCAGGGCTGTACCATGTGACAGGCGAAACGATTTCCATCTTAGCTAACGGTGCAACGCACCCTGATGAAATTGTGAGCGCTGGCAAAATCGGGTTAGACTTCAGCGCAACCACCGCAGCGGTGGGCTACGCATACACGTCAAACATGCGAACCATGCGGATTGAAAGCGGATCTGTTGACGGCACAAGCCAAGGCAAACCAAAACGCATTCACGCGATCACGATCAGGCTGCACGAAACTGTCGGCATTGAAGTGGGCAATGATCGCGGTGAGCTAGACCGCATACCATTCAGAGACAGCAGCATGCTTATGGATCAGGGCATTCCATTATTTACTGGCGATAAAGACATAGAATTTGACGGGGGCTTTTCGGAAGATGACCGCATTTTCGTCAGGCAATCTCAGGTTTTACCATTGACGGTGTTGGCATTATTCCCACGCATGAACACGTTTGATAAATGATAACATATCACGTTGAAAGTTTTGCGAGTGCTTATGAGGAAGCAAAGCCGCTGATCTTTAATCACTGGGAAGAAATCGCGCTAAACCAAGATAGCATCAAGCTGAACCCTGACTTTGAAGCTTACCAAAACTTAGAAGACCAAGGACGGCTGCACATCTACACGGCCCGCGAGGGTGATAAGCTGGTTGGTTACTTTGCCGTTATTGCGATTGAGCATCTGCATTACAAAGATCACATCTTTGCGCATAATGATGTGATTTATGTTGACCCAGAATATCGCCGGGGGTTCACCGCTTGGCGGCTAATTAAGTTCGCAGAGCAACAGCTAATCTTATCAGGCGTCAGTGTGATGATGATTAACATCAAGCGCCACAAGCCGTTCGATAAACTTCTACAGCGTTTAAATTTTAAAGAAACCGAAAGCATATATAGCAAACGGTTAGGAGTTACCTGATGGGCGTATCTGGTGCAATGGCGGCAATCTCTGCCGGGTCAAACATTGTCGGCGGTATCTCGTCGAAAAGTGCAGCGGACAACGCCGCTGAAAAAGCGCAGGCCGCAGCTAACTTTAACGCTGGAATCATTGAGCGTGATATAGGTCTGCTTGAGAAACAGCGCGGTATTATCAACACACAGTTTGGGATTGATAATAAGAGGTCTCTTTCGGCGTTTAACCGAGAGGTTCAAGGCACAGTTATAGCCAGCGCGGGTTATGCTGGATACGAAATAAGTGAAGGAACACCGCTTGAAATCTTGCGGTCAAATGCGCGTGAAATGGATTACCAGCTTGCTGTTGGCGAGTTCAATAATGAGGTTGCAAACCTTCAAATCAGTGACGCGCAAGAGGATAGCAGACTTAACGCAGAGCTAACTAGAATGTCAGGTCAAGCAACTGGGATGCAACTTAAAGCAGAAGGTCGTGCAAGTCTTATTTCTGGAATTGGCGCAGGTGCGAAATCAGCATACAACTCAGGGCTTTTTTGAATGAAAATACCAGTATACACTTCGCAAAGCCGCACCACTACTGAAGCCCCCGGCAAATCGTTTAGCTCCCGAATGGACGCAAGACCGTTTGTCAGTGCTGCGCTTTCAAAAGGCAAAGTCCTTGGCGCAGCCGCTCAAGCTGCTGGCGAGTATGCGCAAGCGCGCTACAAGGTCGGCGTTGAGAATGATTTGAACGAAGCGCTTTTAGGTGCGCAGGAATCTTTAAGAGATAGCCGCGAAGTTCTGGCAACCTCGCAAGATTATACAAAGGCTTTGGACGGCGACAGCCCAATTTGGCAAAAAGAAACCGCTGCTATTAAGTCTGCGCTGCTTAAAAAGGTTGGCAAAAACAAGCACGCTCTTACGCAATTTAATGCAAGATTTGGGCAGTTAGAACTGCAAAACAGATTTGCCTTGCGTGATGATATAGACCTTAAACTAAAAGCTGTTGCCGCTGCGAATAGAACCCAAGAGCTAATCCTTGGCGAAAATACAATAGCAGATTTAAACACAAGCATTGCTGATATTAATCTCATCATTGCCGGAGTGAAGCTTAACGGTGATCGTCTTATAGGCTTAGGCGTTGGCAACGGAGAGGCATTAAGCAAGCAAGAGTATGCAATGGTAAAGCGCGGCACGGTTCGCGCATTGTCTAATTTATCTGCGGCCTCTGACGCGCCTATTGCAGCCGTTAGCAACGTTCACAAGGCAATAAGAGAGGACAACCCAGCGCTTGCCGGTGTGCAGGGTCAAAAGGTTTATCACCTGTTGAAAACCTTAACAGAAGAGGACCAAGCCGCTATTTTAACACGCGTAGCCGCTACTCAATCCTATATAAACGGGCCAAGTATTGAAGAAGCTAATGAGCGTAGGGTAACTGCTGCAATCGGCAAGAGCGCAATTCCCTCTATTAAAAAAGCAGTGGAAAGCGCAAAAGATGGACTTCCTGTTTCGGATCTTGAACTTTCGCAAATAAATTCCCAAATGGAAGCCGCAAAGGCAACCATGACGACAGAAGAGTTTGCAAAGGTACAAGCGCAAGCAGATTATTTTAAAACAATTTCTGTGGTTGCTGCTGAAATAAGGATTCTAAACGGTGACGATCTAGAGAAATTTATCATAAAGCGTCAAACCGCATTCAATGATGCAGAAAACCCCAGCCAAGCTGATGAGGACATTTTAAAGTTTTTGCGTTCACGGCAAGACAAATTAACAAAGGCTGTTGAGCAAGACCCGTTGCGATGGGCAAATCAAAACGGCGTAAAAATAAATCAAGTTGATTATGGTGATTATGCCAATGAAGATTTTGCAGCAACGTTGCAGGAAAGACTTGCCGTAAGCAACAACGTGCAAGCAATTTACGAACGCGATGCAGCCCAGCTAAAGCCTGTTATCATGACGCAGCAAGAAACCAAAACGGTTGCGGCAATGCTAGACAATATGGATGCGGAGCAACAGCTAGGATTTATTCAATCGGTGCAATCTGCATTGGGCAAAGACGCGATTTCATTGTTTGCACAGCTAGGCGATGATGCACCTATGATGGCCCATATTGGCGGCTTGATTGGCAATGGCACACAGGCGGCATACGATATTTCACTTGGCTTGCAATATGACGGGCAGATTTCAATAAATTCAATAGGTGATACGGGAAACGATATAAATGTGCCGTTTATAACTGCTGACGCTTTTGCAGGTCTGCCTGACTCTATGCGTAATGGTTTAGAGCCTGCTGTTCTTCAGTCTGTTGAGGCAATACTGACGTATCGCGTGAAAAATAAGAAGCTTGACGTTACGACGATTGACCAAGATTACATGCGCAATTTGATTAGCTACGCAATGGGCGGTTCTAAAGACGGTCAAACTGGCGGCGTTGGCGTAATGGGGAACGGCATGGCTTATTTACGGCCTGACGGGATTACCGATGAGAAATTTACTGACGCGCTTTCAAACCTTGCATTCGCCAAACCAGAAGCCGCAGAAACTATTGAAAGCATAATTGGCGCAAACCACACCGTTGCAGCAGTTCGCAGATCAGAAAACGGTGAAATTGTTTACAAGCTATATCTGGTTGATAAAACAAATATCCTAGACGCCACAACATCAGAAGTTGCTGCGTATGATGATGGTTATGACACCGCTGAAATTGAGTTTACATATGGTGAGCTAATCCAAGCTGGTGAGCAAAAAGCTGCTGTAGACGATGCGGTTAATAGAGCAAGATTAGCAAGAATAGCTGTTGATTCAGGGACGAAATTCAAGGGCGTTACGCAAGCTGAAATTGAGGCTGCAAAGATAACTCTTGACGCTGAATCAAGGCAAGCTGAGAGCGCCTTTGTTTCTAAAAGTTCTGTTCTTAATGCAAACGCTGGCAGGGATGCTATGAGCGAATACACTTTGGACGCTTGGCGGGGAATGAGCCGTTTGGAGCGTAAAGAAAAGGGTCTGCCAGTTAGAGGCATAGACGCAATATCTTTAGGCTTTGATGCTTTTAAGGACACCGAAAAAAATGACGCATTAATGAAAAAAATAGCCGATGTTATAGCTGAAGATGCAGAGCAACCGGCAAAGACTGTTGAAGCCAGCATAGGTAATCAAGCCGCAGAAGGGCAGTCAACAGGCATAACTGCCGGTGCAACAGATGCAGAAATTGTGCAATTTAATGCACTAACTGCTATGGGAAAAATTACCTTTGCTGAATGGGATGAAATGACCGCAGCACAGCGTAAGCAAGACGGTTTGCCTGCCACATTCCAAGATGTATACACGCTGGGGATTGACAATTTTAACATAGACGGCACAGCGGGTTTAAACAATTGACCGTCCTTAACTTTCCAGACAGCGGCGGCAGATCAGTTTTGTCGGGCAGCACAGCCATGACGCAGCCGCTTTCAACTTTTGGTGAAAACGTATCTGCGGGATATTTAGAAGCAAGAGCGTTGCAACCTATCAGCCCTTTGCGGTTTGAACGTGATTGGTGGGATGGCGTTGTTACTCAAATCAAAGAACAGACCGGCGAAACATTTAGAAATCCTGTGCAGCCTATTGCCTTCAATCCGCTTTTAGAACGCGGTGGCTACTATGCCCACACAGCGCAAAACATTCAGAAATTTGTTAAAGAAAACCAAGACAGGCTACGCTTGGGGCATCCAGACGAGCCGGGCGGTTCCAATTTGCTAATGCTTGATGGCCCTGCGTTTGGTGTCAAGATGGGAGAAATGTCTAGGGAACAAGCCTTGAGTGAAATAGCAGAGGCCGACGAAGTTTACGGGCGTTCTAGGGGCGTTGTGTCGTCGTTAGGTAGTTTGCTGGGTTCGCTTGGTGGGTCTGTAACTGATCCCTTTAACGCGGGTGTATCTTTAACAATGGCCGCAATGTCTGGTGGATTAAGTTTAACAGCACAGCCATTAGCGCAAACTGTGCTGCGCGAGGCAATGCTAGGCATGGCGGCTGAAACCGCACAACAACCAGCGGTTGCACAATATTATAAATCTTTAGATCTGCCTTATGATTTCAGCACATTCACCACTATGGTATTGACCGCTGGAACGGTCGCCGGTGCGTTTCCCGTTGCAGTGCGCGGCGGTTTAAAAGCGGGCCAAACAACGGCCAAGATTGTTGGTGTTACTGACGCTCAGATCAAGAAGCTTGCTGACGTGATTTACTCAACAGGCGTTAAAAAATCAGCAGCGGCAAAGGTTGCTGAATTAAAGCTGGACGTGCAGACAACAAGGGCAGCAGAAAACCCGCTAGAGGGGCCGGGCGGCAAGCTAGAGCATAAACAACGCGAACTTGCAGGCATTGAATCTGCTATCAATATGCAAGAGCCGAAAATCTCTACTCTGCCAACCAGCGCAGTTAAGACGCAAAGTTTAAAGCAAGTTGAAATATTTACCCCTGATGAAATTGACTTTGATGCTGCTTTTTTTAAAGCCAAGCAAGGCGGCGACACTGCCGTAACGCAAGATCTTAGCAAGGCAACTGAGTATAGCGCAGCAGACGCCGGTGAAATTATTGTCTATGAATTTAGCGATGGTCGTAAGGTTGTAGCTGACGGGCAGCAGCGCTTGCTTTTAGCAAAGCGAATTAAAAAGGCTGACCCATCCCAGCAGATAGAACTAAAAGCCCGCGTTTTAAAGCAATCTGATGGCCTAACAATAGATGAGGCTGTAATTATTGCCAGAGGTGCCAATTCAAGCAACCTAAGCGCACGACTAAACATATATCGTTCAAAGACTGCGGCGACTGAAGGAACACCCGATGGCAAAACGATCAAAGTTAAAGAAGCAGAGCCAACCGAAACCGCAGCTAGACAGTCTGGATCAAGCGGTGGCGAACCTATCGGAGGACGAAGTGATGAAGGCGTATCTGCACGGTCGAATGCTGGCGATGTTGAGCGAAATATCGATAGCCAAGAGCAAGCAAGTCTAGCCAAGTTTAGCGAACCTTACGACAGCGAAATAGCTGCACAGACTGACGCTATGGTTGACGATATTATTGCAGATTTAGAGGCTGCTGATCCAAAGGTAAGGGATGACTTGCTAGATGCAGAATACCCTAGCGGGATTCCTTATGGCGATCAGGGCGAAACAGTCCCTACCATTGTGACAGGTCGGCAGATCTTGGACGAAATTGTTCAAGAGGATTTAATGATTGAACGCTTGTCGAGGTGCCCAATATGAGCTTTCGCAACTGTATTGAGGACGCCAAAGCTGAAGGCGTTTTGACTGACGATCAAGCAAAGTATGCAACAGATTTATTTGATAATTTAGAGGCTGAATACAAAGGCAAGATGAATACTGCCGCCGCACAAGCGCAAGCTGGGGCTGATACGTTTGACGCGCTTCGCAAGAAAACAATGCAGCGCAAACGTCAAAAAGCAATGCAGCTTCGCACATGGAATGAAATAAAAACTAACATTGAGAACTACAAAGATTGGCGCGGCAATCCTAATCAAAAGAGCGCTGCTATAGCCTTGTTCGCCCAAGATAGACCTGCGGGATTTGCCAGCGTTGCCCAGCGCGAGGAAGCAATCAAGGGTTTTGCTTTTGGCGAAATGAATAGGGTTATCGGCACCTTTAACCGAAATCTCTTTGGTGTGGTTCGTCAAAAAGCCAAGCTTGATAATCTTGTGCGTGAAACTTTTGGTGAGGCCACTGGTGACGCCAGCGCAAAAGAACTGGCACAAGGTTGGAGTGCCGCCGCTGAAATGCTGCGCAAAAGATTCAACCGTGCTGGCGGTGCAATATCAAAGTTAGAGAATTGGGGCATGGCCCAAACGCACGAAGCCAGCGAAATTACCAAGGCCGGGTTTGATGCTTGGCGTGAGTTTATTGTTCGCAGATTAGACAGATCAAAAATGCTAGACGCGCAAACAGGCTTGCCGTTTAATGATGCAACTTTTGACCGTTTAATAGCAAACGCTTACAAAACCATCACTACAAACGGCGTTAATAAATTAAAGCCTAGCGGTGTGGGCGCTGGAAAGTCTTTGGCTAATCGCAATCAAGACCACAGGTTTTTGATTTTTGAAAACGCAACAGGCTGGATTGAATACCAAAAGAAGTTCGGCAAAGCTAACCCCTTTGACGCAATGATTACGCACGTCAGCAATATGTCCCGTGACATTGCATTGATGGAAATCCTTGGGCCTAACCCAGCGTCAACAGTTACGTTTTTAAAGCAAACTTTGGTAAAAAATGCAGAAGGCGACGAAGCAGCAACAAAGGCTATACAAGGTGCTGATAGTCAGATTGATAATTATTACAGCGCGGTAACTGGCAAGAATAATGAGCCGGTCAATGCTTTCTGGGCGCATACATTTGCTGGAATAAGGCAGGTCTTAAACTCGGCACAACTTGGTGCGGCATCTATTAGCGCCATAACAGACGTAAACTTTCAGCGTATGGCAAGGCAGTTTAACGGATTGCCGGTAGCAAATACTCTGACAAGCTATTTAAAAATGCTGTCGCCACTTGACGCAAAAGAAAAGGGTGAGCTTGCGATCAGACTTGGCCTAATTGCTGAGGGCTGGACTTCACTAGCAAGCGGTCAAATGCGTTATGTTGGCGATATATCAGGTCCAGAAGTAACGCGGCGAATTTCTGACTTTGTTATGAAAGCGTCACTGCTATCCCCAATGACAGCAGCAGGGCGGTGGGCGTTTGGAATGGAAACGTTTGGATTTCTAGCGTCAAACTCAAAGCGCACGTTTTCTGAGTTGAAAGTTGAAAACCCAAAATTTGCCGCAATGCTTGAAAGATACCAAGTTGATGAAAGTGCTTGGAACGTCATTAGGACAACAACGCCATATGACCACAAGGGCGCTAAATTCTTGCGGCCTGCTGACATTATGGCGCGAAACGATGTTGGGCCTTTAGAGGCCGAAAGCATAGCTACTCGTTTACTTGAAATGGTAAACACAGAAACAAACTTTTCAACGCCGTCAACTGGCGTAGTTAGCCGCACTATGCTTACCGGCGGGACAAGACCGGGAACGGTTGTCGGTGAACTGACGCGATCTTTTGCCATGTATAAAGGCTTTGGCGTTAGCTTAATTAATAGCCACGGCATGCGTATGGCTGAACAGCCCACCGCTTTGGGCAAAGGCACATATTTTGCTGACTTAGTTATTAGCGCAACGCTCATGGGTGCGCTTGCTTTGCAGCTAAAGGAAATGAGCAAGGGCCGTGATCCCAGACCAATGGACGATGAAACTGGTGAGTTTTGGGCGGCCGCATTTTTGCAAGGCGGCGGCTTAGGTGTGTACGGAGATTTTCTATTCTCTGACCTAAATCGTTTTGATCGAGGACTTGGCGAAACTATTGCTGGCCCTGTTGTTGGCTTTGCAAATGATGTCAAAAACCTAACGATTGGAAATCTTGTCGAGGCTATAGCTGGCGATGATACCAAGGCGGCGGCTGAACTTGTAAAGTTTGGCGAAAGGTACACGCCGGGAAGTTCAATTTGGTACGCACGACTTGGCCTTGAACGAATAATTTGGGATCGATTGCAGATGATGAGTGATCCAAAAGCAATGCAGAAAATGCGCCGTGAAGAAACAAAATATCGACGCGAGTATGGGCAAAAATACTGGTGGGGACCGGGCGACATTGAACCTACCAGACAGCCAGATTTAAGCAACGCCAACCTTTCCAGCCTGCTAAACATAGGGAAATAACATGACCGTCACATCCACCAATCAAAAAATTACGTTCAACGGTGACGGCTCAACAACCGTTTTCGCATACAATTATAAGATCTTTGCACAGACTGACCTGCTGGTAATCTTGCGGGTAACTGCCACCGGCACAGAAACTACGCAGAGCCTTACAACGCATTACACGGTTAGCGGAGTTGGCACGGCAAGTGGCGGCAATGTCACGATGGGTACAGCCCCAGCCAGCGGCACAACGCTGACAATCCTCAGAGTGCAGCCCAATCTGCAAGGCTTGGATCTGGTGCCAAACGATCCTTTCCCGGCGGGTAACTTGGAAGCCAGTTTAGACAAGCTCACTTTCATGGTGCAAACGCATGAAGAGGAAATCGGCAGGTCAATTAAGGCGTCAAAAGCCAACACAATCACCACAACAGATTTTACAATCTCAGCTACAGACCGCGCCAATAAGGTGTTTGCATTTGATAGCTCTGGCGATCTTTCAGTCACGCAAGAACTTGGCATTTTTCGCGGAAACTGGGCAGCAAGCACAGCATATGCGCAGCGTGATCTGGTCAAAGATACCAGCACCGCCAACATATTTATCGTCAACACTGCGCACACGAGTAGCGGGTCTCAGCCGCTTACCACCAATAGCAACGCAGCTAAATATGATTTAATCGTTGATGCAGCGTCAGCAACCACAAGCAAAACTGCCGCAGCAAGTTCAGCCACAGCAAGCGCAAATTCTGCGACAGCAA
>Ga0209383_1002440_pt1 | contig 10922 bp, 8 predicted proteins | sample CoawatmetaG02DNA_FD_187510 | JGI IMG/M metagenome (GOLD analysis project Ga0209383, IMG submission 187510) | Marine microbial communities from the West Antarctic Peninsula - Coastal water metaG029-DNA (SPAdes) (version 2) | ecosystem: Environmental > Aquatic > Marine > Coastal ... | reverse complement strand
TTGCAGGGTCAAACAATCTTAGGTGCTCTGCAGACATAAGTGCGGCGCGATAAAAGTTTATATCTTTCTCGAAGGTGGCAGCCACGTTATTGACGAAGAACTTTGTATTTTCAATAGGATCGATAGGCGGGTTGAGGGTAATACTCTGCATTTCTTTAATTAAATTCGAAACCAACTCTTTAATGATGTCACTTTTTTTCCCGAATAGGTTGTGAATCGTTGGCGTAGTAACCCCAGCCTCTTCGGCAAGTTCACTTATAGTAAAGTCTTCTAAACCTTTTTCAGCTATTAGACGCTTGGCTATATTAAATATACGTTCACGACGCAATTTTTTATTTGCCTGACGAGTTTCATTTCCTAATGCTTTTACTGGTTTTTTCATACTGCACACGCTAACACATAATGGTTAATCAAGCTAACAGTTTTTCCTATGAGTTAAAGCTGTAGTCCCAAGCGCTCTGATTTTTTAAGGAGGGCATAGCCATATTGGGAAGAGACTGTGTCGGAAGAAGAGTAGTTGTTAAGAGTAAAAGTACTTTGCGCCAAGTGGGGTTGTACCCATTATTGCGCCTATAGGGCTATAAATATAACGACCATAAAAAAATTGTAAAACAGAGGTTTAGTTACTATATAGCAGGAGGATAGACCGATAAACTATGTAGGTATACTTTACTCTGTAATACTATAATAACCGCCGCAGATACCGTAAAACCTAACAATTACCTCTCCGGCGAATAGAGGTAGCGGTTGCGATGCCGGCTCCAGGCAACAAAAAAATAGGCCACAAGGGGCCTGTGTCAGTGATCGTGTCAGCATCAGTAAGTAATTGTGACGCTGAGCTGGTCACTGTAAACCCCTTGGGCCGCTGGTTGCGCTGCCGGGACGCTACCATAGGCAGTAAGGGTTTGAGAGACGCCAGTTCCGGTAAGCGCCACACCTGTGGGGGCGGTATTTCCCCATACCGTGCCGCGAGCGACATCTGAATAAACTTGATAGACTAGATACTTTTCCGCTCCGGCAGTCATTCGACGAACTGGCGCATCAGCCGAACCTGATCCTGCGGAGGCACCAGCATTCATAGTGATCAGGGCAGCTGCGCCTGAGGTGCAGGTCGAAACTGCCGTGGCCGTGGCTTCAAGAGCGGTCGAAGCATTTGCGACAAAACCGTCATAGGCTCCGAATGCCATTGGGCTGGAGTCCATAGAGCAGGAATGTACAACCGATACGCTAACGTTCATGGTTGAAGTACTTGAGCCAGCGTAGGTATAGACGCTAAGAGCAGCGGAGCCAAGTACCATGGCCGATACGAGCGTGAGTTTAAGAGCGCTTTGGTTGAATTTCGCTTTTATAATTCGTTCCTTCCATTAAAAAATGCAATTTTCTACAAGAGGATATTCATCCGTTAAATTCTCGTTTCAGCCCTACACGTGTAATAGATATATCAAGGTGTGGCGGTTAAGTAAGGATAGCACATTTGATTCAATCGACTCACGATACTCTATTAGCTCTAGAGTAGAGCATTTATTCTATACTGCTGCTAGTTCAATCTTTAGGCATGTAATAAATAATCACTGCGCCTAAAATAATTTTCACGAGCGCGCCTGGCCAAAATGGCCAAAACCCATACTCTAATGCTTTTTCAAGCCCGTATAAATAGGTCAATTGGGCAATGCCACAGATTAAAATCAGTGCAGTTCCAGTCGCCATAACGATTAAACCCTCGGCAAAGCTGTCCCCAAATCCGTTCTCTTGCAGTGCGCCACAGACATAACCGCCAACTAAAAACCCATACAAAAAGCCGCCACTGCCGCCCATTAATGTGTCTATTCCAGAGGCGCCTTTGGCAAACACAGGCAAGCCAGCTAAACCTGCAATCAGATAAATGGCAATGACCAGCAGCCCTCGTTTACGTCCTAGCACAAACCCTACAACCAGCACCGCAAGGCTTTGCCCTGTGATGGGTATTGCGCTGCCTTTCCACGGCAAGGCAATGCTAACCATGGCGCCTAGACAAATAAGTAGCAGGCCTAAGCCAACCATTAAAGTATCTCTATTAACCTGCATTAACTAAGGCCTTTCTGGTGCTGTTTATCCATGAGTGGCGGGTGTGTTTGGTTTCAGATTGATGAGGTACTTGGATCCCAAGGCATAAATTATTAACCCTGCGAGCACGATTGCGGAGGCTGTTGCTATGGGCGTATTGTGCATAGCGTGTGCGGTCTGAGTTTGAGCTAGAAAGTCTATGTTCCATTGGCCGGCTAGGTAGTTGGTTAGATAGCCAAAGGCAAAACCAACCCCGACAACACTACCCAGATAGGCCGCGAGGGCGCGATTGCCCAGTTCACGCTTGACCAAACCCATGGTGGCGATATTGGTGGCAGGCCCAACCAGCATAAATACTAATGTCGCACCCGGCGATACGCCTGAAAACAACAAGCCAGCGGCAATCGGTGTGGAGGCTAGGGCGCAGATATACATGGGTACACCAATCAGGGCCATTACCACAAAGGCCATAAAACCATCACCCCACTGAGCTAAAAATTCGGTGGGTACATAGGTTTTAACCGCCGCGGCAATGCCCAGGCCAATCAGCAGCCATAGGCTAATATCTTTTATGAGGTCGACAAAGGTAAATGTCATGCTGTCCTTTAGTCGCGTAGCTATAGTTTCAGGTGCGCTTGTTTCGGCATCGAGTTCACTGCAGCAGCTTGGCTCGGGTTCAGGCGTTTTAATGGCGCAGCACGGTTGAGTGGGCTCTGAAGTGATTGGCGTAGGCTCGTCCTTATCGGCCCCCACCAACAATCCAGCAGTAATTGCAGTAGATATAGCCGCAATGGGCCTGATAATGGCCATAAAGGGCCCTAGCATGGCGTAAGAGACGGTTACTGAGTCAACACCCGTCTCTGGTGTAGATATCAAGAATGAGGTGGTTGCGGCTTTAGAGGCGCCGCTGCGACGCAGGCCAAGGGCCGCAGGAATAACGCCACAGGAGCAAAGCGGCAGGGGCGCGCCTAAAAGAGCAGCTTTGACGGTGGCCATCAAACCAGGTTCGCCGAGATGTTTGGCAAGAAGCTCGCTGGGTACGAAGGCTTTCATGAGCCCTGCAACGGTAAACCCCATGAGTAACCAGGGCGCTGACTCGATAAATAGACCGATGAAATGTTCCATTAAAGACATGTATTGTTACCTGTTTTGGACGCTTAAAGCGCCTAATATGGTGCAGTGGGTGGCTGGCTCATCACCGCCGCAGCAAGCATTGCTGAGTGTTTGTAATGACTGCTTAATCTTTTTGATTTCAGTCAGGCGCTGATTAACAACCTGTATTTTGTTGTCGACAAACTGCTTTACATCCTGACAGGACTTATCATCTTTGGTGACTTCTAACTCTAGTAACTGATGTATTTCATTAAGCGTAAAGCCAACTTCTTTGGCGCTAAGAATAAAGCGGATGCGTAATACGTCAGATTTGGAATAAAGACGATAGCCTGAATCAGTCCGTGCGGTTGGCGTAATAAGGCCATGCTTTTCATAGAAACGCAGTGCATCGCGTGAAATACCCGCAAGTTCGGCGAGTTCCCCAATTTTAAGCATAGCCATCAACTCCATCTCAGAACTATAAAGTCTGGAGTATAGACCAGAGTCAAGGGCTTAAACAAACAGCCCTTTCTCGAAGCAGGCGTTACGCGCTCTTTGCGACAGACGGCGCTGGTGTGCTGAATTTAAGCGCAGTATCCTTGGCCAATGGCTGGGTAAATAATGCGCGGTCTCTACGGAAATCTTGGGTATTAATCCATGGCTCTTGATCACCTTGCTTTGGGAACAAGTGCATCATCCGTTGCATGTAACCGGCAGGGAAGTCTGCGATCCAGCTTCTTACGGGCATGTCGTGCAAGTTTGTGGGTACCACTGCGACAACGCTGGTGGTGTTGGTGTCAGTCATGTGGTTGAGCGTTCGGCATACCCATTCGGCAGTTAAGTCTGCGCGCAGCGTCCAGGAAGCGTTAATGTAGCCAAAGGTGGAGACCATATTGGGCACATCAGAGACCATTAAACCTTTGTAGGTCCAAAGCTTTGCAAAGTCTACGATTTTGCCATCAACGGCTATCTCTGCACCGCCCATCATTACGAGCTGCAAACCAGTGGCACTGACAATGATGTCAGCATCCAGATGCTCACCAGATTTAAGCTGAATGCCATTCTCTGTAAAGCTGTCGATGTGATCAGTGACCACGGTGGCGCTGCCGTTCTTAATGGCGGTGAACAGATCGCTGTCAGGCACCAGGCATAGTCTTTGGTCCCAAGGGTTGTAGCTAGGAGTAAAATGTTTGTCCACATCATAGTCGGGACCAAGCTCCTTGCGGACCATATCAAGTATGGTCTTTTTAGCTTTTTCGGGTCTTTTGCGTGTTTGTTTATAAAGAAGCTCTTGGAATCGTGTATTGCGCAGACGCGTCAGTGCATATGCCCAGCTGTGAGGCATTAACTTGCGTAACCCATTGGCAAACCAGTCCTCGGAAGGGCGCGATATGACATAAGTGGGTGAGCGTTGCAACATAGTCACACTAGCGGCTTTTTCAGCCATTGAGGGTACTAAGGTAACGGCGGTTGCTCCTGAGCCGATAACCACAACCTTTTTGTCCTCGTAATTTAAATCTTCAGGCCAAAATTGTGGATGTAAAAGCGTTCCTTTAAAGGCCTCAACCGATGGAAATTTCGGGTCATGAGCCTGTTCATAACTGTAGTAGCCGGCGCACATATGTAAAAAGTTACAGGTAATTTGGACGGTCTCACCGGCATCTGTCTGAGCGACGGTTAGCGTCCAAAGGCTAGTTGTACTGTCCCAGTTGGCATTGGTTAATTTACAGCTATAGCGAATCTTCTCTTCAATATTGTTTTCAGTAGCAGTTTCACGGACATAATTAAGAATTGAAGGGCCATCGGCAATTGCTTTTGCGCTATTCCAAGGTTTGAAACTGTAGCCTAGCGTATGCATGTCACTGTCTGAGCGAATGCCAGGATAACGAAAAAGATCCCAGGTGCCGCCACTAGCGCCACGGCTTTCTAAAATGAGGTAGTTGTGATCGGGGCACTGCTTAGTGAGGTGATAAGCGGCACCAATACCTGAAAGACCAGCACCCACAATGACGACATCAGTATGTTCGAGTTTCATTTTTATAGTTATCTCCCAATGACCGGTTTATTGGTAGCTTAAAGGCTTTTTGTTTCTCATCAGTGTTAGAGGTATCTGAAACAGCGGAAATACTCTGTCATAGTGCATAGGAAATAGCCGTTGTGACAAATCCATCAGTTTGGCATCTGCACCAACAAAAATACGCTTACGGTTTTTAAGGACACCGTTAAGAATAATGTTTGATGCTCGACTTGGGTGCATGCCATTATTGCGGAAGAAATCAGCCATCTCTTCTTGGGTAGATCCTATGCCGATAAGTTTACCCATCATTGCTTGCATTGGGTTGACAGTATCTTTACGGATATTCATTCGAGCATTGGTAACAATATTGGTTCCGATGTGGCCTGGGTGCACACAGTGGACCTGAACCTTACTATCTTTAAGTTCCTTGGCGAGGCATTCAGTAAAGCCACGAACCGCAAACTTTGCGACATGATAGACCGATTGATTGGGCACAGTGATCATTCCAAAAATAGAGGAAACATTGATCAGTGCAGCTTCGGGTCGTTTTTGCAAATGTGGTAAGAATGCACGGGTACCATTGATAACCCCATGCAGGTTTATATTCATTACCCAATCCCAGTCAGTTTCGGACATATCCTCAAAGCTACAGTCGACGGTAACGCCTGCATTGTTAAATACCATATCGATATGACCGTGTAGCGCTATGACTTGAGCGGGCAGGGCGTCGATGGCCGCCTTGTCTGCAACATCCAGGACATGGACGGAAACATTAACGCCATAGTCTGCCATCATGGCGTGAGTTTCGGCTAGTGTCGTTTCGTTAATCTCACAGATAGCGACATTAGCACCAGCTTTTGCCATCAATATGGCTAGGTAACGCCCCATACCTGACCCGGCACCCGTGATCACTGCAACCTTATTTGAAAAACTTTTCATTAAATAACTACCCTCATTTTTTATTACTTGATGCACTTAGTCTCACATCAAGACTAGGACTATTACAGAATAGCCCCTTTAGGATCAAAGGCTTGCATCATTATGGCGTTAGCTATGCCGCTTTGTAAACGGTCTATTAAAACCTGCTTTGCCAGTCTATTTAACACAGTAACCGCTTTCACTTAAGCTTACCTGAAATTTCGTGAACGTATGGTCGTTTTATAGAGTAGCTCGCTGCAGTCGGTGAGTTCTTGGGCGATGATATGCACCACTTCACCGTCGGTTTCGATTACACCTTTGACCATTAGCAGTTGCGCTTTGAGCAATGCTTGGCGACAGCGCTGTTGCACGCTTTTCCAGATAACGATGTTGCTGTTGCCTGTTTCGTCCTCCAAGGTTAAAAAAACTACTCCGGATGCTGTCCCAGGACGCTGTTTTCCTGTGACTATGCCTGCCGTGCGAACAAATCGTTGATGGCCCATTTTAGCCAAATCACTGTGGCTTTTGCACTGCCGAAAAACGGGAAATTGGTCGCGTAAGACGCTCATCGGATGCCGGCCCAAGGTCAAGCCGGTAGTGTTGTAGTCCGCATATAGATTATCCGTTTCACTAGGCTCCTTTAAGTTTATATTGGGTTCGATGCTAGCATTTTGTAGCAGTTGCCCATGGTTGTTTATGGCTAGAGCTTGCCAGTGGGCTTGACGGCGATTTTCTGTTAATGATTGTAAGGCTCCTGCGCTACTAAGGAGGCTCAGATCTGCCTGTGATAAGCAGGCTTTGAGGGCTAGATCCTCAAGATCCGCGAAGGGCCTGAGGGCGGTAAAGATGCGTTTTGCTGATTTGTGCGGCAATCCTTTTATGATTCTAAATCCTAGTCTTATCAGAGGCTTATCTTTGTTATCTAATGTCATATCTCTATATAGTGTGTGATCCCATTCGCTATAGTTAACGTCAATAGGCGAAACGTGAATATTATGACGCTGTGCATCTTGAATGAGCTGTGATGAGGAGTAAAAACCCATCGGTTGACTATTCATGATGGCGCAACAATAAGCCGCTGGATAGTGGCATTTTAACCAGGCCGAAACATAAGCAAGCAGAGCAAAACTAGCGGAGTGTGACTCGGGGAAACCATAGACGCCAAAGCCTTGGATCTGTTTAAATAATCTCTGCGCAAAATCCAAACTATAGCCTTGGGATAGCATGCCTTTAGTGAGCTTTTGTTCAAACTGTGTAAGTTGGTTATTATTGCCGCCTTTACTGCTCCAGCTGGCCATTGCACGACGTAACTGATCAGCCTCGCCACCTGAAAACCCCGCGGCAACCATTGCCAAGCGGATTACCTGCTCTTGGAACACCGGAATGCCTAAGGTTCGCTCCAATACCGCTTTGATCTCTGGACTAGGGTAGATGACGGCTTCTAAGCCTTGGCGTCGCTTTAAATAGGGATGCACCATGCCGCCCTGAATAGGGCCGGGGCGGACAATCGCTATTTCTATGACTAAATCATAAAAGCAGCGTGGCCTTAAACGTGGCAACATGGCCATCTGTGCACGAGATTCAATCTGAAAAACACCCACACTATCTGCTTTGCAGAGCATGTCAAAAGTCGGGGCATCATCCTTGGGGATACTTTGCATATTTAGACTTATGCCTTGATGTTGCTGAATAAGGTCAAGGCAGCGATGAATAGCGGTAAGCATACCAAGAGCAAGGATATCTATTTTTAGTAGCCCTAGCGCTTCGATATCTGTTTTGTCCCATTGAATGACTGTACGGTCTGGCATGCTGGCATTTTCAAGAGGAACCAGAGTGCTAATAGGGCTGCGAGTGATGATAAAGCCGCCCACGTGCTGTGATAAATGCCGAGGAAATTCAAGAATGTCTTGTAGAAGCTGATAAAACTGGTCGATCAGCCGAGCATTATCGTTTGCCCCTTTAGTCTGAATCTCTTGGCCGTCGAACTGTTTCTCCAGATCGGCACGACGATCCCACCACGATAGTGACTGACTGAGTTGTTCTATAAATAAAGGGTCTAGGCCTAGGGCTTTACCGACATCACGCACTGCGCTGCGCGGTCTATAGGTGATGACTGTAGCGGCAATTGCGGCATGTTCTCGGCCATAGCGCTTGTAGATATACTGTATTACTTCTTCTCGACGCTCGTGCTCAAAATCAACGTCAATATCAGGTGGTTCGCTTCGCTCTTTGGATATAAAACGCTCAAATAGCAGTGAAATTTGATCGGGAGATACCTCTGTGATAAATAGACAGTAGCAGACGACTGAATTAGCAGCGGAACCACGTCCCTGACAGAGAATATTACGGCTACGAGCAAAGGCGACTAGATCATGTACGGTAAGAAAGTAGCTTTCATAGTTGAGTTCAGATATCACAGTTAACTCATGTTTTATTTGTTGGCTAATCGCTTCTGAGGGCCTATTAGGCCAGCGTTTCTTAACGCCTTCCTCGACCAAGTAACATAATTGTTCAGTCGCGGTTAAATGCTCAGGAACTACTTTAGATGGGTACTCATAGCGAAGTTCAGCAAGTGAAAAATGGCAACGTTTAGCGATGGCAAGAGTTTCTGCTAATAGGGCCGGAGGGTAGATCTTCTGGAGGTGAGGTAGGCTGCGCAACCGTCGCTCGGCATTAGCAAAACGACGTTTTCCTAGCTGCATAACAGAGCAATTGAAGCGTATAGCGGTAAGCGTATCCTGTAATAATTGGCGTTGCTTACAGTGCATATGCACATCACCGCAGGCAACCATAGGAACCTGCCAAAGTGCAGCGAGATTACGATAATAGTAATACTGCTCAGTTTCGTTGCCATTAAGAAGGTGCTCTACGCCAATCCAAAGCCGGCCAGTAAACCAATGATTGAGTTTTTCACCTATTTGATGATCTGCGTCAAGCTCACCTGAAGGCAGCCAAATTAGCAGGGCGTGACTTAGGTTATGACTTAGATCGGACCACTTGAGAGAATAGCTGCCTTTTTTACTACGTCTGCGAGCCAGTGTTATCAATGCTGAAAGCTCAGAGTAGGAGCGATGGTTGGTGACCAAAAGTACCAATTTATGCCCATCAAGCTGAAATTCACTGCCAATAATGAGCGTCAAATTACACTCTTGTGCTGCGACGTGGGCTTTTACGACTCCTGCCAAAGAGCATTCGTCAGTGATAGCTATAGCCTTGTATCCTAGTTTTGACGCTGTGTTGACTAACTCTCGAGGATGAGATGCGCCACGCAAAAAGGTAAAGTTACTAATGCAGTGGAGTTCGGCGTAAGACATAAGGCTAGCTATCAATATACTGTATATATATACAGTATCAGAGAAGTGATGCTTTGGGTGAATTAAATCAGAATGATCGTCATCCACACTTGGGCTTATAGCTTACCCATCAAAAATTCAGGTGCTCAGGTGCTTTTATATTGGGCAAATATCCTTATCTAATTTAGCAGCTGCATGTAATTGCGTGCCTAATCAAAGTGTGGAACAATCCGCGCCTATTTTTACATCTCCTTCAAGGCAAAAACCTTCTATGACAACGACTGCGGCAACGACGCCCGTTAAGCCACCATTGCCACTGCTGGAATTTATCGCATTAATGGCGCTTTTGACCTCGCTAGTCGCGTTAAGTATCGATGCGATGCTACCGGCATTAAATCAAATTGGCTCTGACTTAAATAGTCAGAGCTCCCAGCAGACCTACCTTGTGATTTCATTGTTTTTTGGTGGGATGGCGCTAGGCCAAATATTCTTCGGCCCATTCTCTGATGCGCGAGGCCGCCGACTGACCATCTTGATTGGTTTGATTATATTTATCATAGGCACCTTTGTTTGCTATTTTGCTCCATCCATCGAGACTTTACTGCTAGGGCGTGTAATACAAGCCTTTGGTGTTTCAGGCCCTAGAGTAGCCTCCATGGCCGTTATACGCGACCAGTATGAAGGCAGCGCTATGGCAAGGGTTATGTCGTTTATCGGGGTTATATTTATACTGGTACCCATGCTTGCTCCGTTGGTTGGGCAAGCTGTGATGCAGTACTTTCATTGGCGCGAAATATTTACTGTATTTTGGATTGTTGCCGTCATTGCAGGCGCTTGGTTTTTCTTACGGCAACCTGAAACCCTGGTCAGAGCTAATCGTAAAAAGTTCGCATGGCACCATTTCTTTGATTCTTGCTTGTGGTTGTTAAAGCAGCGACAAGTCATGGGTTATTCAATAGCAATGGGCTTTATTTTTGGTGCTTTTCTGGCTTACTTAAGTAGCTCACAAACGATTTTTCAAGTCATTTACGATACGGGTGATTGGTTCCCATTGGTATTTGCTACCTTAGCTTTTTCTATCGGGCTTTCTTCTTTTTTCAATGGCATGATGGTGATGAAATGGGGTATGCAAGCTATCTGTGATCGTGCGCTGCTTTTTTCTATGGCATTCGGCATTACGTTGACGGCTATCACGCTCTACTTTGATGGTGTGCCTCCACTATGGTTATTTGTCAGCACTATGTTTTTTGGTTTCTTTTTTATGGGTATGTTGTTTGGTAACCTAAACGCAATGGCAATGCTGCCAGTGGGCCATATTGCCGGTTTAGGTGCTGCATTTATAGGGTCTTTCACTAGTTCGCTTGCTGTCGCTATTGCTATTATTATCAATACTTTTCTAACAGCGGATCTCACTCCTATTGCCTTGGGCTTTTTGTTGTTTGCAGTGTTATCCTTTTGTGCCGTGCAATATGCTAAGAAGATAGAGGCTTAAAAGGAGTTTATCTGCAGAGCTTGTTGGCAGCATAGGGGTTAGGTCAATATTTGATAGGTACAATAGA
>Ga0209383_1002426_pt1 | contig 10956 bp, 10 predicted proteins | sample CoawatmetaG02DNA_FD_187510 | JGI IMG/M metagenome (GOLD analysis project Ga0209383, IMG submission 187510) | Marine microbial communities from the West Antarctic Peninsula - Coastal water metaG029-DNA (SPAdes) (version 2) | ecosystem: Environmental > Aquatic > Marine > Coastal ... | reverse complement strand
GGCAAAGTCAAAGTCTTCTACGTCACCCTTAATCTTAAGAACAGGATAGGCAATCTGGTCAAACACGTCAGCCTTAAGGTTCTCAAGGTGATCAATGCGGTACTGCATACCAACTAGGTTATCTAGCGGACCCATGCTGTACAGGTTGTCTGGGCGGTCTCTCCATCCTGCGTGGAAGATAGGGTCACGTCCAAGGAAGCTAGGGTTCTCTTCGTTAGACAAGACATAGGAACGGTCTACGATAGTGATGACACGGTTGTTCATAAACTTACCAGTGTCTGTGTCATAAATGTCACCATAGAAAGTAAGAATTTCTACGTAGTCAGATTCATAGTAGTCTGTCAGGTTAGAGAAGCCATCAGCTACAAAACCCTCAGACTTGTTTACATCAATCTCGTTACCCTTAGCTGCACCACGGTTACCTAGCATCTTATTAAAGACGCCTTCCATGTAAGCTTTATCAGGGGATGTCTCAATCATACGTTGTACTTCACCCAAGGTAAGGATAGAACGAATGATCTTAGGAGTATCAGCAAACTCAGCAGCTACTGGGTTAAAGCAAATATCGTATGGTGAAATACGTACAAGCTTAGGACCAACGTAGTTTACTACACGTTCACCATCTTCAAACTCTGTGATTTTACGTTGATAGTCTACTGTAGCAAAACAGTTACCATACAAAATGTAATCATTGATAAGCTTGCTAGTTGTGTTAACAAAGTCAGACTGACGTAGCTTGTTCTGCATGTAAGCCTGGATGATGTCACGTTTAATCTTAACGTCACCCTCTTCGTCAGTAGCTTCAAAACGGAACCATCTTTTCTGAGGGAACAAAGCAGCAAAGTAGTTTGCGTGAAGGTTATCAGAAATCTGTGTTAGCTTTGGGGTAGTCGTAGAGTTAGACCACGGCAACTTGTTGTTGCTCGTAGTACGAGTATCTGTAGCGTACACGTAGTTACGCAACTCTTGCCACTCTTTAATCTTTTCAGAACGGGCATTGTTCCAAGAAGTCCAACGGCTAGAAATATCCACAGCAAGAGTGTGCGGATCAATAACGCCTTCAATGTCAAGTGTAGTGCCAGCCATGATGACTCCTAGTCCTAGCTATGTGTTAATAATAACACAGTGTAATTAACTTGTCAAGTGCTAAAATGCAACACCACCGAATTTAGGGTGAAATACTACATTATTATCTTGATTTCTTTTTCGTATTGCGGAAGCACTCGGCTTAATAGCTACTTCAACAGCAGCTGCAAGACAGTCTTTGCAGTCATCGTGTGCTGGATTGTAAGACACCAACTCTTCTTCTAGTACCTGGCAGTGACCACCACGGTAGTGATACATCTGTAAGTTGTCATACCTTGGTTCAAGAATAGCTGCGATACGTTCTTCCTTAGAGCCTTGGTGACGGTTAGGCCTGTGTTCGTCAACCTTAAGAGCTAGGCCGTTAGGTTTGATGTAGTTGTCTTTAAGTTCAGATACGATAGCTGACTGAGCAGCAGTACATTCAGCCCGTAGCTTTCTAAAGTCCCATCTGTTAAGAAGGTCTAGGATGTGCTTGAAGTACTCAGAAATCTTATCTGTTTTAAACCTGTCAATGTCTAAGACGTAGACGTTATTCTCATAGTCTACACCAATCACAACAATAGCTGTGTAGTCAGCCCTCTTGCTAACACTGTATGCAAAGTCAACAGCTGCACTGACGTTTAGTTTACGTCCCTTGTACTGCCACTGACCATTGTCTCTATCTAGATGCTTCCGATCATAGTACTGAAACTTCTCATAGGCGATAGGTTGTGTATCAGGATCAGTTGGGTCATTGTAGTACTGTGCTCTAAACTGTACTCTGTCTAGGTACTGACCACGTTTCTTAGCTAGGATAGGGATGTCAAAACCAAACATCTTACCATCCTTACGAAGTTGACGGGGCCAGAGGAAGTCACCAGTACCATCACCGTTGTCTTCTACTGCCCGTTCCATTACTTCGTAGATGTTTTCTTTACCTGTAAGCTCACCCTGTTTAGTGTAGATGTCTTCCTCCATACCCATCAAGTTAGAGTACAAGTCTTTAGGGTGATACCGTGTACCTACGACCCACTCTTTCGCTTCACTACCTTCAATAGACGAGAGTAGAGAGTACTGAGACTTAACTTTATTACGGCCTTCATTCGTGTAAGCATTCTCGAAAACAACGACATCATCAAGGACAGCAATGTCGCAGTGCATACCCGTAAGCGAGGTAGTAAGACCGCCAGTAAAGATCGAAGGGTCACGGATAGCTTCTTTCTTACGGTCTGGATGATCAAGAGCAATCTCTGATGTAGTCCACTTTTCACGTTTACTCTCGTCCTTGTTTAAATGTTGAGGCCAGTACTTCTGGTGGATGTCAGACTCAAAGATGTTCTTGATAAAGGACAACTGCTTCTGAGCTAGGTTAGAGGTAGCTGAGATATACAAGACCCGTAGTGTAGGGTTCTTAGTTAACTCCCAGGCAACCCTGTAGGCGACCATAGCTGACTTACCGTGGTCACGAGGAAACAGAAGAAGCTGGTGAGTCTTAGCATCCTGCCTTGTCCACCACTTACAGACATCCTCGTGACAGTTACCTAGTACACGTTGAGGTGCTACAAGCCTGATGAATGTCACCAAGCTTGCTTCTGCTGCTTCTTTGATTTCTTTTACTGTTGCCATTAGGGTTCAGTCGGCCATGTAATGTTGTTAGGGAAGCCAGCTTGCTTTGGCACACCCAGTAGGTCAGTACGATACTGAGACCACTCTGTTTGTTTAGCTGCTGTAAGGTCAGCCCAGCGCAGTGGGTTAGACACCAGTGGGTCAACGACTGTGACTAGGATGTTGTCACGTTCACCTCGAACCTGTGCTGCTGTAGCTACATCTAGTTCCTCCTGAGTAGGTGGAACGTAGGCTTCTGCATCATCACCGATAGCTAACAGCAGTGCGTCGTTGTCTACAGTCCCGTCAGTGTCTGCTGGGTCTAGAGTGTAGGGAACCCAGCCGTGTACTGAGTGTTCAATCTCACAGTCGATAAGTGTTGGTGAGACGTATCTTGCGTTGCGATAGTTCATTTATGAAATCCTTAACCAAACAGATGTGTTAATTGACTGCGATGTGCTTGCCAAACTGATATGCCCCATAAGCCTCCACGTCCCAGCGGGGGAAGTAGTCCCCGCTCTGTTTGCGTTTGCATAATCTAACGACGACCCAGCAAGGGTCGATCCGGGGTTGCGAATGACATTATCGGCAGCAGGGGCGACGGCCAACAGTGCATAAGACCCAACAGAGCCAGCGGCTGCACCAGCACCAGCAATCAAGCCTGTGTCTGATGTGATGGAGCCAGCGAATACAGCGTCACCAGCTTCATTCATACTATAAACTTCGCCCGCAGATGTATCAGTAGTAATGCGGGCTTCGCCACTGCCGTTTGACTTTAGCCTGTGCTGGAAACCGTAAGTTCCCCAATTGGTTGTTGCGCCCGTGTAACCTGTGCTCGCTGCAATCATATAAGGTGCGTCTTGGTTGGATGCGTAGTTAATGACCTCTGCACGAACCTCATCTTGCGATACGACTGTGCCAGTAGCTGTGATATTACCTGTGACTGAGAGCTTCTCTGCTGGGCTAGTAGTACCAATCCCGACATTGCCCGATGCGTCAATCCTGAGCCTCTCGGAGGCGCTAGTCGTAAGTGTCATATAGTCGCCGTTGTGCGTATAACCTACTTTACCTTGGTTTGCAGATGTTGCATCACCAAAGACTAACTGACCAACTCCTGTATCCGGTGTCAGGATTGTAATACCTGCGTTGCCGTTACTTTCTACCACCAGATCGTCTACTGCCGCACCCGCTGTCCCACCAGAGACCCCTGTGCTTACATGCAGCCTTGCGGTAGGACTAGCAGTACCAATCCCAACTCGACCATTAGAATTGAACCTTACAAACTCGGTTGCCGACCCTCCACCGTAACCTTGGAATATAAACGACCCATCGGATGCTTCGTTCCTAGCTCTAAAATATGTACGCCCATTCGATTGGGTTATTTGCGTCTGCTGGTTTGTTCCGTCACTATCGTTCATAAAGATATTTGGACTAGGACCAGTGAGGAACAAGTCATCTCCGATAGTAACGTCACCAGCAATGGCTAATTGAGACGTCGAAGCATCCCAGAGGAAGTCTGCTGTTGTGCCTGTGTCTTCGTAGAACTTAACATCACCGTTAGCTTCTACCTTCAAACGGTTTGTTGTCGACCCTCCGCCGTAACCTTGGAATAGGAACGACCCATCGGATGCTGCGTTCCTAGACCTGTGATATGTTACCCCAGCCGATTGGATTATTTGCGTCTGCTGGTCCGCTGTGTCACTATCGTTTATAAAGATTTTTGGATTAGGACCAGTGATGTGCAAGTCATCTCCGATAGTCACATCACTTGTGAAGGTTCCGTTAACAAACGTAGGGCTGTCAGTTGTGCCTAAACCAAGGTTTGTACGAGCAGAAGATGCACTAGCTACGTCAGATAGGTTGTTAGCTGTAAGTAAAGCACCTGACAAAGAAGCATAGGCTGCAACCCAAACAGAGCCTGTGTAGACCTTCATCACATCATCAGTCGTGTTGTAATACAAAGCACCAGCAACTAAAGCATTACCATCATTATCTAGAGTTGGGTCACTTGCCTTTGCCCCTAAGTACCGATCATCAAAATTATCAAGTGCTGCAAGTGCTGCATCCTTAGCTGCCTCAGCACCAGTCTTGGCTGTTTCAGATTCAGTAGCTGACGTAGCTGCATTGGTTGCTGAGGTAGCAGCATTCGTTTGACTTGTAGCAGCATTCGTTTCACTTGTACCCGCAGCTGTTTCACTTGCAGTAGCATTAGTCTCAGACGTTGAAGCAGCGGTGGCAGCAGCTTGAGCAGCTACACGATCTGCATCTACACCAGCCTCACTAGTAGCAGCCGCAGATGCACTTCCAGCAGAAGAAAGAGCAGAATAAGCAGAAGCAGTCTCTGCGGACTCAGCATTTGTCTCAGCTGTCTCAGCATTTGTCTCAGCAGTTTCAGCAGCTGCCTGTGCAGCCAAAGCAGCAGCCTTAGCAGCTTCTACATCTGACAGGTAGTCAGTACCATTAATCAGCAAACCAGCTGCACCAATAATGTTATTACCATTAAGGTCTAGGTCTGCTTCCATAGCATTCGGAGTACTGCCATCCAAAGACAGAGTATTATCGAAACTATCACGGAGGGCTTCGAAGTTAGCATTAAGGGTTTCAGTAGAGTTAAACCCTGACTGCAAAGTAGTTACTGTTGGTTTCTTAGCCATTGTTATAACCAGACACGTTTAGGAGCAGAAGGTGTAACACCATGTGATACGTCTAGTGCTTCGGTTTCATCACGAAGAAAATCTCCAGTTAGACGAATGTTGACATGCCAGCCTGTCATAGCTACCATCTCAGGGTACTCCATACCATCAGACGTCAGGGTGTTACCTGTAGGCTCCTGTAAGACCCCTACTACGTCGATGGAGTAGTCTGAGGTGCTACTCACAAACTCGCCTTCCTCGTCCTCGCCTTCCTCGTCGTAAAAAGCAGATAGGACTGTAGCCATATCCGCTTCGCTTGTTAGCTTCAAAAAGAAGTCAGTCTTGATTACATTTTGTTCTTCTATCATGTTGATGCCTCCACAATACCAGTGTCTGTTAAGTCTTCATCCCACATACGGAACTGTCCGATTGTACCCATGAATGTGCTACCAAGGAGTAAGTTAGTAGATGACAAGTTAGGGAGGGCCGTTGGTGTGGTGTTGGCTGTTAGTGCTGTACCATCTATAGCTCCGTTGAGGAACGTAGAGCCGTGACGTGATGCAAAGTTAAACGGTACGTTGGTGTCAGGAGAGTATGAAGTATTAGGTCCAGTTACAGCGTCTAACACTTTGCCGCTTTCTTGCACCCAATAAATCGCCCCTGTTCTTGCTTGGTATGTCGAAAGCATTGAGTAAATATTGTTGGAATTGTCTAAATGCCAGCTAAAGAATTTACCATTATCACCATCAGTATCAGCATATGTCATCTTACCATCCATCTGGATAGACATGTTAGTAGAGCTATACGGTAGGTTGGCTGCAGGGACTGTTAGCAAGTCAGCAGCACGAGTCGCCGCCGAACCTGCTGTTGGAATGTAGCTTGATGGGGTTGAGCCGACTTCTAGTTGTGCGCCATAGACTAAGATACCAGATGTACCGTCGCCTTGAAAGGATTTGAAACCATAAGAAGAAGGAGTGTAGGTTCCTGTGTCAGAAGCACCTACGACAAAGTATTTCTCACCATCTCCGCTAATTGAAACTTTGTAAAAAGAACCTACAGGCTCAACAGTAGCCGTCTTTGATTGTAAACCAGCAGAATACACAGCCGTTTGTGTACCATCAGACAAGTCAATAACAACAGCATAGTAGTTGCTGCTGCCGTTCAACCCAGCACAAATCGTAGCAAAGCCGTAACCCGCAGAAGCCACATAAACAGAGACTGAGTGGTCTGTATTGGGGAGGTTGAGGACTTGATAGGTGTAGTGAACACCAGAAGAAGTGTTAGGAACAACTTTGTTTGCGTTGGAGGTTCCGTCAGGGGACACACCTGCATTTGCTGTATTAGAGTTTTCAGTGGTTATCCAAGACGCACCCGTAAGGTCATTAGAATAAGTAAGCAAGTTAGTACGAGCTTCACTCTCGTGGAGGATACCTTCGTTAACCCAAGCTGTGCCATTGAAGCGGTGGTGGCCTACACGAGGACCATAGACAGCAGTAGTCGTAGTTGGGACGTAGCTGTCACCTGTCTCTGAGTTGTTTACCATGCCACCGAGGCTACTGCGGTACATGTGTGCGCCATAAATCTCAAATTCACCTATTTGGGCGGCAGGGCTGTTTTGGTTGTACTTCCCAATCATAAAGAACAGTCCAGTGTCATTACCTAGAACAGTAGCCTCAAATGTAACTAACGTCCAAGTGGAGGTTACAGTTAGATTGGTCTGTGGTGCGTTGTTTGCACCGTTTGTGCGACCATTTAAGCTGAATGTAAGAGAAGTAATAGTGTCACTACGAACCCATGCGGCAAGAGTCACCTTATCTCCTGCAATAACCGCAACTGTGGACAAGTTGTAAAGGTGTGAACTTGTACTATTGAAGTTAACTGTGGAGGCTGTGTTAGCTATACCCGTAGGTCCATCTACAGCATTATCAACAACAATTGCGTTCTTGTTCCACGTACTAAAGGTGTTTGATTTTGTGATGATGTTATGTGGACGCCACTTCAGCAAGCCATCACTATCAACCATAGTTGCATTAGAGGAAGCTGTGTGAGTAATAGATGCAGCAAACGTAGAGGCAGTTGCACTCTTACGGTAGTAGTTTTCCTTAAAGTCAAACACCAAGGCTGGATCAAAGCCATTAATAATATACGAACTTAGTGCAAACACTGAAGTACCATTACGTAAGTCTCGCATAGCTTCATAGTAGCTACCGTACTTAAACGTTAGGTATGCATGAATACGTTCATTCAAGGAACCTGTGTAACCTAAGTCACCCATAGCCTTAAAGTGCATATCATTAATAGAACCAGTGTAACCCTGACTCCTGAAGTACTGTAAGTCTTCATCTACTGTTGGAAAGAAGAGCATTAGTCTGTTATCCTTTATAAAAGAAAGTATAAACAAGAGAAAGGTTACAGTGTGCTTTAAAGGATAGCAACAACACAAACTGTAACGGAGTCAACTTGCTTTTAGTTTATTAAACCTATTCTATTGGCATCGTCTTCTGTATCAGCTTTATCCATAGCTGCTTGCTTCAAAACACCATCAAGCTCATCCCTAGATGGACGACCTCTCTTCTTATCGTTACCCTCTAAGTACCCAGCATCTGCTAAGTACTTCTGAGCATTGTAACTAGCCTTACCCTCATTAAGATCATTGATCATGTTCTTAACTGTACGAGCCTTCAGCTTAAGCACTAACTCTTTCTGCATCTGAACATGGTGGTGTTTAAACCAGGACAGGTTACACAAGTTCTCCCAAACGGAGTAGTCCCCAAACACAGACATAGCAAACTCGTACTCAGTAGGGTCTTCCATACTAAGATAAATAAGATGGAGGGATTTATAAGTTGTAGCACCCACTTTGTGGTCTCTCTTCTTTAAAGAGTATAAAGTAAGATCGTTACGTGTATCAGGTAAGGTGGTTTCATAGAACCATGTCTTACTATGTTTCTTAGCCATGTAACCTATCCATTCCTTAACATAAGAGGAGAGAGAGTAAAGGGTATGTACTTCATACCTTACTGTACACCCTATAAGTATATATACCAGGGAGGACTTCTTAAGACTATTATACAGGTAGTTCATAAAGTTGTCAAGCCTTAATTTACCTAAAATGTAAAATAGTTAGGATTAGTATCTTCGATACGTCGCCTTACAGGCTTAAGTGTTAAATTAACCTGGTGTGCAGAATTTCTATTAGTAAATATTTTGGTGTGTTGTACATACAAGAGGCTACCCCCGCACCCCCCTTGTCCCCCCTAAGTTAATCCATCACATTAACTGTTACGTTATAACATTACAATTGATCTGGTAGGTTAGCCTGCGTAGTTAATCCATCACATTAACTTGGGTGTAGGTGTTATGTTATACTATAACAGTATAGATGCGGTGTTATGCACAGGCTACCCCCCGGACTAACTAACCCCCTGGAAAGGTTAACTAACTAGGTTACACAGCCCATCGACTTTATCTTGTATATATATATTCAGACCTACATCTGTAAAATAATCTGTATCAATATGCATTTTATTGTTGACACCTGTTTGATTGTCTGATTTTGTATTGGATATCGGAATTGTAGAAATAAGGAAACGACAATGTTAAAAGATCATCGCCTCGCATTCTATACTGATACAGGTTCTTATATGGGCTGGACGCCTTGGGCTATGTCACACATCGAACCGGAGATCATCGACTGGATGAACAATGGCAACGCAATCAAATTCAACGGCACGATGCACGCAGACTTAGGTGCATTGGTGGCAAGTATTCAAACAGAAGCAAACCAAGGATAAGAAAATGGAATTTCCAAAGACTGACAATTGTTGCACCCGCTTGGGTTGGATTGAAAAGATGGTATGGATTGGTGGTTACGAATTACATGTAAGCCATAAGCCAGATGCTGACTTGGATGATACCGTTTGGTGCTTTTGTCATGCTGAACAAGAAATGATAGTTGTGAACGGTTGGTTAGGTGATTGGGAAGAAATTGAGGATTGACTTATCGGGTGCATCTGGAATGGTGCATCTAGATAAACCAAAACCTTGAAAGGGTAACGACAATGACACAACATGTTAGAAACATTCTTAAGCTTTACCGCCAAGCCTCACAAGATGATACACTTAACGGGATTGAGTGGTATGCTAGGGCAGAACGTATGGCAGTTTGGATAGCAGACAAGCACAAGCTGCCCGTCAATACTGTTATCGGTGTCATGGCTGCCCTATCACCTAACAATAGGTGGGAACGCAACTGCAAGGATGCCGACACTATGTGTGGTGCTTGGCAGAATGGTGATAGTCTAGATGCTTTTAAGGTGTCATGCTACAATACTATGAAACAAAAGGCTTGGTCAATTCTACAGGATGACCTGTTAGATGACGATGACATTCTGTCACGTTTGAATGGTCAAAAGATACGTTCATTCTATTCTAACATTAGGGGTTTGGATGAGGTAACAATTGATGGACATGCTCTAAACATTGCAAGGGGTACAAGGGAAAGCCTAACAAGCGACAAGACTAACATGGGAAAGAAGCAATATAAGGAATTGCAAGGTTCATACATTCGGGCAGCACGTAGGGTAGGTGTTAAACCTCACGTCCTACAGGCTATTACTTGGACTACATGGAAGCGCATCCATAACATCTAAGGATTGACTTATCGGGTGCATCTGGAATGGTGCATCTAGATAAACCAAAACCTTGAAAGGGTAACGACAATGACTAAAGGTATCGTAATTAGCCTGTATGACTTCACAGGTGAGGCACTGAAACCGTGGGCAGATGCAGGCTATACCTGCTACGCCTTTGACATCCAGCATGATTGGTTTGAAAACACTACAGTCTACTCACAAAAGCATGTTGATGGATCGATTGAGTATCGTTACGCCGATCTGCATCGCATCTCAACATTCAGGAACCTTATGGAAGAGTTCGGCGGCGACGGCAATCAAGTTGTATTCGGTATGGCCTTTCCAGTTTGTACAGACATGGCTGTATCAGGTGCGGCACATTTCAAATCCAAGGCTGAACGTGACCCAGATTTCCAACTGAAGGCGGTCAACCATGCCAAGTGGTGTTCTTACTTCTTTGATGACTTAGGGGTACCTTACTTCATAGAGAACCCCGTGTCTGTCTTGGCTACTAAGTGGCGTAAGCCTGACTATAACTTTCACCCTTATGAATACGGTGAGTACTTAGACGATCATGAGGCAGTACACCCACGCTGGCCTGAATACATTGTAGACCGTGACGCATACACTAAGAAGACATGCCTCTGGACAGGTGGTGGGTTTCGTATGCCAACTAAGATACCAACCTGCAAGCCTACAGGCTACAGCACACAACACCTAAAGCTGGGCGGCAAGTCACAACGTACCAAAGATATACGCAGCGCAACACCAAGAGGGTTTGCCAAGGCGGTACAGGAAGCAAACGAAGGGGTGAGATTATGAAACCTACAAAAAATGATCTGCTAGAATATATTAAATGGTTGGAGGCAGACAATGCCAGCACCCTTGCTAAGTATGGTGAAGGGGTCAGGCCATCATGGGTTTCAACAGACCTAGCAATTAACAATGAAAAGATACAAAGATCACATAAGCTGATCGCCTTAATTGATATGGAAAGCCCATGTGATGAATGGTCTGGC
>Ga0209383_1002425_pt1 | contig 10958 bp, 8 predicted proteins | sample CoawatmetaG02DNA_FD_187510 | JGI IMG/M metagenome (GOLD analysis project Ga0209383, IMG submission 187510) | Marine microbial communities from the West Antarctic Peninsula - Coastal water metaG029-DNA (SPAdes) (version 2) | ecosystem: Environmental > Aquatic > Marine > Coastal ... | reverse complement strand
CCGATACATCAGCAAGAGTGAAAAAAAACTCATTATCATTTACTTTATAATAATCATAATAATCACCAGAAACATCTTTGGCTGGTGTATTTTTTGCAAATACATATTTTTCAATTTCTTTATTAACCGGAAATAATTTTTTCTGAACTTCTCCTGCAATTTCTCTTTCTTTCTTAAGAACTAATTGTTTTTTTTCATTTTCTAAAGCAATAGAATTTTCATCTAAATACCTGAAGTAAAGCGATACTGTAAATACTAAAATTCCAGAAATACTACTGTACAAAGAATCTATATAAAAATTTTGATGAAATAAAATTACACTAATTAAGTTTATAATAATTAGGCAACCAATAAAAAATAAAATACTATATTTGGGTTTTGTCTTGCTGGGTACTAGCACTAGCAAAATTAACACTATAATTAACAAAATATTTTCAATAAAATTTGTGAATAGGTTTTTCTTAATAGAGTCGTCAGTTAAAATATTATTTATAATATGAGCATGTACTTCAACGCCAGGAACTACCTTGCCATTAGAAATCTTTACGATATCAAACAAACCTTGAGCAGAAGATCCTATTAAAATAATTTTATTTTCTATTCTATTTTTATCAAAATTATTATTAATAATATCAATTGCTGAAATATAATTATCTTTTTTGAAATCCTTATATTTAATATTAATGACCCCATTATTATCAGTGGTAAATGTATTTTTTCTAGTTTTTATACTTTGGATACCATTATCATTTGTTTTAATTAATAAATTTTTTTGATCATTTGAAACTCTAATACTTTCTAAACTTAGTGATGGCCATATTTGATCATCTATATTTAGCAAGATAGGTACAGATCTAATTATTCCATCAATTCCTGGTAGCAAAGAAATAGACCCAATTCCAGTTGCAGCATTATTAATTTTTTCTAGAGAGGTAATTTTACCATTAAATTTAAATAAGTAATTTTTAGGGTTAGTACCTTTTGAAATAATTCTTAATTTGGGTTTTGAATTATTAATTACTATGTTTTTCTTTACATCTCCTACAACAGGAAGGATTGCTTTAGTTTTTTTTATTTCATTTATAAAAATTTTATTAGTATCAATGACCTCTATGTTTTCAGATATATTATTATTTTTTTTAAGTTCAATAAGTAAATTTTTTGGATTTTGTTTATCTTCCTCACTAAAAAAAATATCAAATGCAACAGAAGCAGGTTTAAATTGATTAAGGTTACTTAATATTTTAGCATACACATCTCTACGCCATGGAAATTGTCCTATGGCTGCTATACTTTTTTCATCAATATCTATGATGGTTATATTTTTAACTTCACCTTTTACGAATGTTTTTTGATAAAAGTCATAATTAATTAGTGATATTTTTTTGACAATATCAATATTGGTTATTTTAAGAACAATTAACAAGATCACAAAAAATATTAATATAATAATATTTTTATATTTTTTAAACATCTGGAAATTATAAATTCTATTAACTTAAAAACCTATATATATTTATGATAATTTATTATTTTTATTAGATAATAGAATTCCTGTTAAAATAAATAATGCACCTAACATATGATAAAACATAAATTTTTCATTAAAAATAATGATTGCCATGATTGCACTTAAAATTGGCATCATGTGTAAAAATACACCAGCCCTATTAGCTCCAATTAAGGAAACACCTTTTATCCAAAAGATAAATGAAGCAAGACCTGGAAACAATACTACGTAAAATAAGATCATAAAAAAATTTTGATTTAAGTTAATTCTGTAACCCATTTGGTATTCTATAAAATAAATTGGAATTAAAAAAATAAAGCCAAACGAAATTACTACTTCTAATAATGTTAATTGAGATAATTTATGTTTCTTTTTCTTTAGTAGGGCAGAATATGTAGCCCAAGATAACATTCCAAAAACCATTGTAATATCTCCTTTGTTAAAGTCTAAATTTAATAATATTCCAAGATTTGCTTTTGTTATGATTAAAACTACTCCAATAAACGAACAGGTTACTCCTAATATTTGAAATGTATTAGTTTTTTCAATTTTTAGAATTGATGAAATAAAAATAATCATCACTGGTATTGTTGATATCATTAAAACTCCACTGATAACTTGAGTAAAATTTAAAGAATAATAGACGATTGAATTAAATATGGTGACACTCGTTATACCAAGAATTGTATAATATTTATAATTTTCTAAGATATAATTTCTTTTTTGTAGAATTTCCTTAATTGTAAATGGTGCTAAAATTAGCCAAGCAAAAAACCACCTGTAAAAGTTTAAAGAAAAAGGTGGCACTTGATATTGGCTGGCAAATTTTCCAACTAAGAAATTACCTGACCAAAATAGAGTTGCTAAAAATAAAAAGATATATGCAGTATTGTTTTTACTTGTCACTTAGCTAAACCTAAGCGAGCTATATGGTTTTAAATCTAAATTGGTATTTTCTTCTGCAATCATTCCAGCTATTATCTTCCCTGAAATAGGTCCCAGTGTCCATCCTAAATGATGGTGACCAAAACTATAAAAAATATTTTTGTGATTTTTTGATGGTCCTATTACTGGTAAAAAATCTGGTAGACTTGGTCTAAACCCCATCCATTCATCTTCATGTTCAGGCAAATCATCCAGCATGTATTTTGCATTGTTAATTAAGTTTTTAATTCTTCCCTTAGAAGGGGGATTTTTTAGACCTCCAAACTCAACAGTTCCTACAACTCTAAGTCCTTGTTCCATTGGTGTAATTCCAAAACCTCTATTGGAAAAAATTACAGGTCTACTTAATAGATGATCGCAGCCTTTGAAGTGAACATGATATCCTCTTTCAGTATCAAGGGGTATTTTTTCATCTAAATTATCTGTTAATCTTTTAGAAAAAGCACCACAAGCAATTACTAATTTATCAAAGATAAACCTTTGATTTTCAGTTTTAATAGCAGGTTTATCCCCATCAAAATTAATATCTTGGACACTTATTTTTAAAAATTTTCCACCTTTTTTTAAAAAAAGATCAAATAACTTTAAAAGAATTCTTTTTGGATTTCTAGCATGTCTTCCATATTGGTAATAAACACCCCCATGATAAAATGGTTTTATATGAGGCTCTAAATCATGAATTTCTTTTGGAGTTACAACCTGTTGATCAACACCCAGTTCATTTCTTACTTTAATTTCAAGATCTCTACTTTTTAAACTTTGATCATTCCAAACATATAAAATTCCTTTTTTTTCAACTAATCCATCTAAATCTATTTCATCAAACAACTCATCATAAGCTGGAAGCGCCAAGTCTAAAATTTGGTGCATATTTTTTGCAGTATGCATCATTCCTTTTGTTGTACAATTTCTTATGAATTGCAGAAACCATGGAATCATTTTTGGTACATAGTTCCACTTAAGAGCAAGTGGTCCACTTGAGCTTAAAAGCATTGCTGGAACATCAGCTAAAACATCTGGTCTATTCATTAATACACATGCATAAGGTGAAAAATGTCCTGCGTTACCATAAGATGCAACAGGACTACCTGGTTCATTTTTATCAAATATAGTTACTTCAAAACCTTTTTTTTGTAAAAATAATGCATTAGATATTCCTTGAATACCAGCACCAATTATTCCAATTTTTAATTTTTTATCCATAAAACTTTTTATAATTTTTTTAGGAATATTTTTCCAGTGGCAAATTAGTCAGATTTATTATTAAAAATCTAAGCTATTAACTGTTTATGGTTAATCTTAGCACTCATAACGATTGAAAACCCAATCATTGTTGCAAGCATTGAAGAACCGCCATAAGACATAATTGGAAGTGGCGAGCCAACAATAGGTAATAGTCCTAAAACCATTGACATATTTACAGTTATATAAAAAAATATAGCAGATGCAAAACCATAACAAAAAAGTTTAGAAAAGTAACTTCTTGAAATTAAACCAATTCTTATGATTCTATAAATTATTATAATGTAAATTAATAAAAGACCCAATGAACCTAAAAATCCATACTCTTCTGCAAATAATGTAAAAATAAAATCTGTATGTTTTTCTGGTAAAAATTCTAAATAACTTTGAGTGCCTTTTAGAAAACCTTTTCCTGTTAGTCCACCAGAGCCTACAGCTATCTTAGATTGAATAATTTGATATCCAGCTCCCAAGGGATCTCTATCTGGATTTAGAAATGTTAAAATTCTTAACTTTTGATATGGCTTTAAAAAAGAAATAACAAAAGGCATTGAGACCAATGAAAGTATAAAAGAATAAATAAAATATTTCATATTTAGCCCTGCAAACCACATTACTGTTAAACCACTAAAAGCAATTAGAATTGATGTTCCAAGATCAGGCTGTGTAATTACCAGCATAATTGGAAGAGCAAGAATTATCAAAGCTGAGAAAATATGCTGAAGATTATTGATTTGGTTCAGTTGAATTCGATGGTAATATTTTGCAAGACAAACAATGATTGCGACTTTCATTAATTCAGAAGGTTGTAAATTAATAAAATATAAATTAATCCATCTTTTAGAACCTGAGGCCTCAACACCATATAGGGTTGCCCATACTAAAAGAAATAAAATGATGATATAAAATAAGTAACCAACATAGTGCCAAATTTTAATATTAAAAAAAGATAAAAAAATCATCAATAAAAAAAAAATTATGAACTTTGAAATATGACTTTTTGTATGAAATAAAATTTCACCACTATCTGTTGAGTACATTGAAATAGAGCTAATTATACCAAGTAAGAGAATGCAAATTAGCAAAGTATAATCAAAATTTCTTATTTTTTGAAAAAAAGTTAACTGATTATTAAATGAATTATAACGCATTTATATATTTATTGATTTTTGTTTTTTAATGTTCTCTCTAAGATCATGTCTATCAATGATTAATTTAAAAAGTTCCTTAGCTATTGGTGCGGCTGCTGAACTTCCAGATCCACCATGCTCAATAACTATGCTAAGGGCATATCTTGGGTTTTTATATGGACCAAATGCAACATATAAAGCATGGTCTCTTTCATTGTATGGAATTTCAAAAGTTTTTAAATCTAGCTCTCTATCTCTTTTTGATATCCGTTTAACCTGTGATGTTCCTGTCTTTCCTGCAAATTGATATTTTGGATCCTCTATTCGAGACGAATAAGAGGTTCCCCTAACCTCATTTGTTGAGGCAAACATTGCTTCTTTTACCAACCTTATATTTTTAGGATCTAAAAAAAGCTTGTCATGATTATCTTTTGTTAAAGATTTCAAAAAATCTTTCCCATCTTTTAATAAATCATTTTCATTATCAATTAAACTTTCTTTCATGAAAGCTATTATTTCATCAGCAGTTTTATCATTTTTCTGCACTGTAATTTTTGGATAAATTTTGAAACCTCCATTTGCCAATTGTGCTGTCATTAAACATAATTGTAATGGTGTAGTTTGAGTATATCCTTGTCCTATACCTGTGATTAGTGTTTCGCCTAAGACCCAAGATTCCCCTAAGTTATTTTTTTTCCAATTAGTATCTGGCACTAAACCTTTTTTTTCATTATCATAAGCATTACTTAAGACCTTATCACCTAAACCAAATTTAGCTGAGGTTACTCTTAAACGATCAACACCTAGTAATCTTGCAATTTCATAAAAATAAGTATCACATGATTGTTTCATTGCATTTTTTAAATCAACAACCCCATGACCTTTTTTTTTCCAACAATGAAAAGTTTGCCCATACAATTCAGTTTTTCCAGTACACCTCACTTTAAAATCTTTTGAAATTACTTTATTTTCTAACGCTGATAGCGCTACCATTGGCTTAAATGTTGATCCTGGAGAATAAAGTCCTGACAATGTTTTGTTAACTAGTGGTTTTAGAGGGTTGTTTCTAATTAATTGCCAATCATCTTGATTAATACCAAAAAGAAATAAATTTGGATCGAATGAAGGTGACGATTGCATGGCTATAACATCTCCAGTATAAATATCCATAACACTAATTGATCCAGCTTTTCCTTTTAGGAGCTCACTACATTTTTTTTGTATTTCAGTATCAATTGTAAGCTTAATAGTATTGCCCTTTAATCCATCAGTAAAATCTACTTGATTAATTCTTTTGCCATAAGCATTTACTTCATATCTTTGAATACCATTTGTCCCTAAAAGTTGATTCTCATAAGTTTTTTCTAAACCTATTTTTCCAACTTTAAGTCCTGGGACATGATTGTCTTTAATCAAGCTATTATTCAATATATCTTGCTCGCTAGCAGAACTAACATAGCCTAAAACATGAGTATAATTTTCATTAAATGGATAGTTTCGTGAAACTGACATTACTGGCTTAGCACCAACCAAATCGTATAAAAAATAGTTAACTTTTGTAAATTGATCCCATGTTAAATTTTTTGAAACAATTAACGTTTCCCATGATTTTTGTTTGTTTTTTTTTTTTATTATTTTTGCAAATTCATTATTACTTAAATTTAATATTTGCTTCAATCTTAGCATTAAACTTTTAAAGTCTTCCACTTCTTCAGGAACTACATGTAGTTGATAAACTTTCACATTTCCTGCAATAATGTTATCGAAGTAATCTAGGAATTCTCCTCGTATTGGAGGTAATCTCCACTCCCGTAGTCTGTTCTTATCAGACAATGTGGAATACTTTTTATTATTAGTAATTTGTAATGAGAACAATCTTGCAATAATTCCTGTGAATACGATAAACTTAGCTGCACCAACAATAAACATTCTTCTATTTATAGAATGAATTTTTTTTACACCAAAATCTTCACCTAACATTTGAATTTCCTATAAAAAAATTAAAAAATGATGAAAACAAAAGATACAATAAAGAGGTAAAGAAAATATTAACTATCTGATTAATAAAACTTATTTCAAAACCAAAAAATAAATTTACAATTATAAAAGATAATGAGTTTAAGACTAAAATTGCACTCATAAAAGCTATCCAGTCTTTAAACAAACTTGTTCTTAGAGTTATAACCCTAAGGTAGGCAGCAACCCCACAAAGAAATAGATACATTAAACTACTCATTCCAATTGGTGAGCCATTAACAACATCGTTAAACAAACCTGCAATAAAAATATAAATATATCCTAAACTATAACTCCTTTTTAAACTAAAATAGAAAATTAAAATATAAGAAAAATTAAATGAAAAATATTTTAATCCTAAATAATTAAAATCAAAATTATTTAATACTGATATGAATAGTAAAATTAGGGGCAGTTGTCGTAATAATTTTTTTTTTAATTCTTTATTTTTTAATTTCATTCAGAAGCCCTTTTTTCAAAAAATAAAACTTCGATAAATTTTAATTGTGAAAAATCAGAAAAAAAATCTACCTTACCATTTAAGTTTGCTGTGTTATTTTTATTTATTTTTCCCACAGGAATTCCAGCTTTAAACAAACCTCCAACACCTGACGTATAAACTATAGACGTATCTTCAATTATATTTTCTACTTTGCTATATTGAATTATACCCTCTTTTTCTCCTGTCCCTGACAATATGGACAACAAACCTTGAGGCTCTATTAATACTGGTATTTTACTGTTGATATCTGAAAGCAGTAATACTCTGGATGTAGTGTAATTAACCTCAACTATTTTTCCAATTAAATATTCTTTATCCTTAACCACTGCACCAAGATTAATGCCATGTTTGCTACCTTTATTAATAATTATTGATTTTAAGTATGGACTACTTTTATCACTTAAAACTTTTGCATATATCTTGTCATTCTCGACTAAATAATCTTCAACTATCAATTTCAATCTTTGGTTCTCTAAAAGAAGGAAATTATTTAATAAATCTTTTGCTTTTAAATCTTTTAATTCAGACTCGTTTCTCTCATTTACATTGTAAAGGTTTATATGCTCTTGTGTTGTTTGATATTTTTCTTTAATAAAATTTTCAGGAACAGAGACTATAAAGGTCGATCTATAAGCAATTTCTTTAATTGCTAATTTTAGATAGTTTATAGGTTTAAAGTTGAACCCACCCAATATTAAAATCAGTGATGAAAAAACTATTAAACCAAATAGAGAAAATCTTTGTTGATTTTGTTTTTTTAAAAAAGCTGATCGGATTGCAATTACGAAGTCGTCTCTGCTTGTTTCCATTATTTTTAATACTCAGATAATACAGTAGAAAAGATCTCTTCTTGTTCTAAAGCTTTTCCAGTACCAATTGCAACACATGCTAATGGATCATCTGCTATAAAAACAGGTAATCCTGTTTCTTTAGAAAATCTTTTATCAATATTTTTTAATAATGCTCCACCACCTGTCAATGTTAAACCCATATCAACTAAATCTGCTGATAATTCTGGAGGTGTGTTTTCTAAAGCATCTTTAATTCCATTTACCATTTCTTTTAAAATATCATTTAAAGCCTCTGCGGTATCCTCTTCTGTAATATTAACTTCTTTAGGAGTTCCTGATCTTAAGTCTCTACCTTTGACGGCATACACATTTTTATTTACTGCAATAGCTGTTCCTATTTCTTTTTTAATTTTTTCTGCCGTACTGTCTCCAATCATTAGATTGTATTCTTTTCTCATATAATTTACTAAAGCAGCATCCATTGCATCACCAGCAATTCTTAATGATTTAGAATAAACTAAACCTCCTAATGCCATCACTGCAATCTCTGTAGTACCACCACCAATATCAACTACCATTGAACCTGTGGCTTCTGAAATTGGAAGACCTGCACCAATTGCTGCTGCTATAGGTTCTTCAATTAACTGAACTCTTCTAGCTCCTGCAGCTAATGCACTGTCTTGAATTGCTTTTCTTTCAACTGGCGTTGATCCAGTTGGTACACATATTAAAATTCGTGGATTCGCAAAAGTACTATTCTTATGAACTTTTTTAATAAAATGTTTAATCATCTCTTCAGTAACTATAAAATCTGCAATCACTCCATCTCTTAAGGGTCTAATAGCATTAATGTTTCCAGGAGTTCTTCCAAGCATTGTTTTGGCTTCATCACCAACAGCTAATACAGTTTTTTTTCCACCATTATCAGCAATGGCAACTACAGATGGTTCGTTTAAAACTACACCCTGTCCTTTTAAGACAACAAGCGTGTTAGCAGTTCCAAGATCTATTGCCATATCTTGACTCCAAATATTAGTTAAATTCTTAAACCATGATTTCATCTTATATACCTTTCATTTTTTGAGTTTCTTGCTCCATTGGAGCTATTTTTTTTCTTTTAATAATCATTTTATTTAAAGCACTTAAATAAGCATTGGCTGAAGCTACTAATGTGTCAGTGTCAGCTGCTTGACCAACGGTAGTTCTACCTTCTTCTTCAATTCTAACACTCACTGTCGCTTGCGCATCGGTTCCTTCTGTAACAGCATGAACTTGATATAATTGTAGCTTAATGTCATGTGGATATAAAACTTTAATACATTTAAAAATAGCATCAACTGGTCCGTCACCCGTTTCTGAGGTTGACTTAACTTCACCATAAACATCAAGAGTCATTTCTGCTTTTTGAGGCTCACCTGTTCCTGCAAAAACTTTTAATGATTTTAAATTAATTACATATTTATCTAAAACCATACTATCATCTACTAAAGCTGCAATATCATCATCGTAAACATGTTTTTTCTTATCAGCTAAAATTTTAAATTTCCCAAATGCTGTTTGAATTACATCATCAGTTACATCCACATAACCAAGATCATTTAACTTTTCTTTAAAAGCATGTCGTCCTGAATGTTTTCCCATAACCAATGAAGTTTTCTTAACCCCAACACTCTCTGGTGTCATAATTTCATAAGTTTCTCTATTTTTAAGCATGCCATCTTGGTGAATGCCCGCTTCATGTGCAAAAGCATTTTTTCCGACAATTGCTTTATTAAATTGAACTGGAAATGTTGCGTTAGAAACTATTTTTGACGCTTTGCTTAATAATTCAGTTTTAATTCCTGTTGTATAAGGCATTAAGTCATTTCTTGTTCTTATCGCCATCACAATTTCTTCTAATGCTGCATTACCTGCTCTCTCGCCAATTCCATTAATTGTACATTCAACTTGTCTTGCACCAGCTGAAACACCTGCTAAAGAATTTGCAACAGCTAATCCTAAATCATTATGACAATGAACTGATAAAATTGCTTTATCAATATTTGGAACTTTATTTTTTAAAGTTGTAATTATTTTTGTATATTCAGAAGGAGTTGTGTAGCCAACTGTATCTGGAATATTAATAGTTTTAGCACCACAACTAATTGCAAGTTCAACTGACTTACACATATAATCCATATCTGTTCTTGTGCCATCCTCACAAGACCATTCAACATCATCTGTTAAATTTCTTGCATACGTTACACTCTCTTTTACTGCATCCAAAACTTGCTCTGGAGTTTTGTTTAATTTGTGCTTCATGTGCAGTGGGCTTGTTGAGATAAAAGTGTGTATTCTAAATCTTGGCGCAGCTTTTAAGGCTTCATGACATGCGTCTATGTCTTTTTTGCTAGCTCTTGATAATCCGCATGGAATTGAATTTTTCAAGATTTTACTTATTGCTGTAACAGCTTCAAAATCTCCTGGAGAAGCAATTGGAAAACCAGCTTCAATTATATCGATCCCCATTTCATCAAAAACTCTTGAAATTTGAATTTTTTCCTCAAGACTCATTGATGCTCCGGGTGATTGCTCACCATCTCTCATCGTAGTATCAAATATAATAATTCTATCTTTGTCGCTCATAACCAATAATTTTAGAAAAACTATAATACAATCTATAATAGAGATTGCAAAATAATTGTTATATTTTGGGTATAATTTTAGACCGATTTAGGTTTTTAATAAAAATTAACTCTTATCACTATCTATTAATTTCTTTTTACCAATCCAAGGCATCATTGCTCTAAGCTCAGCACCTACTTTTTCAATTGGATGGTCCG
>Ga0209383_1002422_pt1 | contig 10973 bp, 11 predicted proteins | sample CoawatmetaG02DNA_FD_187510 | JGI IMG/M metagenome (GOLD analysis project Ga0209383, IMG submission 187510) | Marine microbial communities from the West Antarctic Peninsula - Coastal water metaG029-DNA (SPAdes) (version 2) | ecosystem: Environmental > Aquatic > Marine > Coastal ... | reverse complement strand
AAAGATAATCAAAATAATAAGGTAGTTGTTGGTGGAAGATATGACGCTCTTCTTGTTAATTTAGGTTTAGACAACAAAGCATCTGCAATTGGTTTTGCAGTAAATAATAATAATATTTAAGTTATGAGTAATAATTCAACATTAAAAATAGCTTTTCCAAGTAAAGGTAGACTAAGAAAAGATCTAGAAAAATTACTTAGTTCAAAAAAAATTAGTTTTATAGATGAAGGCAATGATAGAAATTATATTGCTAAATTATCCTCTAATAATGACATATTAGTATATTTTATGGGCGCAAAAGAAATAGTTACTCAATTAGATGAGGGAAATATTCATTTAGGAATTACAGGTGATGACCTTGTGCAAGAATACATGTTTGATTATGATTCAAAGGTTTCTAGTGAGTTAATATTAGATTTTGGTAAAGCAAACTTAGTAGTGGCAGTTCCTAAGATTTGGCTTGACGTTACTACCATGGCTGATTTAGATGAAATTAGTCATATTAAAAGAATGAGTACGTCGAAGCGTCTCAAGGTTGCAACTAAATATATAAACTTAACTAATCGTTTTTTTTCTAAGTGTGGAGTTACAGATTATAGAACTGTGGGAAGTTCAGGTTCAACAGAAAGTGCTCCATTTAATGGTATGTCAGATATTATAGTTGATATCACGTCAACAGGAGAAACATTAAAAGCTAATAATTTAAGAATACTAGATGATGGATTAATATTAAATTCATCTGCTAATATTTTTAAATCTCAAAAAGCTAATTGGAGTCCGAATCTAGAAAAAATTTGTGAACAATTTTTAAGTTCAGTATCATAATTACATCATGAAGAAGTCAACTCAATCTAAATCATTATCATCAAAAGATATTGATAGAATTATAGAGATGGGTTGGGAGGATAGAACAACCTTTGCTGACATCAAACTTCAATTCAATTTATTGGAAAAAGAAGTTATTGCTATTATGAAAGCCAACCTTAAAAGAACTTCTTTTTTAAATTGGAGAAAAAGAGTAAGGGGTAGAAAAACCAAGATTCAAAACTTGTCAGAGCGATTCCGTTCAAAAAAACAAAAAAATTAATATTATTGTTAATTATTACTATTAAAATTTCTTAATGATTAAGTAGTAGATTTATTTAATGATTAATTTAAACTTCTTATAAAATATATTTTAGGAGAATAAATATGGGAATAGTAGTAACTGCAAAATTTTTTCCCCAATCGGAAAAAGTTAGTGAAATGAATGATTGGTTTAGAAATAATCTGTCAAAAACGGAAGAATATGAAGGCTGTCAACTGATAAGAGGTTGCTATAATGAAGAAACTAATGAGTTACTGTTATATGGGGTCTGGGATAGCCAAGATGCTTATCAAAAGTATGTAAATTGGAGATCTGAAATTGGTGATCTTCCAATGTTAGTTGGTTTATCTAGTAAAGAACCAGAAATTATTTATCACAAAGAAACATATTAGAAAGGATAATGAGTATGATGAGTTCTTTGAACCTCATAATTTGAGTTGACTGATGTATCCTTTAAATTTGTTAGGTAATAATTAATTCTTTAGACACAAAAAAACCCGGCTAAGCCGGGTTTTTTTATTAAGCAATAAAGCTTGGATTACATCATGCCGCCCATGCCGCCCATGCCGCCCATGCCGCCCATATCAGGCATTGCAGGAACCGCAGAAGATTTATCTTCTGGTGCATCAGCAATTAATGCTTCAGTTGTGATAAGCACACCGGCTACTGATCCAGCATTTTGTAAGCTTGTTCTTACAACTTTTGTAGGATCAATAATTCCAGCCTTAAACATATCAACGAACTTATCATTTTGTGCGTCATATCCAATTGTAGCAGACTTTTCTTCTTTAAGTTTACCAACAATAACTGGACCATCAACACCAGCATTATTTGATATTGTTCTAATTGGAGCTTCTAATGCTCTTCTTACAATATCAACACCAGCTTTTTGATCTGAGTTTGAAGTTTTAACTTTATCAAGTGCACTTGCAGCTTTTAATAATGCAAGACCACCACCTGGTACGATTCCTTCTTCAACCGCAGCTCTTGTTGCATTCAATGCATCGTCTACTCGATCTTTTCTTTCTTTAACTTCAACTTCTGTAGCACCACCAACTTTGATAACCGCTACACCACCTGCAAGTTTTGCAAGTCTTTCTTGAAGTTTTTCTTTATCGTAATCAGAAGAAGTTTCTTCAATTTGTTTTCTAATTTGAGAACAACGAGCTTGAATATCAGCCTTTGTTCCAGCACCGTTAACAACAGTAGTATTTTCTTTATCAATACTAACTCTTTTAGCAGTGCCTAAATCATTAATTGTTACGTTTTCTAGTTTAATACCAAGATCTTCAGAGATTACTTGGCCACCAGTTAAGATTGATAGATCTTCAAGCATAGCTTTTCTTCTATCACCAAAACCAGGAGCTTTTACAGCAGCTATTTTCAAACCACCACGTAGCTTATTAACCACTAAAGTTGCAAGTGCTTCGCCCTCAACATCTTCAGCAATTATAACTAATGGTCTACCAGCTTGAACCACTGCTTCAAGTAATGGAAGCATTGGTTGTAAGTTAGTTAGCTTTTTCTCATGAAGTAAAATGAAAGCATTTTCAAGTTCTGCAGTCATTTTTTCTGGATTAGTAACAAAGTATGGAGATAGATAACCTCTGTCAAATTGCATACCTTCAACAACATCTAATTCAGTTTCTAAGCCTTTTGCTTCTTCAACAGTGATAACACCTTCGTTACCTACTTTATCCATTGCTTTAGCAATCATGGCACCAACGTCTGAGTCACCATTAGCAGAAATAGATCCAACTTGAGCAACCTCAGCACTTGTTTTAACTTTTTTAGAACTTGCTTTAATTGCAGCATTAGCAGCTTCAATTGCTGAGTCAACACCACGTCTTAAATCCATTGGGTTCATGCCTGCAGCAACAAATTTTAAGCCTTCAGTAACAATAGCTCTTGTTAATACAGTTGCTGTTGTAGTTCCGTCACCAGCAACATCGTTTGTTTTACTAGCGGCTTCACGTACCATTTGTGCACCCATATTTTCAAACTTATCTCTAAGTTCAATTTCTTTTGCAACAGACACGCCATCTTTAGTACTTTTTGGAGCACCAAATGATTTATCCATTACTACGTTTCTTCCTTTTGGTCCAAGTGTAACCGCTACTGCATCTGCAAGTATGTTTACACCTTTCAGCATTCTGTTTCTTGCTTCAGTACTAAAATGTATTTCTTTACCAGCCATTATTTATTCTCCTTATATGTTTAAATATTTATTTTTTCTTCTTTTTACTTTTTGGTTTTGAGTCTGCAATAATTCCCATGATGTCTGACTCTTTCATAATACATAGTTCTTCACCATCAACTTTAACTTCAGTACCAGACCATTTGCCAAACAATACTTTATCACCAATTTTTACATCTAATGGAGTAACTTTTCCATCTTCAGATTTTGCACCAGAACCAACTGCAACGATTAAACCTTCTTGAGGCTTCTCTTGAGCTGTATCAGGAATAATAATACCTCCAGCTGTCTTTTCTTCACTTGCCAATCTTTTAACTAACACTCTGTCGTGTAGAGGACTAAAATTCATTATATACTCTCCTAAATAAAATTAATTCATACCGGTGATAACACCCAGTTCATGTAGGCATATAGTGATCCCCAGTAACCATGTCAAGGGCTCAGATTTAGAACTATAAGTAATTGATTTATAATGACTTTATATATTTATTTAAGCGGTTTCGCCTTCGCCACCATCAATAACAATATTTTGCCCAGTAGTAAAAGATCCAGCCTGTGAAGCGAGAAAAACTACTGCTCCAGCAATTTCATCAGGCATACCAATTCTTTTAAGTGCTGACTTGTTAGTTTGAGACTTGAGTATTGATTCATTCTCCCATAGAGCTCTTGCAAAGTCAGTTTTAATCAGTCCAGGCGATATGCAATTGGCACGTACTCCATTAGGTCCATGTTCAACAGAAATATTTCTAGCTAATTGAGAATCTGCAGCTTTAGAAATAGCATAAGCTCCCAGCAAAGAACTGCCATGTAATCCTGCAATCGATGAAATAATAATGATAGAACCATCCTTACTCTTTATCATACTAGGTATTACCATATTAGTAAGCCAGAAGTTGCTTTGAACATTTGAGCGCATAATTTTTTCAAACGCAGAGTCTGGAATATTTAAAGAAGGTCCAAAGTATGGATTTATAGCTGCGTTACATACTAATATGTCAATTTCACCACACCAAGCTACTGAGTCTTTATGCAGTTTTGCTAACTGTTCCTTATCTGATATATTGCAAGCCAATGCTATCGCAGTATCTGAACCATAAGTACTATTTATTTCACTAGCTACTTCTTCACACGCATTAATTTTTCTACTTGTAATAACAACTTTTGCTCCATGTTCAGCTAGCCTGATGGCAGTTGCTTTACCAATACCTCTTGAAGAACCAGTGATTATTGCTTTTTTTCCAGATAAATTGAACAATGTAGACATAATAAGTATAATAAATTTTTAAAAAATTATTATAGTTGAATATCAATAAACTATACAAGAAAATTTTAATGAAAATTCATAATATTGCTGACAGTTATCAATTAAGTAGTTCTTACTCAGTAATCCTCTGTGATCTTTGGGGAGTTGTTCACAATGGAAAAGAAATTTTTGAACAAAGTAAAAAATTTTTAACACAAGTAAAAGCTGACGGAAAAAAAATTGTCTTAATTTCTAATGCACCAAGACCAAACCTAGTAGTGGAAGATCAACTAATAAATAAACTTGGACTCAGTAAAGATCTTTATGATTTTATTGTTACCTCAGGAGATATAACAGCCATTTCTATTAACGATAAAAGGTTTGGAAGTAGTTACTATCATTTAGGCCCTAAAAAAGACAAAGATTTGCTTGAAAATATTAAATTAGAGCAAAAAGATAACCTGGTCGATGCAGATTTTGTTTTATGTACTGGCATAGATGATGATGAGATTGAAACTGTTAATGATTATAGTGGTGTATTAAATGAGATGAAAAAATTAGAGCTTCTTATGGTTTGTGCTAACCCAGATAAAATTGTTTATCGAGGTGATAGAAAGATTGATTGTGCTGGAGCACTTGCTTTTAATTATGAAAAAATTGGAGGACTAGTTAAGTATTTTGGTAAACCATATCAAGAAATATACGAGTATATTTTAAATCAGCTTAATGAAGGTGATAATAATACTTTAAATAAAGACTTACTTGCAATTGGAGATAGTTTTTCAACAGATGTACTTGGGGCAAATAAATTTAATATAGATATTTTATTTATTAGATCGGGGATACACAAAAAAGAGATTCAAACATTAAATGATTTAGAAAAAACTGCTAAAAATTATTTATCAAAATTACCTCAAGAATTATTAACTTCAGAGTACCTATGAGTAAGATTAAAATTTTTACGGATTATAAAAAAATTTCAAAAAGTTTTTATAATTCATCGTTAGTCATAGGAAATTTTGATGGTGTTCATCGTGGCCATAAAAAAGTTATTAAAGCCGCAAAGATTATCTCAAAGAAAAATAAATCACAACTTGGTGTGATGATGTTTGATCCTCATCCAAGAGAGTATTTTACAAAAGAAAAACAATTTTTACTGTCTTCGCTTGAAACTAAGTCAAAAATTTTAGAAAGCCTTGGTGTTAACTTTATTATTATTCTTAAATTTAATAAAACATTAGCATCAATGTCAGCTTTAAATTTCTGTGATAAAATTTTATTAAATAGTTGTAAAATGCAGCATGTCTTTATAGGAAATAATTTTCGATTTGGTAAAGATAGAACAGGCAACTTAAAATATTTAGAAAAATTTGGAAAAAAAAATAACTTTAAAGTTAGTGGTTCAGAGCTTTATAGAGTTAGTGGAAGCAATAAAATATTTTCTTCGTCCAATATTAGAGATTTTATTAAAAAGGGAAAAATAAAAGAAGCTAATAATTTTTTAGGTCATGATTGGTCAGTGTCTGGAACAGTAATTACAGGTGATAAACGTGGCAGATTAATAGGATTTCCAACTGCAAATATATCAACAGAGAAATATATCTATCCGAAGTTTGGGGTCTATGCTGTTAAAGTTACTTTCATTTCAGGTCAACATAAAGGTAAAGTAAAAAGTGGAATTGCCAACTTTGGATTAAGGCCAACATTTGGTAAAAAAACTGCTGTTTTAGAAGTACATTTATTTAGTTTTAAATTGAATATTTATAAAACTGCATTAAAAGTAAGCTTTATTGATTATGTAAGGTCTGAAAAGAAATTTTCAGGAATTGACAGCCTTAAAACTCAGATTAAAAAAGATATTACCAGAACCAAAAAGATCTTAAATAAAAGTTAAATTATGACATCTAAAGAAGATAGTGCAGATTACAGTGAAAGTCTGTTTTTGCCAAAAACAGATTTTGCTATGCGCGCTGGTTTGCCTGAACAAGAACCAAAAATTTTAAAACAGTGGTCAGAAAAAGAAATCTACAAAAATCTAAGAGTTAAATCAAAAGGCAAAGAAAAGTTTGTCCTTCATGATGGACCACCTTATGCAAATGGTCATCTGCATATTGGACATGCGTTAAACAAAATTTTAAAAGATTTTGTAGTTAGATCTCAACAAATGTTAGGGAAAGATTCTTCTTATACTCCTGGCTGGGATTGTCATGGGCTACCAATTGAATGGAAAATTGAAGAGGAATATAGAAAAAAAGGTTTAAATAAAGATGAGGTGGATATTGTTCAATTTAGAAAAGAATGTAGAGATTTTGCAGATAAATGGATTAACATTCAAAGAGAAGAATTCATTCGATTAGGCATTACTGGAGAATGGTCATCACCTTATACAACTATGGCCCATAAATCTGAGGCGATTATTGTAAAAGAATTTTTTAAATTTCTTGAAAATAAGGGTTTGTACAGAGGATCAAAACCTGTGATGTGGTCCACAGTTGAAAAAACTGCATTAGCAGAAGCAGAATTAGAATACCGTGAACATAAATCAATCACAATTTTTGTTAAGTTTCCCATTAAAAAATCAAGTGATGATGAATTACTAAATGCATCTGTAGTTATTTGGACTACGACACCTTGGACAATTCCAGGCAATAGAGCATTAGCTTATAATAAAGATTTTTCATACAGCCTTTATAAAGTGACTGAAGTTATGGAGGGGTCTTATAGCTTAGAGGGAGATCAAGTAATTTTAACAGATGAACTTTCTGAACAATTTAAAGAAAAATGTAAGATTGAAAAATTAGATAAAATTAAATCTTTAAATAATATGTCTGATATTGTTTGTAATCACCCATTTCATAATTCAGGTTATGAGTTTGATGTAAATTTATATCATGCTGACTTTGTGACGCTCGAGCAAGGTACGGGCTTTGTGCACATTGCTCCAGGCCATGGCCCTGATGATTATGATCTTGGAAAAGCTAATGGGGTTGAAGTACCTGAAACAGTAGATAGAGATGGAATTTATTTTGATCATGTTCCATTATTTAAAGGTAAGAAAATTTTTAATGATGATGGATCGGATGCTGAAGCTAATGTTGCTGTTATTATTGAACTTAGAAATCATAATGCCTTAAGTGGCAAAGGATCAGTTAGACACAGTTATCCTCATTCATGGCGATCTAAAGCTCCGGTAATATTTAGAAATACGCCTCAATGGTTTATTAGTATGGAAACTAACGATCTAAGAAAAAAAGCACTGAATGCAATTCAAGAAGTTGACTGGTATCCAATTCAAGGCAAGAACCGAATTTTATCAATGATTGAAAATAGGCCTGATTGGGTAGTTTCTCGACAAAGAGCTTGGGGTGTTCCGTTATCAATCTTTTTTCATAAAATTTCTGGCGAACCTCTAATTGATACTGAACTTAATGAAAAAATTATTAAAATGTATGAAGAGCATGGATGTGATGTTTGGTTTGAAAAAACTAAGGCTGAATTACTTGGAGATAAATATAATCCAGATGAATACGAAAAAGTAGATGATATTTTAGATGTTTGGTTTGATTCTGGATGCACCCATGCATTTGTTTTAGATGGAAAAGAGGATCAGATTTGGCCTGCTTCTATTTATCTTGAAGGTACAGATCAACATAGAGGATGGTTTCATTCTTCTTTATTAGAATCATGTGGAACTAGAGGTGTAGCACCATATGAGGCAGTACTAACTCATGGGTTTGTATTACATGAAGATGGTAACAAAATGAGTAAATCGTCATCAAATATTGTTCCTCCAGCTGAAATCATAGAAAAATCAGGTGCTGACATTCTACGGCTTTGGGTTGCTAGTAGTGATTATTCAGATGATCTGAAAATTGGTCCAGAAATTATTAAAAGTAACGCAGATAGCTACAGAAGACTTAGAAACAGTCTAAGGTTCATTCTTGGTAATTTAAATGATTTCAAAGAAGAAGAAAAAATTGGTTTTTCTGATCTTCCAGAATTAGACAAATACATTTTGGGTAGACTTACTGAGTTAGAAGAGGAAGTTTTAAAAAACTATCAAATTTTTGAATATCAAAAAGTATTTTCTGCAATATTTAACTTCTGTACCAATGAATTATCTTCATTTTATTTTGATATCAGGAAAGATAATTTATATTGTGATCATAAATCTAGTCATACAAGAAGAGCCACAAGAACTGTTCTTGATATTCTTTTCAATCATTTATTAACTTTATTAGCACCAATTCTTTGTTTTACTACAGAAGAGGCATGGCAAAGTCGGTTAGGTAAAGATACTTCTATTCATAACCAAGATTTTCCAACAGTGAATGACAATTGGAAAAATACTGAATTATCATTAAAGTGGGAAAATCTTAAATTAATCCGTAGAGTAGTGAATGGTGCCATTGAAATTGAGAGAAAAAATAAATTAATAGGTTCAAGTCTTGAAGCTGCAGTTGAAATTTATTTCCAAGATATAGATAGCACTTCAAATATTATTGTTAGTGACTTAGAAAATATCTGTATAGTTTCAAAATTATCTATTTCTAAGCTTAATACATTGGACAACTGCTTTCAGTTAAATGAATTACAAGGTGTTGGTGTAAAAGTATCTAAGGTATCTGGAAAAAAATGTGAGCGTTGTTGGAAATATTTTGATGCCTTAAATGACAGTATTTGCCAAAGATGTGAAGCTGCGATTAAATAATTAATGAATATTAAGCATAAATATTTTTACTTATTTATTTTATTATTTGCATTGATTGATCAAATAAGTAAAATTTTATTTATTAAGTACTTTGATATCAATCCAAAATTACTCACTAGTGAATTTCTCCATAAAGTTAATGAGTACTTTAATCTTGTAATAGTATGGAATAGAGGTTTTGCCTTTGGCTCACTTCAAAATAATATGTTTAGTATTAATGTATTATATATTGTCATAATATTATCTGTAATTTGCATACTGGTCATTTATGCCAACAAATTAAACCAAAAGTATTATTTTTTCGCATTTAGCCTAGTAATTGGAGGGGCTATTGGAAATTTAATAGATAGGATTGCATATGGTGCAGTTGTCGACTTCATTGATCTACACTATCAGAATTTACATTGGTATGTATTTAATATTGCTGATATATATATTTCATTCGGCTGTATAATGTTAATATTGGGCGAGATTAGAAACAAACCAACTAGCAATGAATAAAATAAAAAAACCTTCAATACTTTTGTGTTTATATTTCCTTACTTCATGTGGAGGTAGCAATACTATTAATGATATTCAAACATTGGAGCAGAAGGCTTTAGAAATTCCACCAAATTTTGAATTAAAGCCGCCCTCAGGTAATGAAAATGTATTAAGTCAAGAAATTATTATTAACGACAGTGATAGTAGCGATGTCGAAGATATTCTAAATTCAGATTCTAGTAGCGCTGAAAATATAAGTGATACTTCAGACAATGAATTACTAGATATTCTTACGGCTGATTCAAACAATACAGAAGATTAAATTATAAAAAATTTTTTATGATTAGGTATTTTTATGTTTAAGTTTTTTCTAGATAAGAATTGGGCATTGTGGGCATATTTAGGATCTATAATAATTCTAACTTCTATATGGTTACAAGTTCAAATAGATGTAAAAATAAATTATTGGTTCGGAGAATTTTACGACCTAATACAAAAAGCCTTGGGAACTCCCAATGCAGTCACGATAGAAGAATATTTTAGCTCACTTCTTATTTTTGCTCAATTTGCAGCAATGTGGATAGTATTGTCACTTTTTTCAGCATTTTTTACTTCGCATTTTTTATTCAGGTGGAGAGCCAGTATGGTTAATTACTATCACAGTGTGTTTGACAAAGCCCGTCAAATAGAAGGCGCTTCACAGCGTGTTCAAGAAGATACAATTAAATTTAGTCGAATTATGGAAACTTTAGGAACAAGCTTTTTTGAAGCAATATTAGTACTTTTTGAATTTTTCCCAATATTGATGACAATATCAATTGGCCTACCAATTCTATGGTTTGGTGACTGGCAATATGGATTAGTTACTGGTGCTTTTATGTGGTCAGTGGGTGGTACATTTTTTATGATTTTACTTGCATGGATTTTAAGGCTAGTAGGAATAGAATACGATTTGCAAAAAAAAGAAGCTGCATATAGAAAAATTCTTGTTATAGCAGAAGATGATGGCAGTGTAAGACCAAAAACTTTAAATGAATTATTCGAAGGAGTTAGGGTTATTCATTTTAAAAGTTACCTGAATTATTTTTATTTTAATATTGGTCGTCTGGCATATCTCCAAGCCAATGTACTGTCAGCATATATTTTAATAGCGCCAGCAATAGTTGCCGGAGTCATGACCTTAGGAGTAATGCAGCAGTTAGTAAGAGCCTTTGGTAGAGTTGAAGCTTCTATGCAGTACCTATTTAATTCA
>Ga0209383_1002421_pt1 | contig 10977 bp, 10 predicted proteins | sample CoawatmetaG02DNA_FD_187510 | JGI IMG/M metagenome (GOLD analysis project Ga0209383, IMG submission 187510) | Marine microbial communities from the West Antarctic Peninsula - Coastal water metaG029-DNA (SPAdes) (version 2) | ecosystem: Environmental > Aquatic > Marine > Coastal ... | reverse complement strand
TTACTGCTCTTAACAATCCAACCGAAGAGTGTTTATCTTTTTTGAATTGCTTAATATGTGCTGAAAGAGTTTCAATTTTTCCTGTTAATAATGCAATTTGTACCTCTGAAGAACCAGTGTCCTTCTCATGCATTTTTAATTCTTCTGCTTTATTCGTCATACTATTTATTTTCCTATTTGTTTGTTTGTTTTATTAAGTTTTCTATTTTTTCTGCGTATTCAAAAGAGTCATCTTTAGCAAAAAGTATCTTTGGAATATATTTCATAAATACTTTTTTAGATAAAACTTTTCTAATTAAAAAAGAATATTCTCTTAATTTTTTAATAACTTTTTCTGTATCTTTTCCCCCTAAAGGCAATACATACGCTTTTGCAATTTTAAGATCTTGGCTCATTTTTACTTCTGTAACAGTAACAGTATTAGTTTCTAAATTCGGCACTTTAGCTTCATTTCTGGCAAAAATCATACCTAAAGATTGCTTAATCATCTCTCCAACGCGTAATTGTCTTTGTGATACTGGTTTTCCTGTTTTATCAACCATTATACCGTTCTTTCTGTAGAAGTTGTGCTGTATGCCTCTATTGTGTCATTTTTTTGAAAATCAACGAAGTCTTTAAGAGTTATTCCACATTCTTGGCCATTGCTAACTTGTTTAGCCTGATCTTTTTCCCTGAAAATTGTACTAATCTTACCAGTATAAACAATTGCGCCATCTCTAATTAATCTAGCATTCGCACCACTAGCTATTTCTCCATCAGTTACTTTTGAGCCTGCAACCTTTCCTGTTCCAGAAACTTTAAATATTTCTAAGATTTGAGCCGTACCATTAATTGTTTCTTGAACATCTGGAGCAAGTAGTCCTGACATTCTCAACTTGATATAATCTAAAACTTCATAAATAATATTATATGAGGAAATTTTAATTTTTTCATTCTCTGCTAACTTTTTTGCTTCTTTGCTAGGCTTAACATTAAATGCAATTAGAGTGGCATTAGATGCTTTCGCTAAAGTCACATCAGTTTCTGTTACCATTCCAATATCTGATAAAATAATCTTGGGTTTAACTTCGTCGTGTGTAATTTGATTAATAGCACTTTTAATTGCTTCAGCAGACCCATGTACATCTGATTTTATAATAATATTTAATTCAGCAGCAGATTTATCTGCAAAAGCAGAATCTTGTGTTGCAAGAGTTAGTGGACTTCCTCCTGTTTTGGTTTCATCAGCTCTATTTTCACTTAATGTTTTTGCTTCTTTTTCAGAGTCCACAACAATAAAATCATCTCCTGATTTTGCAGCTCCATTAATTCCTAAAATTTCAACAGGTGTTGATGGTGGTGCTTCTTCAATAGTTTTTCCTTTATCATTAATTAATGCTCTTACTTTTCCCCATTTTAATCCACTAACAAAAAAATCACCTCTTTTAATTGTTCCAGAAGTTACCACAACAGTCGCTACAGCACCTCTGCCCACATCAATTTTTGATTCTAAAACAATTCCAGTTGCTTTAGATTCAAAATCAGTTTTTAAGTCTAAGATTTCAGCTTGCAAAACAACTGCTTCTACTAATTTATCTAAATTCTTTTTTGTTCTTGCCGAGATTTCAACCATTAAAGTATCTCCTGATAAATCTTCTGCAATAAGTTCATATTCTAAAAGTTGATTTTTAATTTTTTGTGGATCTGCCTCTGGTAAATCACATTTATTTATTGCGACAACTATTGGAACATTTGCAGCTTTTGCATGTTTTATAGACTCAATAGTTTGAGGCTTAACACCATCATCTGCTGCAACAACTAATACTACAACGTCTGTTAGTTTTGATCCTCTAGCTCTCATCTCAGTAAATGCTGCATGACCCGGTGTATCTATAAAGGTTATTTTATTAGATTCATGTTCTATTTGGTAAGCACCAATATGTTGAGTTATTCCACCAAATTCTCCTAACACAACATTGGCACTTCTCAAGACATCAAGGACTGAGGTTTTACCATGATCAACATGCCCCATCACCGTTACTATTGGAGGCCTATTTTTTAGATTTTCAGATCTAGACTCTTTAATTTTTTGAATGATTTCTTCAGCTTTTGTTTCTCTTATGGGATTGTGACCAAATTCTTTTACTAAATATTCTGCAGTATCTGCTGCTAATGTTTGATTGATTGTAACCGTTACACCCATTCCAAACAAATGTTTTATAACATTATTGGATTGTTCTGCCATTCTATTAGATAGTTCTCTAACAGTAATTGCCTCAGGTATATTAACGTCTCTTTTTATTGGCTTTAAACTTTCTTGTATCTCTTCTTTGGTAAGTTCTCTATTTTCTTTTAACTTTGCTCTTTTAAGGGAAGCCATACTTCTTGATCTTGCTTCAATCTCATCACTTAAAGCTCTTGATACAGTTAATTTTAATTCTCTTTTTTTTGTATCAGGTTTTCCTGACTCACCCTTGAGTCTTCTAGTTGCCCTTTGCTCAGCTAATTTACGTTTTTCATAGTCATTCGTAATAGATGAAACTGGTTTAGGTGCTGAAGTGGCTCTTGGAGCAACACTTCCTGTGGGACTTACTATAGGTTTTGACCTTACACTAGTGGGTCTGCTAAAATTACCCCTAGGAGCAAATTTGTTTGGCTTTTTTTCAATTACAACTGAGTTTTTACTTTGAGTTTTAGCTAACTCTATATTATCTATTGATTTCTTAGCTATGCCAGAAAGTGTTAATTTTGTTTTTTTGTTGTCCATATTTCATTACTCAATCTTTATAAATTATATTTCTTGCTGACATAATTAATTCATCTGCTTCATTTTTTGATAAAGCAAAATCCTCAAGATATCCTTGGATTTTAATTCTTTCACCTTTTACAACATCATAACCACCTGTTAATTCATCAGATGCAAGATCTGCAAAGTCCTCTAGTTTTAAAATCTTTTGTTCTCCCAAGGTAACCAACATGCCTGGAGTTAGCCCTTTGTGATTTATAAGATCATCTTGTAGTCCTAAATCTTTAATTCTTTTTGTAATATCTTCTTGATCTTTTTGATAAAACTCTTTTGCTCTTTCTATTAAAGCTTTAGCAGTATCTTCTTCTATACCTTCAATTTTCATTAGATTTTCTGGGGTACTATCTTTAATATCCGAAATTGAAGAAAAACCTTCTGCTACAAGTAATTGACCTAAAGTTTCATCTAGTTCTAAGTTTTTTACAAAATTTTCAGTCTTTTCTTTAAACTCTAGCTGTCTTCTTTCTGAATCTTCTGCGTCAGTCATTATGTTAATTTCATAATTTAATAATTTTGTAGCCAATCTAACATTTTGACCTCTACGACCAATTGCTTTACTTAGATTTTCTTCTGTTAAAATTACATCTAATTTTTTTGCAACACTGTCAACGTTTACTCTTTGAACTTCTGCTGGTGATAGCGCATTTGAAACTACTATTGCCGGATCTTCAGACCAATTAACAATATCAATTTTTTCTCCTTGCAATTCGTTAACTACTGCTTGAACTCTTGAGCCCCTCATACCCACACAGGCGCCTACTGGGTCTAATGAGGTATCAACTGCTTTAACACAAATTTTTGCTCTACTACCCGGGTCTCTAGCAGATGATTTAATTTCAATTAAACCATCATAAATTTCTGGAACCTCTTGAACAAATAATTTTTCCATAAATTTTGTGTGAGCCCTTGATAAAAATATTTGTTGACCTCTGGGCTCTCTTTTCACATCATAACAATAAGCTTTAATCCTATCCCCTGCTTTTATATTTTCCCTAGGTATCATTTCATTTTTTTGAATAATTGCTTCTGTTCTACCTAAATCAACTATCACATTTCCAAATTCTAAACGCTTAACAATACCACTTAAAATTGAGTCTTTTTTATCTATAAAATCATTATACTGTCTTTCACGTTCTGCTTCTCTTACATTGAAGCTAATAACTTGCTTTGCAGTTTGTGCTGCTATTCTACCAAAATCGAAAGAAGGTAGAGGTTGTAAAATTTCATCACCAATTTTTTTATTCTTGTTTTCATCACTTAAAATAATTGCATCTTGAAGATTAATTTCTGTATTTATATTTTCTGGTTTTTCTACAACAACTAATTTTCTAAAAATTCCAATATCACCATTTTCTCTATCTATTAAAACTTTGATTTCATTATCCTGGCCAAATTTAGTTTTAGCAGCTTTTGCAATTCCAGTTTCCATAGAATCAATAATCAATTCTTTATCTATAGATTTTTCTAAGGCTACTGCCTCAGCTATTCTTAATAATTCTAATTTATCAGATCTTCTATTTAGCATAATTTATTAGCTCCAAAAAAAAATGGGCTGGAGCCCATTCTGTAATTTCAATAATGTAAGGGCAATATATAAAGAAAAAAATTTAATTCAATAGGTACTATTTAAAAAAAACACCCATTTTATCCGTCTTTTCCCAGGAAAATGACCCATCAGACTCTGGTATTCTGCCAAAGTGACCATAAGCTGCCGTTTTTTCATAAATTGGTTTATTTAAACCTAGCATTTCCCTTATACCTCTTGGGCTCAAATCAAAATTTTGTGATATTTTTTCTGATACAAATTTATTTTTTTCTAAATCATTATCAAATAAATCTACATAAATTGACAAAGGTTTGGAAACTCCAATTGCATAAGCTAATTGAATTAAACATTTTTCAGAAATATTAGAAGCAACAATATTTTTTGCAATATATCTTGCTGCATAAGCTGCTGATCTATCAACTTTAGTTGGGTCCTTACCAGAAAAAGCTCCACCACCATGAGGTGCTGCCCCACCATAAGTATCAACAATAATCTTTCTACCTGTTAAACCACAATCTCCATCTGGTCCACCTATTACAAAGTTCCCAGTTGGATTTACATAAAATTCTTTTTCATCAAAATCTTTTAAAAATTTTTCTGGAATAGATTTTAACATATATGGAGTTAATAATTCTCTTACTTTAGCTTGATCTATATCTGCAGAATGCTGAGAAGATATTACAACTGATTTAACTTTAGTAGGTTTGCCATCATTATATTCAAAAGTAACTTGGCTTTTTGAATCTGGCTCTATACCTTTTAATATTCCAGACTTTCTATCTTTTGCTATAAGCCTTAAAATTTTATGAGAATAGTGAATGGGTGCTGGCATTAATTCTTCTGTTTCATTACATGCATATCCAAACATTATTCCTTGATCTCCAGCTCCTTCATCCTTACTGCTTGTAGAATCTACACCAATAGCTATGTCTGCAGATTGTGAATGAAGATGACTTTCTATCTTTGTCGCTTCTCTCCATGTAAAACCATCTTGGTCATAACCAATATCTTTAATACAATCTCTAACTTTTTGAATAAGATCTTCTTCTTTAATCTCTGGCCCTCTTACTTCTCCAGCAAGAATAACTTTATTTGTTGTGGTTAATGTTTCACAGGCAACTCTAGAAAAGGGATCTCCAGCCAAATAACTATCTACCACCATATCTGAAATACGATCTGATACTTTATCGGGGTGTCCTTCTGAAACTGACTCACTAGTGAATAAAAAATTTTTTAAATTACTCATGCTTTAGTTTATTAAATGAAAAAATTAAAAAAATATATATTAAAATTAATATTAAAAATATTTTGTTTCCGTACAGCATAAAAAGTGTGGATTTGACCAATTTACTCTCAGACATTTCCACATATCCTGTTGATCCCGATTCTATTTTTTGCTCTACGATTCCAGTAGGGTTAATAATAGCAGAAATCCCATTGTTTGCAGATCTAATTATATATTTACCACTTTCAATAGATCTAAATATACTGTGTGAAAAATGCTGCTCGGGGCCTATTGAGTCTCCAAACCAACCATCTTCTGAAATATTAATTATATAATCAAAATTATGATCTTTAGATAATTTACCTGAATAAATTATTTCATAACAAATTAAAGGAAGTAAATTTAAATCAATTTTACTATTTGTTATATTGAGTGGAACCCTGGCTTCTCCACTAGAGAAAGATTGATAACTGTTAGTTATAGTTTTAAAGCCTATTAAGCTAAGAATGCTCTCAAAGGGGATAAATTCACCAAACGGTACTAGATTAACTTTATTGTAACTTTTTATAAGATCTAGCTTATTATTAAATATAGCCATTGAATTAAAAAGTAAATTTTTACCTTCTTTTGACTCTATGCTATTTAGGCCCATGATGATTAGATCATCTTTTCCAAAATTATTTGTGAATAAGTTTTTATAAATATTCATATCTCTTAAGTAGCTGTCTGGAATAATTCCTTCTGGCCACAAAAAAATAGTGGGTTTTATTTTTGTTGGGGCACTTAACTTTATAAGTTCATTAATGATTTTTAACTCATCTTGTTTTGAATAAAATTTATCTATACTAATATTTGGAGATATTGCTTTTATTATGTAAGGATTCTTTACACTCTCTAAAGAATTAAAATTGTTAACTCTTATATTACCAAATATTAATAATCCAGCTGCTATTAAGATAAAGAAAGAACATACTATAATTTCAGTTCTAGAATTTCTTAAATAAAGTAATGCAGGAACAGTAAATAGAGAAATACAAATTAAATTAAAAGAATAAGTTCCAATCATAGAAAGAGCTTGAATAAAATAAATACTGTTTGAAAAACTAAATGAGATTAAATTCCAAGGAAAACCTGTCAGAATAAAGCTCCTAACAAATTCAATTAAACCAAATAAAATTGAAAAAATAAAAAAAGAACTAATTAAATTTTTTGAGTAAAAAATAGAGAATAAATATGTCACTAGTCCATAGAATATAGCCAAAGAAGCAGGTAATAAAATTACAACAATTGGTATTAAGAATTTAAAATTTTGATCAAAAGTCAATGAAATTACTACCCAGTATAGACTAAATAAAAAATATCCAAATCCAAAACACCACCCATATTTAAAAAAAGATTTATTATTAAATATTTTTTTTCTTTTATTAAAAATAAAAATAAAAAATAAAGAAAAAGTAATAAAATTAATTATAAAGTAATTATATGGTGGTAGGCTGTAAGAGCTCACTGCTCCTAAAAAAATAATATAAAAACAATTTAAAAAATTTTTTTTAAACAAATTTAGCAATCTTTGTTTTAATGGTTTTATAAATTTTTTCTTCTTCGATTAACATCTCCTTAAAATCTTTTAATTTAATATGGTCATAACCTAATAAATGAAGGAACCCATGAATAAAAATTTTAGTTAATTTATCTTTAAACTCTAGGGTGCTCAAAGCTTTTGGCTTGTTCATAAACTCATAGCTAATAATCATATCTCCAATATAGGGAGATTTTTTTATATTAATTTTTTTTTCAGAAGGAAAAGATAAAATATCTGTTGATTTATCTTTATTTCTAAATTTTTTATTTAGTTTTTTAATGTTCTTATTATTTGAGAGTAAAATTGTTAAATGTACCTTTTTTTTTATAAATCTATATTTTTTAGGAAAAACTTTAGCTAAAGAATTAAAAAAAAGTTCAGCTTTTTTAACTTTTTTACTCCAAAGATTACTCTCAGAAACTACGTCGATACTAATCATGTTCTTGATCTGCATACGCTTTCACAATCTTGGAAACAAGCGGATGTCTAACCACATCAGAATGATCAAAATCTATTACTGAGATTTCATTCAAATGCCCTAATAATTTTTTAGATCTATTTAATCCTGACATACTCTTGCGTGGTAAATCAATTTGAGATGGGTCACCATTTATAACAATTTTTGAATTCTCTCCGATACGTGTTAGAAACATTTTAATTTGAGTATCTGTTGCATTTTGAGCTTCATCCAAAATTGCAAAAGAATTTTTTAAAGTTCTACCCCTCATAAATGCTAGGGGTGCTATTTCAATATCACCTACTTCAATCATTTTTTGAATTTTTTCATAGTCAAAAAGATCATACAGAGAGTCGTATAAAGGTCTTAGATAGGGGTCTACTTTTTCCTTCATATCTCCTGGTAAAAAACCTAATCTTTCACCTGCCTCAACAGCTGGTCTAGATAAAATAATTCTTTCAATCTTCTTATCAAGCAACAAGGTTAGGCCGACTGCAACAGCCAAGAAAGTTTTACCCGTTCCAGCAGGACCTGCCGATATAACAATATCACTTTGTCTTAAAGCTCTAACATATTCTTTTTGTTTTTCTGATCTTGGAATAACTGATTTTTTAGGAGTTTTAATTACGTCAGAAATATTTTTATTTTTTACTTTTTCTTTGATCATAAATTTATCTATTGAAGATATTATATCTTTTTTTTCTATACTACCATTATTTATAAACTGATTAGCTAAAAATTGAATAGCATTTTTTGTTATTTCATTTTGCTCTGGTGTTGATTTTATTAAAATAGAATTACCCCTAGAATACAAACTTGTATTAGTAATTATTTCTAGTTCCTTTAAATTTTTATTAAATTCACCGACCACACCCATCAACAAATCATTGTCATTGAATATTACACTTAAAGAATTATTATCGGAATAGACAAATTTTAATGTAGAGTTAATTTTTTTTACAATTTTGTTATTCAACTTTTAGGCTACCTTTTTTTTATAATTTTCTTTTAATACTCCAAACAAGCTATTTTGATTACTACTGGTTACTTCAACTTGTACAATTTTTCCAACATTCTCTAGGTCACCCTCAAAAATTACAGACGTCATGTATTCAGTTCTACCAAATAGTTTAACTCCATCTTTCATTCTATTTTCAACCAAAACATTAACTATAGTAGTTTCTAGGGATTTATTTTTTTCTATTTGATTGTTAAATAATTTTTTTTGAATTATTTCTAATCTGTTTTTGGATTTATTTTTATCAACTAAATCAAGATCTGCAGCCACAGTGCCTGGCCTAGGGCTAAAAATAAATGAGTATGAATTAACAAACTTTATTTTTTCAATCAATTCTATTGTATATTTAAAATCATTTTCATTTTCTTCTGGATATCCAATAATAAAATCACTTGAAAACTCTATATTAGGGTTAATTCTTTTTAACTTTTCATAAATTATTAAATATTCTTCAATTGTGTGTTTTCTATTCATTAGTTTTAGAATTTTATTAGATCCACTCTGGACTGGTAGGTGTACTAATGGCATTAATTTAGCTGATTTTTTATAAACATTTATCAAATCATCAGTCATGTCTTTAGGGTGAGATGTTGTGTACCTAATTCTTTCCAAGCCATCAAAACTTTCTAATTCTAATAATAAATCAGATAATCTAAATTCCTTATTTCCACCTTGGTAGCTGTAAGCGTTAACATTTTGCCCTAATAGAATAATTTCTTTAGCACCGTTTTGTATTATTTCCTTAGCCTCATTTATGATTTGATTAAATGGTCGTGAATATTCAGGTCCACGTGTATATGGAACCACACAAAAATGACAAAACTTATCACACCCCTCTTGAATTGTTAAAAATGAGGAAATCTTACTATCCTTATTTCTAATCTTACTCAAATAATTAAATTTTGAAATAGTGTCAAATTCTGTCTCTTCCTCTTTTTTTTTATTATTTGTGTACTTTTGTATAGCTTCATTTATTTTATGATATGACTGTGGTCCAATCACTATATCGATGTAAGGTTCTCTCTTTAACATTTCTTGGTTTTCAGCTTGAGCAACACATCCTGCAACAATCACAATTGGCTTTTTTTTAGATCTAAAAATTTTTTTTACTCTTCCAATCTCGTGATAGACTTTTTCTTTTGCTTTATCTCTTATATGGCAAGTATTTAGAAGATAGCAGTTTGCATCTTCATACTTATCTGTTTTTTTAAAGCCGATTTTTTTGACTGTGTCAAATATACGGTTTGAATCATATTCATTCATTTGGCACCCAAAAGTTTTAATAAATATTTTTTTTGACATTAGGTTAGGTTTTCTTTTTAACCCCATATAGTTCTAGTTTGTGATCTACTAATTGATAACCATATTTTTCTGCAATTTTTTCTTGGAGCTTTTCTATTTCCTCATCAACAAACTCTATAATTTCTCCCGTCTTAACATCTATTAAATGGTCATGATGCCCTTCGTTTAATTCTTCGTACCTTGCTTTTCCACCTTTAAACTCATGCTTTGCTAAAATTCCAGATTCTTCAAATAGCTTTACCGTTCTGTAGACTGTTGCAATACTAATTTTTGAGTCAATCTTAGAAGCTCTATTATATAATTCGTCTACATCAGGATGATCATTTGATTCTGACATAATTTTAGCGATAATCTTTCTTTGATCTGTGAGCTTAACTCCTTTAGCTAAACATTTTTGTTCAATATTTTCTGACATATTTAATTTTAACTTAAATAAAGAGGATTAATCAAATTCTTTTTAATTTTATATTTTTTGCACAATTGTGGCACATCTGCATATTTAGTAGGCTCAGATTCTTTAAAGTCATCAAAACTAAAGCAATAATAATCTATTTTTTTTGTTAAAAACAAAGCCTTAATTGTTGATAATGAGTTTCTAATACCAGCAAAACTACCTGGTCCTCTATTGACATAAATAGCATTCATATTATCTAAGGAACATTTGTTATATTTCAAAAATTCATTAATTAAGATCATCAATTTATCAAAATTAATTTTACTATTTTCATGACTGCAAGTATAAATATTTTTACTAACAATGAACGTTAAAAAAATTTTATCTCTGGCAGCGTCTATCACTAAGTTATTCATTATAATATTGTTGTTTATCTCTAACTCTAGAGCAGAAGAACAGAATATCAAATATTATTCTGACGATAAGGGTATTCTTTCATTGATGTACCATAGGTTTGATGAAGATAAATACCCCTCAACCAATATTCAAATGAGTATTTTTAAAAAACAAATCAACATAATCAGAAACCTTGAATACAATTTCTATGACCCTAAAGATTTAGAAACTAATTATCAAACTATAAAAATAGAAAAAAAAATACTTATTAC
>Ga0209383_1002417_pt1 | contig 10986 bp, 12 predicted proteins | sample CoawatmetaG02DNA_FD_187510 | JGI IMG/M metagenome (GOLD analysis project Ga0209383, IMG submission 187510) | Marine microbial communities from the West Antarctic Peninsula - Coastal water metaG029-DNA (SPAdes) (version 2) | ecosystem: Environmental > Aquatic > Marine > Coastal ... | reverse complement strand
TCCACAGTGGCATGTTAGTTTTTTCATCTATATTTCTCCTTTATCTTCTATATTAATCACAAACATTGCCTCGTTTCTTCTTAGCAAAGGTAGAGTGAATGGGTTATTATAAGTTGCTTTAATAGGTAGACTCAAAATTGATATATTATTTTTTCTTAACTCATTTTTTAGAATATCTTTATGTTTAATAAAATTTTTATCAGAAGCTCTTCCTGAATATATAATAACTGCATAATAACCACCTTTAATATTTAATATTTTAATATCTGAATTAGATGGATTCGGTGTATTACTTTTGTTAAACCTTGAAGGTAAATAAAATTGCATAGTCAGATTTCCTTTTTTTTCTATTTGAGTAACTGGTGTTGTCATCTTAATCTCTTCATTATTCTCATTATCACCAGAAATGTATTTAAATAATTTTCTAAAACTGCTGTCTTGATTTGATATTTTTGCTTCAATGGCTAAACGATCAGAATATTTTCTAATTTCATAAATTTCATTTTTCTTCGTTACTTCATAGTTTGCTTCTTCATAAGCCATACAGTTAGAGGTTATAATTAAACTAAATAATATAATCGATAGAATTTTTTTCATTTTAATATGGTGATTAAGCTATCTCTGGTTGAAGTTGTCCACAAGGGCACAAAATGTAGTTTCAATGTTCACCTTTTGATTCACCTTTGATTCAGTTACAGACTCAAAATACAATCTCTTGCGTGTATTGTATAACTACTCTATAAGTAAGAACAAAACAAGAACATGAAATTAACTATCCCCTTTTATCTACATAAAGCAGGCGCAGGTTTTCCTTCTCCCGCAACAGACTACATTGAAGAAGATGTGGATCTTAACATTCATCTAATCAAAAATGTTCCAGCAACTTTCATTATCAGAGTTCAAGGAAAATCTATGACCGATGTTGGTATTTATGATGGTGACCTATTAGTTGTTGATAGAAGCTTAAAACCTAAAAATTTTTCAACAGTTGTTGCGAATGTTCATGATGAATTAGTTGTTAAAAGTTTTGTTAAATCAAAGGATGGGCAATTTTTGACATCAGGTTCAAAAAATATTGAAGATAAAATAATTATTGGTGATGAAATGGAAGTATTTATTTGGGGAGTTGTGACTTATGTCATCCATTCAACGTACTAAAAAAATAGCACTTGTTGATTGCAATTCTTTTTATGTTTCTTGTGAAAGATTATTTAATCCTAAAATTAGAAATAAACCTGTAGTCGTTTTGTCTAATAATGATGGTTGTATCATTGCAAGGTCAAATGAAGCTAAAGCTCTTGGTATAAAAATGGGAGAACCTTATTTTAAGGCTAAAGATATAATACTTAGAAATAATGTTTATGTTTTTTCTTCAAACTATTCTTTGTATGGAGATTTATCCAGAAGAGTGATGAGAACTTTAAAAAGGTTTAATCCTGAGTTGGAAATATACTCTGTTGATGAAGCTTTTTTAGACTTGAGTAATTACCCTGATGATGAAGTAGAAGATGTTGGAAAAGAAATTAGAAGTATTGTTTTACAATGGACAGGTATTCCAACTAGTATTGGTATCGCAAAAACAAAAACCTTAAGCAAGATAGCAAATCATATAGCAAAGAAAAAACCATCTGGCGTTACAAACTTAATAGGTATTGAAAATATTGATCCATTATTAGAAAAAATAGATATTAATGATGTGTGGGGAGTTGGTAAACAGCTTACAAAATTTTATCATCAAAATGGAATTTATAATGCCAAACAATTAAAAAATATGTCAAACACTTGGATCAAAAAAAGTTCTAGTGTTTTAAGCTCTCGAACTGCACTTGAGCTTAGGGGAATTTCTTGTATTCCATTAGAAACTAAAACTTCAAAAAGAAAAAGTTGTGTAGTATCAAGGTCATTTGGCACAAGAGTTGAAAGATTTCAAGAACTACAAGAGGCAGTTGCAAGTTATTGCTTGAATGCTTCAGAAAAAATTAGATCAGAATCTTTAATTGCAAAGTCAATAACTGTTTCTGTTAGAACAAGTCCTTTTCAAAACAAAGGAGTTTATTATTCAAATGCTAAGACTATAGATTTTCCAATAGCTACTAATAATAGTATTGAAATAGTTAAAACAGCTTTAGTTGCATTAAATGAAATTTTTATAAATGGATACAGATATCAAAAAGCAGGAATAATATTGACTGGTTTAATTAGTTCAGACGGTAGTAAAAATTTATTCTCATCAGAAAAAGATGAAAAAATTAAAGGCTTAATGAGATCTATTGATAGTACAAATTACAGGTATGGTAGATCAACACTAAGTTTGGCTAGTGCTGGAGTTAACAAGAAGTGGAATATGAGGAGAGATCACTCTTCCAAAATAGATACAGCTGATTTTCATTCACTGCCAATAATAAAAGCTATTTAATTTTATTTATACTTTCAATATTTTCTAAGGAACTATTAAACTCTTTCATATTTTCTCTCTTTGATAAAGTAATGACAGAGAACATCATAATGATAACTCCGATGACAGGTATTAGTGTAATTACAGATATTTTTCCTATCACTAAAAATAAATAAGCAATTAAAAATAATATAGATCTAATAAATAAAGTTACTTTAAAAACTGCAATAATTGATAGAGAGTGTTTTAATAGATTAATAAAACTCATTTTTGATGGTCCAAAATACCGTACACCTCTTTCAGATGGAATAAATTTTTTATCTTTTACTGTTTTTGCTAATGATCCTGAAAAACTACTCCATGTTGCTGATTCATTAATCATTTTATTAACTATCGGCTTAGGAAGACATGTGTAATTTCCATATTTAATAGTTTGTCCTGTAAAAACTAGAGTTAAATACTTGTGAATTAAATAACAAAACTTAAATATAAACCCTTCAGATCTTTTAACTCTATTGGCTGTAATAACTGTATTTGGGTATTCTTTAATTTTTTCAATCAATAAATTCAATTCTTCTGGCCTATCCTCTCCATCACCATCCATTGGTATTACATAATCAAAGTCTTCCTTTTCACTAATGTATTTTAATCCAGCAGCATTACATCTTGCATGCCCTCTATTTTCTTTCATATTAATAATTTGAACTGAATTTAAGTTGTTAATGTTGGCTAAAAAATCTACTCTAACTTCAGTAGAAGCATCATTTATTATTATTATTGAAAACTCATCATCTAATTTTGAAACTTCTAAATTAATACCCTCTAAAAGTTTAAAAACAGACTGCCAATCATTATAAGCAGGAATTAAAATTTTTATTTTGCTCATCTATTTCCTACACATACACTATCAATACATGTAAATTTTGATAATAAATTTAATTTATCTTTTGTAATAGCTCCTCCCCAAATAGGCCTTGATCTTAAGTGGTATGATAGATTGCCTGCATGCCACTCATCCCCAAGAACTATATTGATTGTCTCTTTATGGTCCTGGTTCCAGGCATATTGGGTTTTTATAGCTATTTGTTTTCCAGGATAATCAGTTCTCTTATCTGTTTCTGTAATTGAGATATACGCATAAGCAAAAGGTGAAAAAATAAACAAAATTAGAAACACTGATATAAATCTATTTAATTTTTTTAAATTAATTTGTGTTTGGAATAAATAGACAATTAAAACACCAAAGAATAAATAAAATGGTGTCATCCACATTGTTCTTATTTTTGATCCCATCAACAGTGAAGTTAAAAACATTAGTCCTATTGGAACCAAATTTATAAATATTAAAAACAATAATCTTTTATCTTTTAAAGTTATTTTATATTTAAATCTTTTAATTAAGAAAAATGACATAATAAAAAATGGAATTAATATTCCTATTTGCTTGCCTAAAAATATTAAAGGGTAAGTTATATAATCTAGCAAACTTGAGTTCTCCAATCCAGTTCTAGTTAACCCATAAGTGATAGTTATATACTCATTATTTGTTAACCAAATTAGATGTGGAACTAATAAAACAATAAAAACTTCTAAAGAAACTAAATATTTAAAATCAAATTTTTTATATTTCTTTATAAAAATAGCATAAAAAAATAATAGCTCTATTGCTATTAAAAGATAAATAAAAAGATATTTAGACAAAAAACCTATAGCCGAAAACACTCCTAGCCAAAAACAATCCTTAAAACTTATTTTTTGTTTATCAAATAATTTCCAAGAATAATAAACACATAGCGCCCAAAAAGGTAACTGACAAACATTTACATTGAATTCTGGTGTAGTGAAATTATAAAAATAGATACCCTCTAGCAAAAGAACTGATATTAAGCTTAATGTTTTGTTTCTGAATAGCTCTTCTGCAAATTTAAATACAACAATAAAAGCTATCACTACAAATATTTGGCTTAATAAATAATAGGCCCAGTCTTGTGAACCAAAGATTTGATAAAAAACTTCAAGAAAAAACGCAACTGCTGGAGGGTGTTTGTTGAAACCCCAATCTAAGTTACTGCCCCAAGCCAAATGCTCTATTGTATCAAGTGGTAAGTTGCTATTTGTTAAAGATGGAATCAACGTCCATAAAATTAAATGTGCTGCAATAAAATAGTAAAATAATTTATGTATATTTATTTTATTGAAACTCATAATGGTCTTATATTATTATTGTTTTTGCTTAAGTAAATTTATATGAATTAAGCTTACTTGACACGTATTAATTGCTGAATATACTCCGACCACTAAAATTTATATATATGCCCAAAATCTCAAAATTATCTAGTAAAAAAGTGAAAACTAAAACAAAAAAGATTATAGTTGCCACTAAAAAACCTTCTACTGTAGTTAAAAAACCAAATATAGTTGAAAAAAAAATAAAGGCACCAATTAAAATTTCAAAAAATTATATTCCTAAAGATACTGAAAAATACATGTGTGATAAGCACTTATCCTATTTTAAAATAAAACTTACAGAATGGAAAAAAGAATTAGTAAAAGCAAATAACGAAGCTCTTTTCCATGGATCAATGGATGACAATAGCGTTTCAGCAGATATCGTTGATCAAGCGAGTTCTTACACTGATAAAGCAGTAGAAATGAAAGCAATTAACAGACAAATAAAATTAATTTCTAAAATTGATCAAGCCTTATTAAGAGTAAAAGATGAGACTTTTGGATTTTGTGCAGAGACGGCAGAGCCAATAGGTTTAAAAAGATTAATGGCAAGACCTGTTGCTCATCTTTGTATTGCAGCTCAAGAAAAGCATGAAAAAGAAGAAAAAGTATACGCTGACGATTAAGGTTTTGGTATTTTCTTAATTTGCATCAAGAACAGCATGTAAAAACTGTTTAGTCCTATCATTCTTTGGATCGTCAAATAATTGTTCTGGGGGTCCTTGCTCAAATATTTTTCCTTCATTAAAAAAGCACACACGATCTGATATTTCCCTAGCAAAACCCATCTGGTGCGTGACCATAATCATAGTAAGATCATGCTCTTTATTCAAAGATCTAATTACATTTAAAACTTCACCAACAACTTCGGGATCTAGTGCAGATGTAATTTCGTCTAAAAGCATAACTTTTGGTCTCATAGCTAAAGCTCTAGCTATTGCAACCCGTTGCTGTTGCCCTCCTGATAATCTTGATGGATGTTCATCTTTTTTATCTGACAACCCTACTAAATCTAGTAGATCTAAAGCTCTCTCTTCGGCCTCATCTTTTTTCATGCCCAGCACTTCAACTGGTGCCTCAATACAATTTTGAAGAGCTGTCATATGAGGAAAAAGATTAAATTGCTGAAACACCATTCCTATTTTAGATCGTCTTTCTCTTAAATATTTCTCACTAGCAACAACAAGTTTTTCTTTATCAGGCATATGAGTTAACGGTTCATTTTCTAAATAAATTACGCCCTTGTCAATCTTCTCTAGTGTCATTAGGGTTCTTAGTACAGTTGTTTTACCTGAACCCGATGGACCAATAATTGAAACCATTTCATTTTTTTTAATTTCCAAATTAAGTTTATCTAAAACAATAAGATCTCCATATTGTTTTGTAACATCAGAAAACTTTACTAAAATATCATCAGAATTATTCATTTAATTTTTTACCTTTCCTTGTGCTTTGTTAACTGATCTTTCTAATTTTCTAATACCCATTGCCGCAGGTATAGATAAAATTAAAAAAATAACTCCAACCATAGTGTATGGCTCTAAATAACGATAGTGGTAACCTCCCACTGCTGTTGCTGCATGAAATAATTCTGCAACTCCAATAGTTGATAATAACGGTGTATCTTTAAAAATTCCTACTAAATAATTTCCCATACCCGGAATTGCTATAGGAAATGCTTGAGGGAAAATTATTCTTCTATATGTGTATATTGTAGAAAAATTTAACGCTCTACATGCTTCCAGCTGAGATTTTGGAACACCTTCTAATGCTCCTCTATAAACTTCCGAAAGATATGTTCCAAAATGAAGCCCTATAGTTATCATAGCTGACACCCAGGCAGATAAAACTATGCCAAATTGAGGTCCAACAAAATATACAAAAAATAATTGAATAAGAAGTGGAGTTGAGCGAATAAATTCTACTATTTCTCTAACTATTATGTTTATAAATTTGTAAGGTGTTCGTTGACCTAATAAAAATAGCATGCCTACCACAACTGCTATTGTATAGCCTATTCCAGCAGCCATTATAGTGTTTAATGTTGCCCACAGCATTTTTGGCAATATTTGATATGCAAAATCCCATTTCCATTCTGCGTTCATATTACAATCTTTCCTTTCCAACTTTTCTTGCAGCAAGAACTTCTAACCAACGCAAAAAAGGAACAAGAAAAAACCTGGATATAATATAATATATTATAAGTGCGGTTCCAAAACATTGAGCTGATAACCATGTAATTGAATTGATTTGTTTTGCTTCAAATGTTAAATCAACAACAGTTACTAATGCCACTAGTGCAGTAGCTTTTAAAAGTTCTACAGTTAAATTCGCTGCTGGTGGAAGAATAATTGGGAAAATTTGAGGTATAATAATTTTTCTCATTCTTTTTGCTGGACTAAAGTTTAAGGCATAAGCCGCTTCCCACTGACCTTTTGGCACTGCTATTATTCCACCTCTCACTATTTCAGCACCATAGGCACCAAAATTCATTCCAATAGCTACAACACCTGATGTAAAAGCATCAAGAGACAGGCCAAAAAAAGGTAAGACATAATAAACCCAAAACAATTGAACCATTAAAGAGGTTCCTCTGAAAAATTCTATATAAATAGTTGCTGCACCTTGAATAACTGAATTATTTGATACACGCATCAACCCAAAAATTATTGAAATTATTACATAGAGAATAGTGGCACAAATTAATACTTTAACTGTAGTAACCGTTCCTAACAATAAAGTAGATCCGTGTTCAGCTAAGAATGAAAAATAACTCACTTTTAAAACCTTTAATTACATCTAAAAAAAATCAGGCAACTTTTATTCATTGCCTGATTAAATCAATTTATTACTAATATTACTTAGTTGTGCAAGCCCACTCAGTACTCATTGAGGGAGGTGGAAGTTGAGCTTTATCATAACCATACTCACCAGCTCTTTCCAACATTGTTGCTGGGTTAGCCATAACTTTAGCTAAAGCAATATTAAAGTTATCTCTAAATTCAATATCCGTTTTTCTGAAACCAATACCAACTACGTTTAAGGTTTCTTTGGGCATCAATTTAGGATCAGTTACTTCAAACATACCATTACTTTTTGCTTCATGCTCTTTTGCACCAAAAAATGTTTGTACAGCAACGTCAGCTCTACCAGCTTTCATTGCAGCAAGGATTCCAACTTCTCCTTCAACTAACATCATTTGACTTTCAGGAACACCATACTTTTTAGCAGCTTCAACAGTATTGAATCCGGCACCAGTTACAAGTTTTGCACCAGTTCTGATAACATCTGCATAATTATTAATTCCTTTAGGGTTTCCCTTTGGAACCATCATAGCATCACCAAAAACACCTATAGGGTCAGAAAAATTCATGTTAGCACATCTACTTTTTAAAATATACATACCACCAGTAACCATGTCTGAACGGTTCGCATTTAATCCAGGTATTAACCCAGACCATTCAAAAACCTTAGTTTCTGTTTGATCTTCTGTAATTCCCATTTCTTCAAGAACTGTCAATGCTATCATATTAACAAATCCTAAAGCTTTACCATTGTCTCCCGCATATGCCCACGGCACTGCAGTTCCAAACCCAAGTCTTAACTTGTCACCACCTTTTAATTTACTAGTTAACGTTTCAGCGCTAACTGCAGTAATACTAAAAATAATTATAAGAAAAACTCCAATTGATTTTAAAAATCTACTCATTTTTTTTCCTTCTATTTAAGTTTATTTTAATAATTAAAACAAAAATGGAGTTGTTTGTATATTAAAAAGTAAATTCAACTTAAAGTTGCTTAAGTAAAATATTTTAACTAACTAATAATTTCAAGCTTATCATCTAAATTAATTTTTCCATCATCTAGAGGAGTTAAGTAAATGCCCATTTCAAAATGATCATATATTTTTTTTAATGATTGAAGCAAATTTATAGAATTATCGTCTGTTGTTGGTTTTAAGTTAATAGCAACACATCTAGGAATATTTTTTTCAACCTTAAAAGATATATTATTAATCTTTATAATTTTTCCTATCCATTCACGCTCTTCCCAAGGTTTCATTCCATCTACACAAATATTCCCTCTAAATCTCGGTATTTCAATATTTCTACCAATTTTTTTTTGAAAATCATTAATGCTTTGTATGTTTAAAAGTGAAACTGAATTAATAAAATTAACTTTATTTGAAATTGATGTATCAAAAAAAGGAAATTCTTCATTTTTCATTAAAACTATTGGTTCTTTTAAAGAATTTTCTAATTCTATAATTTTATTTGAAAGTAATTGCTGTTCACTTAATTGATTTACATCAATTGTTAAAATTTCTTTATGATCAAATATTAAAGTTAATTTATTTTCCTTAAATAAAAAATTATATTTATTCAATACAGGAGAATTTTTAAGAGTTAAAACTTTATTCCATTTACCTTTTCTCTCTTCAGGATTTTTTTCAAATAATCGTGCATTATCTGAATCTAAGTCTTTGGCAAATGCAAAAATTCTATCTCCTACAATCCCTATATTCTTTTTAATTTTACACGTATTAATAGTTTGAAATGATACAGATTTTACCGGACAATAATTTATTGAAGAAATAGTTGCGCTCATATAATATTTTTAAATAATATGCCTAAATTGTCTTCAAATCAACTTCAAGAATATAATGATAATGGTTATGTGGCTCAAATAGAAGTCACATTGACTAGCCACAAAAAAAATGATCTATAATAAAAAATGAAAAAAAATAACTCTAAACAAACATCAATTTCATTTCTTTTTGCTAAGAAACATATTTATTATTATTATGCTTTTATTTGGATGGTTTTATTATTATATTTATTTATTAAATGAACAAAAAACTAATATTAATTATTATTGTTGTGTTGGCTATAGAGTTGTCAGGAAATGGTATCTTGAGCTCTATATACAGACTAATTAGTTAAAAAATTAAGGTTGAGGAGGAAACTCTTTTTTATTTATAAACTGATATCCTCTTATTACAGCCTCTCTTTTAGAAATATCGATGTACCATCTTGATAAATTTTTATAGTTTTTAAGCCCAATATCATGCCATTCATGTCTTGCAATCCAGGGCCATGTTGCAATGTCTGCAATTGTATAATCGTCTCCAGCCAAATATTTTGATGAAGATAATCTTTCATCTAACTCACCATAAAGTCTTTTGGCAATCTTAAAAAATCTTTCTTCTCCAAATTGGCTTTTACCTGGATTGTAATAATGGAATTGATGATGCTGACCGAGCATTGGTCCAATAGTTCCCATCTGTGCCATCAGCCATTGATTTATAACATTACGATCTTTAGCTTCATAAAATTTATTATATTTTTCCGCTAAATACATAAGGATCGCTCCAGACTCAAATACAGATTTTCCATTTTCATGATCTGCAATTACAGGTATTTTCCTGAAGGGACTTATCTTTTTAAAATTAGGTTTAAATTGATCCTCTTTTGATAAATCCATTGCCGTAATTTTAAAATCACAACCTATTTCTTCTAATAATATACTTATTTTTTTTCCATTTGGTGTGTCAGAACTAAAAAGCTCAATCACTCTTTAACACCCAATCTATTTTTTACTGCTTTAGAAGAAGTTGTGAATTCAAATCTATATTTTTCATCTGGTTTTGCATATTTAAAGCACCCCCTAGCAGCAAGAGCACCTTCATGAAACCCTGAAAGAATTAATTTAAGCTTACCAGGATAAGAACAAATATCTCCAATTGCAAAAATTCCTTCTTTATTAGTTTCAAAACTTTCAGTGTTAACTGGAATTGTTTTTTTATCTAGATTTAAACCCCATTCAGCAATAGGTCCAAGTTGCATTATTAATCCAAAAAAACCTAGGACATAATCTGTTTTAATTTCTTTTATTGTTTCGTCATCATGTTTAATATTGATACTTTCAACTTTTTCTTTCCCTTGAACAGAATCTAATTGATATTTTGTATAAATTTCTATTTTACCCTCATCTTTTAATTGATTTGCTTTATCAATGCTTGCCTGCATTCCTCTGAAGTCATCTCTTCTGTGAACCAATATGACTTTAGATGTGTTTGATAACTCAATTGCCCAATCTAAAGCTGAGTCCCCTCCTCCAAAAATGCAAACCGTCTTATCTTTAAAGACCGTTTTATCTCTAATTGAATAAAGTATTTGTTTACTCTCATATTTTTCAATTTCTTTTGTTGGGAATTTTCTTGGCTCAAATGAACCTACTCCTGCAGCTATAATTATACTTGATGACTCAAATTCAGTTCCTTTATTAGTTTTTGTAATCCATTTTTTTTCGACTTTTTTAATTTCTTCTACTCTTTCATTTAAATGAAAGTTCGTTTTAAA
>Ga0209383_1002414_pt1 | contig 10989 bp, 5 predicted proteins | sample CoawatmetaG02DNA_FD_187510 | JGI IMG/M metagenome (GOLD analysis project Ga0209383, IMG submission 187510) | Marine microbial communities from the West Antarctic Peninsula - Coastal water metaG029-DNA (SPAdes) (version 2) | ecosystem: Environmental > Aquatic > Marine > Coastal ... | reverse complement strand
CAACGGTTACTGTGGTGTTGTTTAGAAATCCCATAAGATAACTCCTAATATATGTTTTTGGATTTTAATAATTTGATTCATATATAAATATAACATAATCAAATTTTTATTAATTAAAATTCTATTTTCTAACTTTTTCTTCTATCTAAAGTCTTTTTGGTTTTCTCTTCTTCTTCTTTCCTCTCCTTCCTCGTTTTTTCTTCTTAATGCCAGCAATACCAGCAGCTAATTTAAATTCTTTTATTGCTCTTTGAATTTCTAAAGCTGACAGCAAACCACCCTTTTGTTCTTCAGCATCACCAACTGCCTGATTAGCATTTCTCGGCTTAAACTTTCTTCTACCGAATTGAACTTTTTTACGCTTCTTACGCCTTTTTGGCTTGAATCTAGCAACCGTTCCTTCTCCTGTATCCAACGAGGATTCTCCAGGAGCCGTCTTTACAAGTCTTGTCGGTGAGGTAAGAGTAATCTCAATAGGAGGACCACCGTCAATTGTCGTCAAAGGAGTATTTTTAACACCAGCAAAATAGGAACGAACCCTAGCTTCAGTATCTTCTAATAAGTAATCTGTATCAGTATTAACGAAAGATGAAGAGAAAGAATTACCAATTGAGGCACTTAGTGCCGTAGTATAAAACTTCATTTCTTTTTTGTTATTATTTCTAATAACAGATCCCGAAATGGATGGCTGAACAGCTTCGAAGTATTTAAAATCCCCAAATGACATTGTTACATTTGAATAATTTCCTGGCTGCTTTAATCTTTGCCACAAAGAGAGTTCGTAACTTTCATCTAAAAATTGCGAAGATGATCCTTCATAGGTGGGAACTGATCCTGTTATGTTATAGACAGAAGACGCAGATTCATAGCTATACATATCTATTCTTCCATCATATGAATTGAAATTTGTTATTGTATAATTATTATCATGATTATATGAACTAGATACTGTAATTAAATCTGTTCCTATATCTATAGATGAAGTATAATAAAAGTTCTCAAACTTAGGTGGCTTACCTATTACCACTTTATTTCTTTCAAATAAATTTGGTTCTACCAAAATACCTAAATTTGCTTTAGCTCTAGCAGGAATCATTTTTCTTATCTGACCAAATAAAGATTGGTCGTAAAATTTTATAAGTCTGATATAATCCCAAAAGTTATTTGGTGATTTATACTTTTTCCAATAATTATCGGCAGCATTTTTTAAACCACGATATTCTAATTCTTGTAAATCTCTAGGATCACCTAAGAAATTATCAAAATTTAAATCAGCTACGGATTCTATTATATCTGTATTAATTACATCAGTTGGAGCAAAGAACACACCTACTTTATTAGAATCATTAGGAGCAGTATCATATGCACTTACTGTAGCTCTATGTTTAGCATTCAAATTAAATCCAGCTTTTATTGGATTTGGCTCAATTCTTATTTTATTAGTAGTTCTTCTCAAAGCGCCGATGCTTGGAACATTACTTCTTGTTTCATCTACAACATTGCTGAAAAAGTTTCCTGTAAATCCGCTATGAGATCCTGAATAAGCATTTGTTGAATTCGCACTAACATCTCTGATACCATCTGTATCTGTGCTTAAATCAGTATTATCGTCAAAGGAATATCTTAAAACTAAATTTTCATATGATGAAGATAATGAGTTTCCATTATAAGCCTTTGGATTTCCTATGTGATTTCTAAAAGAGCCGGTATTTAATACCTCTGTCCAATGTCTATACTCCATTAATGATCCACTAAATTGATCTCCTACTAAAGCGTTATCTTCGCTTCCACCAATGAAAATATCACCATCGGTTGCCCAATTTTGATTGTAAGAAGCTGAAGAAGCTATATCGGTTACCAATGTAGACTTAGAATATAAATTTATTTTACTTCTACTAGCATCATACTTACTTAAATGTAATTCAAATGATTGAGATACATTTCTGTTATCACTTCCAGAAGTTCTACGAACCATAACGGAAAAGAAATCATTGTCATATACAGGAAAATTAGAAGATGATATTTCCTTCAACCCATCAGAGCCACTTATCTGAAAAGCCACATACCCATAATTATCAATTGAATTGTTTTCTTTTAATCTTATGAAAAAGCTAGAAGATAAATTAGGACTTGCCGATTTCTTTTCAACTAGTATCTGATTTGAGCCAGTTGGTGTTCTAAATCTGAATTCAATCGTATCAGGCTTTCTTCCCGTTGAAGAGTCATTAACCCACGTAGTTTTAACAAATTGTCCACCTCTAAAATCTAATGACTTCGTAAACTTTCTTCCTATTTCAAATTGAGGAGCAGCGTTATCCGGCAAATCAGGTCCACCATATTCTTTAACTCGTAAAATAGTAGATGGAATACCATATGTGCTAATCAATCCCTTAATTGCTCGAATATTTCCTTTGTTTTTTAAGAAGAATGGCATATTGTTAACAATCCTACTCCAAATTTCTCTTGAAGTATCACGCTCTGATTGGGATGAGTGCGCTGAAAAAGAAGAGCCGGTTACTTCCTTACCTAATGCGTATTTAGCAAGAGAAATTGTATCTTTACCATCATTTAATTGCCACCCTAATGATTTAGCGACACCCATAAATAAATCTTTAGACATACCTTCTGATAGCTTCTCTCTTCTATCGTGTATGTCACCCATAGCTTTAATATAAATCCATATATTATCAAAATGATGAGCTACCATATTCACTAAATCTACATAAGTTTTATTACTAGTATCAAATTTTATATGCTGTGGTATAATATTACTTAATCTATTAAAGCTGTCCTCATCATATAAAGAAGCACTCGAATTTTGTATAGCATACCAATTCTTAGCTTTAGATGATGTAGTGTGTGCTAAAACATATGCATCGCCAACTTTTCCTGTTCCGGAAGTTTTAGGCCAAGAGTTATCAAAAAATTCACCTAATGAGCTTGTGACATATGAAGATGATTCAAAATACATATACTTTTCAAATCCATCGAAATTATTTTTTAACTCATTAATATTTGAAACCGCTAATTTTAAATCAGTATTAGAACCACTAACTCCATTATAAGATGCGCTTGTAGCTACATAACCTTCAATTTGATTTAACTTATACTTAAAATTACTAACCCTTTTCGATACTGAGCTAAAGTTTATAAAGTTTCTAAAATTACTATAATCTACATTTATCTCTACACTATCCATACTCTGACTTAAAAATTCATCTCTCAATAAGCCCGATACAGTGCTATCCTTACTTAAAATTTCAGTTTGAGACACATAATCAGTTGTTCTTCTCTGTATAGGACTTTCAACATTCATCATATCCGGAGATTTTAAAACTACATCGCCAATTTCTGTATCAACAAAATCCACAATCTCAACATTTTCTTCAACTATGTCAGCCATTTCTTTTACAACGACTACTTCGTCTAATCTTTCAATGTCAGTTGGCAATGGTTCATATAACTTATACACGACTGAATATGGATAAGGCATTGTCACAAAATCTTTTTTGAAGTTAGTAGTTAAAAACATTCTATTTCCAAATTTTAGATAAGTTCTCATATCATATGGGTTATATACAAGATAAGAAACTGAAAAGTTTGAAAAATTTACAGGATTACTATCATCTTCATAATTAGTAACATCATCATTTGTCTGAATTAATTCTCTGCCAACATTAGTCCAATGTTTATTTACAGTTATCGCTGATCCCTCTCCTTGAATCCCAGTTATAGTAGCTTCGTAGTCAGCATATATTGGTTGCTCTGTTTGTTGTGCATTTAACGTAAAGTCTATGAATAAATTATCAACCCACGTTATTCCATGTGAGTTAACAGCTGTTAATCCTTTGCTTGTATCCCAAGTATTATCACCTCTTATTTCTAGAAAAAATTCTGCTGTTAAAAACCAATCACTTGGAACATCTACACTAAGTTCTAAGGTGCTCCAACCACCAGCATTTAATGTAAATGCCTCCACTCCAATTTTTTCATAAATGTATGCAATTGCGGCATCTTGTGAGTTCCAAATAGCAGCTTGACCATCCCATACCCATTGTTCTGCTGGACTTAAAGTTCCATCCTTAGATGGATTTAAATCATAGCTAAATTCACTACTTCCATCATCATATAAGGCTAATGAATCGTAATTATCAGCGCCTGGATTTCTACTACCAAATATTATCTCCTCGCCTTCATCTCCTTTAATACCAGCATTGTAAAATACGTCCTGTACAGATAATGTTTTATCTACACCATCAGAGGTGCTACTTTTTGAAAAATATACTTGATCTCCTACTATACCAATATAGTTTGAACTAAATCCTGAATTCTTAGCAAATGCAACCTCATATTCTGCTGGAATATCTGAAGAGAATCCGTCTGCGAACGGTTTTGGATCTTCAGAAAAGAAACTATCTTCATCCGATGCAGCCTCATAGTAATCTCCATCACCATCATCCATTGCATAATATAATCCCGTGCCTGATATTGTAAAGTAATGTCTAAAATCAGAACTATTCTTTTTAAACCAAGTCTCGAACTTACCTTCGCCCGCATTTAATCTATCATTAAAGCCTTCGTCAAGATCTAACCAAGGGACTACGCCCCTATTTTGCTCGTTTATATCATCAAAGTTATCTTTAAATTTTCTTGCAATAAAAATTCTGTTCTGATCTTCAGCACCAGTTCCATTACTATAAAATATTATAAAACGTTCTGACCAAACACTATTACTACTGCCGGGTTTCCTAACTCTAGAAACACTCTGTATAAATCCATATCTAAAAATGTCATCATATATAGAAACTGTAGATGATTGTCCATCGACTATTTGACTTATACTTACATTTCTAACTACGGGAAAGTAATCTTCAAATTTATGCAATACTAATTTATTTGAATTTACTGTAAATTCTGTCTGTTTAACTTCCCAAATTAAATCATCCTTAAATAATATCGCACCGTCACCATCTGTTGTTCCTGTTTGCCAACCTGCGTTTTCACCTTGCCGCACTACCCTTTGGTATGCAGCAGAATTTGTAAATCCCGGCGCTTGATATGGGTGACCATTTACAACATTTTCATCGGAATACTGAACACTACTGACAGTTCCATCAGGAGGACTGGGACTATTTGCTGAGGCTTTTACTACCCATTGAGAACCGTTCCATAGCCAATCACCATCTTCGCTTAATATTCCTTTCTTCCAATACGGATCTTTTGCGAGATTTGGAGCAAAAATCCATTTCTTTGGATTTGTCAATATTGGTGGTATTATTTGAATAATTATCCAAGCTCCTGCTCCACCAAAGTCAGCCGTAGTTTGACCTATTTGTCCTTCGAAGAATGATACACCAAAATGTGTCATAAGTTGTGCTTCTCTTTTTGGTGGCTTATCTTCTATATTCGATGCATTAGAATTATTATTTGCTACATAGCCTTCAGGTATATTTGTCGGCTTTATTTCCGCAGGTGGTGGCGCAAACGGATTGAAATATCCAGTAGGCGGTGAATCTGGTTCGGATTCAATAAGTCTTTCAGTAGGATATTTAAAATCAACACCAACACCCTTTCCAGCCACACTGCTCTTTATATCTAACCTAATATTAATCGTATCGCCTGCAGCAGCTCCGAAATTAATTAATGATGGCATAGTTTGTCCAATCATCATAAGTCGGTGTCCGCTTGCGCCACCCCAAGCTTCAAAGTCTTGGTATAAATCATTTTGATCTATAAATTTTATACAATTCCCGCCAGAGTTTCCTTCTCCTTTTACAACTTTTGCATGATAGCCAATAGCACCGGTTCCGGCATGAGGTTGACCATAGTTGAAATATCCAGCCGTCCAATCAACTAATTTGACAGCATCACTGTGTAAACTACTATCCCATCCAGCATCTATTATTGTAGGAGCACCTGTGGATGTATCTATTTCTATATTCTCTAACGAAGCATTTTTTACTATATTTAAATCTGTGCGGATTTGTTGAGTTATATATCCGGTTAAGTAAGCGTTAGGTAACTTAATAGTTCCACCCTTCATATTATCCGTAAATATAAAACCACCTTCCTCGACGTTAATTTCTATAACATTTGTAGCATCATACTCCATTTTTGTTTCCGGTGGATTTGCTGCACCTGCGCCTGGTCCGGGAGGTTGAATAACTAAATTTCCTTTAAATGCGATTCCGCTTGATATATTTTCTATCTTTACAGCTTCTTGCAGTTGTAAAAAATCTGTTTGGTAGTTGAATGGACCCAATGGGCTATCTCCAATATTTTTAGCTGATAGCCTAATTTCTTTTCTTGTTGGGGAAATTGTTTCAATTTTGTATTTATAATCTGATATTAATAATTGTTCAGCTCCTGCGGGATTTTTTTCATACTCTACTTGACTCTTATTAAATATTTTACCAGCTTCGGTTACGTGTATATTAGCAGCATTTGCTTCAATAGCAAATATTTCATTTTCAAAACCTCTCTGCGTTCTTAGCAAAACCGGATCTTCTCTTCCAGCCAAATTTCTTATGAATCTATATCTGATTTTAAATTTACCAGTCGCATAACCAAATAATTTTAAATGAGAAGCTGGGTTTATCTTTATATAATCATCGTCTATTCCTACAATGGCATCATATTTTAGTAAATCTTTATATTCAATTAAATTACCATTTTGATCCAATAATTCTACAAGAACATGATCTCTGTCTGCATTACCACCCTCGCCCCAATATCCATTTTCATAAGGCTTGTCCCCAATCTTTTTGGTAATACCACGAATTAGTCGCTGTTTATCTACATCATTTAATTGACTTGACATTATAACTCCCTTAACTCTCTGTCGATAATACCATTTATCTCATCGGTATCTTTTAATTGATCTACTATTCTAGGAACAAAAAGAACTGTGCTTGCATCTTCATTTAATTCACCTGTATATGGATTTTCAAATGCTTGAATTACTCCTGCTTTATTTCTGGCTACTAATCCACCATCATATGCAGAGCCGGATATTTGTATTTTAGTCATCATCAATTCTTTTTCTATTAAATATTCTTGCTCATCAGCATTAGCTAAATTTTGATAAAAGGCTAAATCTTTGAGTTCTTCTTTTGTATATGGCATCTTTTACCTCGTAACTTTAAATAAAAAATCATCATCAAAAAATTGAATAGTTTCTTCAGAAGTTCCACTTCCGCTAACCACTTTGAATTCAAATTTATAATATCTTTCTGCTTGAAAAGCATCCATCCATACATTGAAATAATTACCTTTGGAATCACAACTTACAAGTGAGCCTGTTCCGAATGGAATGATAACATCAGCAGTCTTATCATCTACTATAGAATAGTAAACTCCATCTCCACCTATGTTTTCTAAGCTTCCGCTTGGTAAATACTTCGATGTCAAAAAGGCTGATGATGTATTTGAAAAAGATTTAGTTGGATATCTTCCTCTACCATTTACTCTAAATTTAACTTTGGATTTTTCTTTATATGTAGCTCTTATATTTTTCATATAGAAAGCTAAATCATCCAATTCATCACTGTCTAAAGGACTTAAACTCCCAGTAGACCACTTTGTATCAAACCACTCTACTTCCAACTTTGGTGGATAAATTGTATTGGTTTGTCTTGAAAAGAAAGAGAAGTTACCGTATTTTTTCTTATCTCCCTCTTCACCCGAACCGGATACGAATTCTGCGGATTCAGCAGCGCCGTTTCCTAAACTGCCAGACCTTTTTAAAATAAATCCTTCATTAGTATATCTTGATGCTGCTGCGCCTGTTATCCATTTATTCACAATAGGAGTTACGTCCATTCTCATATCTTGAGAACCATAACTAAATGACTGTGAAGCGTATACATTACTATAAAAAGTTCCACCCTGCGCAACAGAACCTGATAAACTAGCAGAAGCTTCTAACCACCAATCTTCAGCAGTTTCGCTTGTTCTATAATTCCAACTCGCTCCATCTGTAGTTGTTGGACTATCGAATCTAAATCCCTCTCCGACATCCCAACTCTGACTGACAGGATGAGCCCATAAAGACTGACTGACGGATAAATCTGTTGGATTAGCATCATATAAATTTAAATAAAATTTTGGATTGGTAATCAATCCTCTGTGCATTGACTGTGATATGTAAGCTAAATCAAATTTCATAAGTATTCGAGAAACTTTAGCCTTAACCCCACTATCATCAACATCTTTTCTTATTTCTAATATCTCATCTAAACCAGTATTCATACTTCCTGATGCGGAATATAATGTAGTGTCTGATTCTGGATAAATAAAGTAATGCATTATTAACCTCCCGCTGAGTCACCAACTACTCTACCTTCGATATCGATAGTTGGAAATTTTAATTGAAAACAACTTGGGTCCATAGAGGGATAAATAACCCCCTCTTTTGTAGCCGTTTTTATATCATATATATTGCCAGAGTAGCCAGCAGATTTAGCAAATTTATTTATGATTGTAACCGGTGGTCTGTCATTCGTATTTGATTCAGTATCTACATCCTCAGGCGGAACGACTGCTGAAACACCATCTACTAAAGAAATTTGATAAGCTAGGTCAGCTAATACTATAGGTTGCCCGATTTGCCATTTGTCCACATCGAAAAACTCTTTAACTCTTTCTATAGCCTGTAAAACTACCTGCTCCTTATTATATCCTGCTTTTGTAAGTAAGTTAAATTTAACCCCTACATTAATAACATAAGCATCTTTTATATTGACAGCATCTGTAATCATTCTAAATTGAGTTAAGTAAGTTTGTATATTTGATTTTACTGCTTTATTGACAGCGACTAAGCTTTTATTAGCATCAAATCCTAAAATATATAAGTTAAGAGCTAATGGATTTTCAATTCTTCCAGCTGCAACTCCTGTATTTCCTATTGTGCCAGCAGAAGGATCAATTTGAGAATCCTGCACTATATAGGCCTTTGCTATATTACCATACTTTGGTGGCATAGCATACACTCTTGTTATATAGTCAGCCTTAGTAACGGCTCTCTGTTGTGCTTGGAAATAAGCTAATGTATTTTGTTTAACTTCAATTACACTCTCAGCTCCTTTACCACCAGATGTAGGATCAGGATTGGTAACCGCTAAAGAACTCTTAGATGTGCTGACTAATCCAGTATTCAATCCTGTTCCATCTAAAGTAAGATTAACTGAACTTAATTTTTGTATAGAATTTGCTGTAACGTTATGATTTACGCCACCTCCATATCTATAAGTAATTGTTAATGTCGTATTCGATGGCGCTTGCCCATAAGTTCTTGTATTTAAAAAATTGGCTGGATCAAATGCAGTATTTAGATATGAAGGTGAGCCAGGCAAGCTAGAACCTACGCTATTTGGATTAGGAACGATTTCTTCATCAGGGGAATCTGATATACCAGATCCAAATCTAATCTCAGTTCTATTATCAGTAGCCACAAAGGTTACAAATCTTCTAGAAGTTTTTAATAACTTCATCAAATAAGGAGCCTGATCAGCATAAGCAGAGAGCTCCGGATCAGTTAATTGTGTATTTTCCATATCTTGAAATACAGTGTCTTGTGCTAAAAAACCAACCTCATACCAATCGTTACCATCGTCATCTATACAAGAAATAACTTCTGTAACTCCTGAATTAGCTAATTTAATTCTTGAATATTTCTCAGCAGCATTAAAAGTAAAAAATTCTGTTGATGTATTTCCGCTCTCAATTTTAACTGTTTTTTTAAGTAAGTAAGTTACAGGAACATTATCAGCACTCTCATATACAGAAACAATCATCGGATCATAAGAGCTTGAAAATTTAAAATTTATATCTTCTACTGTTCTAAAATTAATTCCTGTATTTGATCCCATAGTTCCACCAGCATTAACTTTTACAGCATATCTTAAATCAGGTCTTGTTACGAAACTATTTCCTGTTCCTGATGATATAGCAGGCACTGTTTGGAATACTTCTATTATACCTGAAGATGGAGAAGAAACTTTTGGCTTATATCCGAAGGATTGTGCCATATTATATACGGTTTTCTTTTCTTCGGCAAAAGCCAATAAACTTTCTTTAAATTGATTATCTATATAGTAAGATAGAACATCGCCAACATAAGATGCCATTTCTATAAACATCATACCAGGAGATGACTCATTAAAATCATTATATGTATTTGGAAAATAAACTTTAGCAAACTCAATTAGATTTGCTTTAAATGAAGAAAAATCTTTATTTAAATATCTAACTTCCTTTACTGATTTTTTAGAAACTGAATAAGGCATTTATTATCTCCGTTAAAAGTCGTAGAATGGATTTACTTCAAAATCATCGACATCATCATATTCACCTGTAACTTCGTTAAATACAGTAGCGTCAGTTGATCCATCACCCGCATTTAAATCACCCGTTTTTAGATTTAAATCTAATTGAGCAACTTTTTGATCTACATTTATTGTAAATTTCATACTAACATTTACTGCATTTTGAAATTCACCACTTGTAGTTACATCAATCGATTGTATATTTACATAAGATAGCCATTCACCCATAGCTTCTCTAATAGCTTCCTCTATACTACTTGCAATATTCCCGTCATCTGGCTCAAATAAAACTCTATATAGGTTGCTTCCGAATGTAGGATTTCCTAATCGCTCTCCTTTTATAGTTAGCAAAAGGTTTCTAATATTAGAACGAGCTTGATCTAATGTTGTTTTTGTTTTTGCAAAAAATCCTTGAGTTCCATGACTTAGAGGTAGCGATATACCTATAAAGACATTTGGATCTAAATCTTTTTCAAGAGTTGACATTATATTTTTCCATCTTTCTTATCTAAAGCTTTCATCACACCCCTATAATCCTTTGTTAAGTCAGTCATCACATCTTGAACTGCTTTATTTGATGTATCAGCACCTGCTGCTTGTGCTGTTTGTATGGCTGACACCTTTCTTTTTTCTTCAGCACTACCCATCATACCACCATACCCCA
>Ga0209383_1002409_pt1 | contig 11002 bp, 15 predicted proteins | sample CoawatmetaG02DNA_FD_187510 | JGI IMG/M metagenome (GOLD analysis project Ga0209383, IMG submission 187510) | Marine microbial communities from the West Antarctic Peninsula - Coastal water metaG029-DNA (SPAdes) (version 2) | ecosystem: Environmental > Aquatic > Marine > Coastal ... | reverse complement strand
CTCAGCACCTAGAGTTAATGGTTGCCAAGGACGACTGGGGCAGCGAAGACATGACAGCCACAAATGCCGCCATAGTCTCAGGCAACGGCTACACCGCATCGTGAGTATGCTACTAGACCTGTATGTGCTTGCTACTTCACTGGTGTCTATTGCCAGTGTTGTATGCAACTACACAGACACCCCGAAAGACGATGAGTTTGTTGCAAAAGCCTATAAGGTTTTGGAGCAGTTCGCTTTCCTAAACAACAAAGCTAAACAGTAACTTAACAGGAGATTTAACATGGGCGAGAAAAAAACAACTCCCATATCGATCAACGATAAAGAATACACTTTTGAAGATATGACCGACCAGCAGCAAGCGATGGTTAACCACTGTAATGACTTAGACAGAAAAATTAAGTCCACCCAGTTTAACCTTGACCAATTGTCAGTAGGTAAAGACGCATTTATTAATATGCTAGTCGCTGACCTTGAGAAAGAAGCTGAGTAAGTGAAACTGGTTTTCGCATTGATCGTTATGGTTAACGGTACGATTGATGCGGAGACCATTAGCTATTGGCACGACTTAAACCGATGCAAGTATTTTGCAGATAGTTTAACGACTGCGCCTGTAAAGGCTTATTGTGTTCCTAAATTCAAAGACCCGGCAAAAGTAGAGGTTCACACATAATGATAGCTGAAATCGCTGCTGCTAATGCGGCATTTGGGGTTTTGAAGCAGGCTCTCAGCTCAGGCAAAGAGCTATATGACTGTGCAAGTGCAGCCACACAATTTTTTGATAACAAAAGTGTTATTGCTAAACGAGTAGCAGAAAAAGGACAATCGGACCTCCAGGCGTTTATGGCGCTTGAGAAGATTAAAGAACAGGAGGTTTGGCTTAAAGAATATATGATTTATTGTGGTCGTGCCGATATGTTTCAAGATTGGCTTGCTTTCCAATCTGAATGCAGAAAGGAAAGGGAAAAAAAGGAAAGATTAAGGAAAGCAAAAAAAGCTGCAAATTTAAAAATGGCTTTTCAATTCATTACGATTATTGGTATAGCTGCAGCAGTAGTACCAGTAATTATTTACATAATCATGTTAATAGCGGGTAACTAATGGCTACTGTATCTGAGGCTTTGTTGAAACTAGATGCGCACGAGCGTGAATGTCTTCAGCGCATGAAATCAATTGATGAAAAATTTGACAATATAGAAAAAAGACTTGATGAAGGCTCAGTAAGATTCAATAAATCAGAAATGATGTTACGGGGTATGTATCCATTAATTATTGGATTGTATTGTTTAGATAAGGTTCTCTAATGAATATTTTAAGCGCAGTTATTGGTCCAGTCGCAGATTTAGCTAAAGGATATTTATCCAACAAGGCTGAAGAGAAGCAAGCCAAGCATCAAGCCAAAATGTCGGTTATTGAAAATGATGCAGACTGGGAATCAAAAATGGCTGCAGCATCTAAGGATTCTTGGAAAGATGAATTTTGGACTATAGTGTTATCTATCCCGGTGTTTATGGTTGGCTATGCAATAGCGGCTAATGATGTGACCATAATACATAGAGTATCAACCGGGTTTGAAGCGTTAGAAAAATTACCAGAGTGGTATCAATATCTTTTGTTCATTGCCATCAGTAGTTCGTTTGGCATTCGCGGGGCAGGCAAAATAATGGGAATGAGAAAATAATATGGCGTACATTAGCGTAGATATTCCTGCTGGCATTTTTAAGCATGGTACAGATTTAGACTCTGTTGGCCGGTGGCGAGATGCTAACTTAATACGGTGGCAAAATGGCTCTGTAAGACCTGTTGGCGGATGGACCTCACGAAGAGCAAGCGCATTCACTTACGCCCCTAGAGGAGCTATAACGTGGGCAGATAACAGCGCAGATGTGCATATTGGCGCCGGTACTTACGAGAAACTGTACCATGTAAACAAGATCGGCACTGTAACTGATATAACCCCAGCAGGGTTTACGTCTGGAGATTTAAATGCCGACTCTAACTTAGGTTATGGCGGGTCTTTTTATGGAACTTCTTCATACAGCACTGAGCGACCCAATGACGGCGTTCCAGAGGAGGCTACATCTTGGTCAATGGACACCTGGGGTCAATACTTAATCGCCTGCTCTTCAAAGGACGGTAAAATTTACGAGTGGCAGTTAAGTGTAGGCGCTAATGCGGCTGCAATCTCAAATGCACCTGTAAACAATAAGGCTGTTGTTGTTACTGAGGAAAGATTTATATTTGCCCTGGCGGCAGGTGGAAACCCCAGGCTGGTAAAATGGTGTGACCGAGAAGATAACACTGACTGGACGCCAACAGCAGTTAACCAGGCTGGTGACTTAGAATTGCAGACTTCTGGTGAAATTATGTGTGGCTTGCGAGTTCGTGGCAGCACATTAATTCTAACTACACTCGATGCGCATGTTGCAACCTACAATGGTCCACCAACAGTTTACGGATTCCAGCGTGTCGGCACATCTTGCGGAACTATATCCCGACAGGCTGCTGTTGCAATAGACGAGGGCGCCTTCTGGATGGGTTCTAAGGGATTTTTTCACTTTAATGGATCATCCGTACAAGAAATGCCTTGCGAGGTCTTAGATCACGTTTTTACCAACATTAACAACGCACAGAAAAGCAAAGCGTTTGCGGTAAATAACTCTCAATTTGGTGAGATATGGTGGTTCTACCCAAGCGGCAGCTCGCTTGAAAATGATCGTTATGTATCGTTTAACTACAAAGAGGGCTACTGGAATATTGGTGAGCTGGCTCGAAGCTCTGGCGTAGACGCCGGAACATTCTCTAGCCCTATATTCTTTGACACTGGCGGTAACATATTTAATCACGAGACTGGCTACTCTCACGGGTCAAGTACAGCGTTCTTGGAAAGCGGTCCAATATCTATTGGCGCGGGCGACCAGATAGCTAAGGTAAATGAGATTATTCCCGATGAGCTTGTACAGGGTGAGGTTTCTCTTACGTTTAAGACTAGATTCTACCCTAACGACTCTGAGGTCAGTCACGGTCCATTTACTATGGCTAACCCGACAGGCGCTAGGTTTAGTGGTCGCCAGGTTCGTATGCGTATTGAGGGTACTGAGCTTAAAGATTGGCGGGCAGGTAAAATGCGACTTAATGTTACTCCTGGCGGTAGACGATGAGCTTAGCTGAGAACCCGCCACCTCCACTAGGACCTGACTGGAAGCCTTGGGGTGAGCGATTAGCAAGTTTTTTGGCTAGGACAAAGTCTAAGCTGGCTTATTATATTGCAGGTGAGTCAGCCTCTGAGGACGGCGTTATATTGTGGGATAGGACTGGTTACCCGGTAATATCTAAGAACGGCGTGTACCGTCAAATTGTATTGGCAGATGGGTATGGTAACTTTTCGACAACGTCTGACATTGTGGCCTCTCAGGCAGATACAGCTTACGCAATAGCGTTTACAACAGCAGTAGCAAATGGCGGAATATCATTAAACGCATCAGATAGCACTAGAATAGATTTTGCCGAGGCTGGGGTGTACAGCATCTCAGGTCACTTACAGCTTAAATCTACTAGTGCCTCAGCTAAAACATTGTATTGGTGGCTTGCGATCAACGGCGTTAACATTAATCACGGTGAGCGTCAAAACCTAAACGTCAACAACGGGTATCATATTTTAGGTGTTAGCGACCAATTAAACCTTTCTGCAGGTGATTACATAAAAGTAATGTGGGCAACAAGCCATGTTGATTTATTTCTTGATGCGGCTGCTGCTACATCGTTTGCGCCTGCATCAGAGGCGATAAATATTAGTATCACCAGAAGCCGTCAATAGATGTTATAATCGGGCATCAATTACAGGGTGATGTATGCAGGATTTAAAGTCAGAGCTAGATAGATGCAGGAAGTGGATTGAAGCAGCATTGGAGTACAGTGGCGGTACGCACGAGTACGAAGATATTGTTAATTCAATCAAGAAAGGATACATGCAGTTTTGGCCTGCCGAGAATGGTTGCGCTGTAACTGAGATAGTGACGTTTCCTAGGAAAAAGGTTTTTCATATATTCCTGGCTGGCGGTGAAAAGAATCAGATTGTTGACATGGATGAGTCGGCTGTTGAGTTTGCGAAAGCACAAGGATGTACGGGCATGACAATTGCCGGGCGAAGAGGTTGGGCAAGGGTCTTATTAACAAAGGGGTGGACTGAAGCGTTCACCACACTTAGCAAGGAAATATGATATGAGCGGTGGCAAGGGCGGTGGTCAAACCACAGAGAATACTATTCCAGAGTGGGCAAAACAGCCGACAATCAGGAACTTAGCGAGAGCTGAAGAAGTCCAGAAAATTGGCTATATGCCATACTATGGTCCTGACATTGCTGCCTTCAACCCAACGCAGCAAACTGCAATGCAAAGCAATATGGATGCTGCTGCTGCCTTTGGTCTCGCAGCTCCAGGTCAGGACGCTATGGCTGGTATGCCACAAGCACAAGACTTCGGTGGAATTTCAGGTTACGCTTCTGCGCCAATTTTTGAGCAGGCTGTTACTGAGCTTGAGCAGAAGGCACCCGGATATGTAAAAGAATATAACGAACTGTTTGCTGACAACACTCCTACAGCTTCTGGTGGCAGCGGTAAAGCTGGCGGCGCTGTCAGTGTTGGTAACCCTGGTAGCGGGCTTTCGGGCGGCAGCTTTACTCCGCAAATTGATAACACAGGTTTAGGCGGAACTTATAATACGCCCGAGCCGCAAGTCGAATATGGGTCAATGGGCAGGAAAGTTGAGCAAGAGCCTGTTTTTCAGCCATCTACAGCTAGAGTAGACCCCAATCCAAGTAGTTATGTTAGCAGTAACAACTTACAAAATTTAGCTATCCCAACAGCTCAGCCAGTACAAGCTCCAGCAATAAATGTTGATGATCAAATGCTCAATATGCGCTACAACTGGCAGCAGGTTACGGTAATCCCCAACAATACGGCGGCAATTTTACAACGCAAGCAGGACCTCCTGCAGCACCAGCTCCTGTAATACCAGCTCCTTCAATACCAGCGGATCCAGCTCTTGCAGCTCCTGCAGCACCAGCTCCTCTAGCAAATACTGCTGCTCCTTTTACTCCTAGCTCTAGTGGTGGTGGCGGTAAAGGTGGGGCAGCACCAGCTCCTGCGGCTCCTGCGGCTCCTGCAGCTCCTGCAGCTCCTATGGCGCCAAACATTAATCAAAGCGCAGCAGCAGGCATTCAAGGCTCTATGGCTGGAGCAGCTAGAGAAATGAACTATCAGCCCATGAATGTTGCCGCTGGTGGTTATGGCGCCACTACAGGCAATGCTCAGGGATATGGAGCGGCTCAGTCTGGCGCAACAGGATTCCAAGGCGCTAGTGTAGGTTCGCAAGGCTATGACGCATCTAGGACTGGCTCTCAAGGCTATGACGCTGCAAGGACTGGCGCTACTGGATTTGAGGGGTCAACTGTTGGCTCTCAAGGGTTTAATGCTGCGGGTACATCTTCGCAAGGGTTTAATGCTGCTGATACATCTTCTCAAGGCTACAATGCTGCAAGAACTGGATCGCAAGGATTTAATGCAGAACGCTTAGGCCGATCACCAACTGTTAGCTCAAGAGATGTTAGAGCTGGTCAATTGGGTGATACAGATTTAAGCCGTTACACCAACCCATATGAAAGTCAGGTGGTCCAAAGCACTCTTGGTGATTTAGACCGAGCCAGACAATTATCTATGGGCCAAGCTGGCGCTCAAGCAAGTGCTGCAGGTGCATTTGGCGGGTCACGACAAGCCCTTATGGAAGCTGAGACTAACCGCTCGTTTGCTGATCAAGCTGCTAGGTCTGCTGGTCAATTGCGACAAGCTGGGTTTAGTCAAGCTCAAGGTATGGCTCAGCAAGACATTCAAGGTAGAATGCAAGCAAGTTTAGCTAATCAGCAGGCTGGGCTTCAAGCAGGCACAACTACTGCAAACCTTGCTCAACAGCGTAATATGGCTAATCAGGCTGCAGGAATGCGAGCTAACGAGTTTGGCGCATCTGCTGCCAACCAAGCAGCATTATCTAATCAGCAGGCTTTAAATCAAGCTAGCCAATTTGGTGCGTCTGCCGCTAACCAAGCTGCCGCGCAACGGTCGGCTCAGCAACAGGCTGCATCTCAATTCGGTGCATCCGCTGCTAACCAAGCCGCTGCTCAAGCATCACAGCAGCAGCAAGCATCCAGTCAGTTTGGAGCATCTGCTGCCAATCAGGCCGCCGCACAAGCATCACAGCAACAGCAGGCCGCTAATCAGTTCGGCGCCTCTGCCGCTAATCAGGCAGCTATGGCTAATATGGCCGCTGCAAATCAGGCGTCTCAGTTTGGTGCAGGTGCATCTAATCAAGCGTCACTGGCTAACATGGCTGCAGCTAACCAGGCATCTCAGTTTGGCGCATCCGCTGCTAATCAAGCTGCCGCACAGGCCGCTCAAAATCAGCAAGCTGCGTCTATGTTTGGAGCATCTGCTGCTAACCAAGCCGCGCTGGCTAACACTGCCGCAACCAATCAAGCGTCTCAATTTGGTGCTGGAGCAGCTAACCAGCAAATGCTTGCTAATCAGGCCGCGCTTAATCAGGCTGGCCAGTTTAACTCGCAGCAGGATATGCAGGCTCAGTTAGCTAATCAGCAAGCAGGGTTGTCTGGATCATCTCAGCGCCTAGGAGCTGCCGGTCAATTAGGAAGCCTGTCTAACCTTGGGTTTGGTATGGGTCAGACTGTTAACCAGAACCTATCTCAGCAAGGTATTATGCAGCAGGCTATGCAACAACAGCTTATTGATGCCGCTAAGGCTCAGTTTGCCGGGTACACTGGCGCACCTTACCAGTCTATTGGCTTACTGTCTCAAGCTCTTGGTGCCTCCGCTATTCCACAGTCATCTAACACTCAGAAGCAACTTGGCGCAATGGATTACCTATCATTAGGTGCTGGCGTTATGGGAATGTCTGATGCTCGACTGAAGACCAACATTAATCAGGTGGGAAACCTTCCAAATGGCTTAGGTCTATACACTTGGGATTGGACTGAGGACGCCGTTAATAAAGGTCTAAGCAACAGCATGACGCTTGGTGTAATTGCACAAGAAGTTGAGCAAGCAATGCCAGGAATGACTGTTAAAACTCCATCTGGATACATTGCTGTTAACTACGGCGAACTTTACAAGGGCCTATAAGATGTATAACGAAGAAACAGATAAAGAAGCGATGCTGCGCAAGATAATGCAAAGCTCGCAAATGGTTGACCCGTCTCAAATGGCGGGTATGACCGCAGGCAATGGTCAGATAGATAATACCGGCGCAACTATAGATGCATTAACTCAAGCCCAAACACCAGACCCTGCATTTTTACAGGCTCAGGAAAACGCTCAATCTGACTTGGCTGCTCAAGAACGAAAAGACCAGCTTATGGCACTAAGTGGAGCGGCTGGAGGAATGTCTTTTAACCCAGGTATTCCAGATATGGGTGGATTGCAGCGAGGCGGTGGTTTAATGCCTATGCAAGCGGCGCCAGACCTATCTGGTTCTGCATCTTCTCCAGACTTTGCCGCATTGATGGGCGACAACCAAGTAGATATAATGGGTCTTCTGAACTCTTTTAAGTAAATAGGATTTTATAATGGCAATTGAATACGATGATTTACTCAAAAAGATCAGCCAGGCTGGTGGACAGCAAGGTCTAGCGCCTATGCCCCCAGGATTGTCTCAGCAATATTCTACCCCGCAAGATATGAGTACGGGTGGGCAGATAGCTGCGTCAATGCAGCAGCGGCCATCACAGGCTCCTTCTCAGCAGATGCAGCAGCAAATGCAACAGCAGATGCAACAGCAGATGCAACAGGGTCAGGCGCCTCAGCAAGCTCCAGCACCGCAAGCTAAGCCAGGCTTGTTGTCTCGCATGGGTTCTGGTGCTATGAATTTCCTGCAAGACAAAGAAAAAATGAAAGACATGCAGGCTTTATTTAACTCGGCATCATTTGCACCAGATGCCGGGATACAGCAAGCGTATGTTGATCGTCAGAAATTGCGCAGAGAAGAAGGCTCGGCTAATAGAACTGTTGTTCAGTTAAGAAAGCTGGCTCAAAAAGGTGACAATAAAGCCGGGCAAACAGCGGATTTAATTGAAGCGTATCCAGATCAAGCTAAATCAATTTACAGTGCATATATAAGTCAACAATATGCTGCCCCAAAGTCAACTTTTACTCAAATGAGTGGACAACAACTTGCTGATAAAGGAGTGGCTGGATTCGATCTTGATAAAAATTATAATGTAGATACGGTAAGTGGGAAGATTACTCAAATTGGAGGCGGCGGTGTTAATATAAATATGCCAAACCTTTCTGAGTCACAAGGCGGAGCTACTAATTTTTACAATAGGGCGCTTGGTGCTAATGACATTATTAGTTTAACTGAAAACCAAGGTACTGAGTTAGGTCAATATGCTTTAGGTCAGCTCCCATTGCTTGGTAATATGCTTGTAACCCCGGAATACAGAAGATTTTCGTCTGCAAAAAATGACTTTATTTCAGCAGTTTTGCGTAAAGAATCTGGAGCTGCTATTAGCGTTCAAGAATTTGAAAAGGAAGATGTTAAATACTTTCCTCAGCCCGGCGATGATCAGCAAGTAATTGCAGATAAAAAAGCGTCTAGAAATAGAGCAATACAAGGATTGAAATTCCAGTCCGGAGAAGGAGCTGAATTAGTTGATAAATCAAGATCGGGATTGCCGTCTAATGTTACAGTCACTAGGGTAGACTAATAATGCCAGATTATGTAGTTAACATTGATGGAGAAAAGTTCAAAGTTTCGTCTGAAGAAGATTTAACTTCATCTGAAGCCTATGAATACGCATTGCAAGATAAAAATCAACAATCAATAGATAGCGACCCAAAGCGCGTAGCCTTGCAAGAGATAATGGACCAGCAAGATGTTAGTGCTAGGCAGCGGATGGTTGAGAAAGACCCTGTAAGGTCCGGCTTTTATTCTGCTGCGGGTAATATACCTTACATTGGAAAAGGCGCTGATGAGTTTCTTGGTACTTATGGTCCAGATTCAATTGAAAAAATACGGTCTCTACAGCAGGGTGTAGAAGAGAGCTTTCCTATTCAATCCGGTCTAGCAACCGCTGGTGGCATTGGATTAGGAATAGCTGGAGCATCAAGGTTTCCTGGCGTTAAACCTGGACCTTTAGGGGCAACTGTAGCTAAAACAACAGGTCTTGGGACCGGGTTTGGTGCCTTAGAAGGTGGATTGTCTGGGTATCTTGGTGGAGAAGGAGGTCCGCTATCTGACTCTCGGTTAACGGGAGCAAAGCAGGGTGCTGGGTATGGCGCAATGTTTGGTGGCGGTTTAGGAACTGTGGGAGGCATTGGTCAATATTTGTATCAAGCTGGATCATTAAGGTCTGGAGTAAAAAGCCTTGCCGAAGATTTAGGCGTTTCAAAAACTACTGCTGCTATTCTTTTGCAAGAAATTAAAACAGGCAAAAATTTAGATAATATGATTTCAGCTATTAGAAGAGCTGGAGAAAAAGGCATGATTGCTGATGCAGATAAAGCAATATCACAGCTATTAGATGTCTCAATACAATCTGGCGGAACTGGCTCTGCTATAGGTCGAGAGGCTGTGTACGGTCGAGCAGAACAACAAGCTGAAAGTATTGGCAGAACAATGGACGAAACTCTTGGTGAGGCTCCTGTTGGGTTACAAACAGCTACAGAAGCCGCTGCAGCAAGAACTGCCGGGGAAAGAAGCGCGAAATATGGAGAAGCGTATGGCTCTCCAATTGATTATGCCGATGAAACCGGTATGGCTATTGAAAAAACGCTTGGAAGAATTAACAGTATAGAACCAGCAGCTTTACAAAAAGCTATTGCTAGAGCTAATAAGCAAATGGAGTTTAACAACACTCCTAACCAACAAATAATGGCCGACATTGCAGAGGACGGAACAATAACATTTAAAGAAATGCCTAATGTTCAGCAATTGGATATGATTAAGCGACAATTAAATCAAATGGCAACAGAAAACACTTTTAATGGTGTTAAAAACTTTGAAGGTCAAATGTATGACGCTTTAGCCAGGGAGCTGCGCGATGTTACAGAGCAGGCTGTTCCTGCTTATGGGTCTGCAGTTAGAAGTGGAGCTGCAAAAATTCAAGAGCAAGAGGTTTTAGAAATTGGCGGAAGACTGCTGAAAGAAAAGACTCCTGTAGAAGAGGTTCTTGTTGCAACACGAAATGCTGACCAGACTCAAATGAACGCTATAAAACTTGGGTTAAGGTCTGAAATTGAATCGGTTTTGGGAAGTGCAAGATCATCAATAAATAGCGGGACTGTTGAGGGTGTTGCTTCTGCAAGAAAACTTCTTAACCAAATGAGCAGCCCTAACGCGCAGAAAAAAATGCAAATGGTTCTTGGTGATGACGCTTACAGAACAATGATGTCAAAACTAACTGAAGTAAGAGCCGCATTAGAGCTTATGGGCGATGTTGCACCTAACTCAGCAACAGCAGTAAGAACAAGGCTTACTGGAACAATTGATGAGATAATTAGTGGCGGACCGATTCAGTCTATTATGCGGGGAGAACCTGCTGTAACTACTAGACAAATCGTTCAAAGCCTAACTGGTAAAACAGATGAAGCATTAATGGGTAAAAAAGATGATATCATGGCGGAAATTGCTTCTGTGCTTACAGGCGCTAGAGGTAAAGATGCTGAAGCGGCTTTAAAATACATTGACGCGGCTCAAAAAGGACAGGTTTTGACTGAAGCTCAAGCCAGTTTTGTTGCAAACTTAGCGCGTAAAACGGCATCAATTTCAGGTAGAGAACTTGCACCAAACCCCGAGGATCAAAAGTAATGGAACTAAAGCCAATAGAAGAAAGCGAGATTGAAGATATTGCAAGAGAAGCAATTTTAGATTCAATCGACTTTGTTGAAAGTGAAGTTGCAGAGGATCGCATTAAGGCTCAAAGATATTACAACGGTGAGGT
>Ga0209383_1002405_pt1 | contig 11012 bp, 7 predicted proteins | sample CoawatmetaG02DNA_FD_187510 | JGI IMG/M metagenome (GOLD analysis project Ga0209383, IMG submission 187510) | Marine microbial communities from the West Antarctic Peninsula - Coastal water metaG029-DNA (SPAdes) (version 2) | ecosystem: Environmental > Aquatic > Marine > Coastal ... | reverse complement strand
CCAGCTGGTCAATCTTGGAATAATGGAACTGGAGAATTTGGAGATAGTCCTGAAACAACAGATGGTTGTACTTGGGTTGATAGATCATCTAAAGATATAGATGCTTGGTCTATGGGATCTGTATTTGATGGTAAAAGAATTACAGGTTCATTTGACTCAACCCACTCAGTTTCTGGAGGGGGAAATTGGATTTATGAAGCTGCTACTGGAATTAATACATATAGAGTAACTCAATCATTTGCTTTAAGAAGTAATAAAGATTTAAATGTAAGTACAAAAGAAATAGTTAATAATTGGTATGATAGAGCCTTTGTATCTGGAGATGAAGGATTTGGTAATAGTGGATTTTTAGTTAAATTATCTCAAAGTGCTGAATTTTTTACAACCTCTTCTCAACAACCTATATTTAAATATTATAGTGTTGATACTAATACTATATATCCCCCTCAATTAGAATTTAAATGGGTAGATTTTACTACTGTATTAACAGGATCTCTTACATCAAGTATAGTTTCTGACTCTAATATTAAGATGTCTTTAGCTGAAAACCCAGGTATATTTAATATTAATTCTATTAATAGATTTAGACTTAATATTAGTCCTATGTATCCCCCTAGAACATTTCAAACAAGTTCATTATTTTTAGATAAAAATTTCCTACCAACATCTTCATTTTATGCTTTAAAAGATTTAGATACTGATGAATATGTAATTGATTTTGATAATCAATATACTCAAATTAGTGCAGATTCAACAAGTAACTATTTTGATATTTATATGAATGGATTAGAACCTGAACGATATTATAAACTACTAATTAAAACGAATATAGACGGTTCAACTAGAATATATGACGACAATTATTACTTTAAAATAATTAATGGATAATGAGCGAAGAAATTAATCTAAATAAAACTGTTTTTAGTAAAACTCAATATTCTAAGGTAATTAATACTTCATTTAGTGAACTAGGAGTAACTCCCATCCAGGAACAACTAGATGAACAACCCAATACTGAAGAATTTTTTTCTCTTTATAATGAATTATTTTATGATATTCCTGAATTAGGTAAAACTAACTCTCATGAATTTTTAATAAAACAAAGCTCAGAATATATTAATTTTGAAGAAGAAAATGAAATAATTGAAGAACTTCAAAAAGAAATTTCCCAATTAAGAGAAGATTTATTAGATTCTCAAAAACAGCTAGTAGAATCAGAACTAGGTATTGTAGTAGGTGATGGAAAAGAACAACTCCCAAGTACTAGTAGAAGTACTAGTGGAGGTGCTAGTGGAGGTACTAGTGGGGGTAGTGGAGGTAGTGGGGGTAGTGGGGGTAGTGGAGGTGGGTACTAAAGTATTATCTCTCTTCCTATTAAAAAAATAAATATATAATGGTTAATATAGAACAAATAGCTCCGGCTCTAATTAATGATCAAATAGAGTACAATTCACAAGATGAAACTCTAATTTCATCTTTTGATGTTAATACTAAATTAGACTCTACAGATTATATTGAGTATAGTATTTATGATTTAAATAATAATTTATTATCTATAGATTATAAGTATTCATCATACACAGTACTAAATGATGGACAATCAGCCCAATCTTCAGAAATAAATAAAATTGAAATTAATCCTGAAACTGATTTAGAGGATGTAGGATATAATCAGGGTAGCTATAATGTTTATTATAATATTACTTCTCTAGAAATTGGATCTAGTGTACAAAACTTATATATAACAGAAATATCCTCAGATAGAACTGAAATAAGATTAGATAGTCTTAATATAGATAATAATATATTAATAGAGCAAACTCAAAATTTTATTAATAAAAGACAAGAAAGTGAATACTTTTTAGACTTTTATATTAATTTTGGAGATAATAATTTATTTATAGCTAATAATATTATTATAGCGGATGAAGATACAGATAATCCAACAATATTAATTAAATTATATGAATCTCTTTCTGATAATTATGATATAAAATCTGAGTTATGGGTTGTAACTTTAATAGAAGATCCACTAGCTTACAATATAGAATTTATAGAAGAACCTGTAGTAATTGAAGACTCATCACCTCTTCAGGGTCCTAATTTTAATTTAGAAATAAAAGATCAAGTTAATAATTCAACTTCAACTTTATCATATTCTGATATAGTTAAAACTTCTTTATCATCTTCTACAAATCAAATTAATAGTTTATTAAATCAAAAAGAAATTTCTATTAGTATTGACTATAGTGATTTTTCTAATTTTATACATTTTAGCTCAGCTAAAACTAGACTTGAAAATTTTACTTATAAAGTTGCTCTAATAGAACAACACTCAGCTTCAATATCAACTATAGAATCAAGTATAACAGGTCCAACTTCTGCTTCATCTGCTGTTATTGGAAGCACAACTATTTTCCAAAATAAAATTAATAATCTAATAACTAATTTTGATCATTATGAGTATATTTTATATTATGAAAGTAGCTCATATGCTTGGCCTAAAACAACCTCTTCTCCCCCATATTTACTAGCTACACCTAATAGTCCAGCTGCTTTAACATGGTTAGGAAGTTCAAATGAATCTAATGTTAATTATGGAGGATTAACTCTATCAGCTTCTCGTTTTGATAATGATAATAAAGATAATTTAATATCTACTATCCCTGAGTACTTAAGAGATGATGCTAAAAATAAACCATATGAGTTATTTATTGATATGGTGGCTCAACATTATGATAATATTTGGATTTATATCAAGGATGTTACTAAAAAATTTAATTCTGATAATAGATTAGATTATGGAGTATCTAAAGATTTAGTAGCTGATACAATTAGAGATTTTGGAGTTAAATTATACCAAAATAATTTTTCTAATGATGATTTATTTACTGCTTTCTTAGGATTAACCCCTGAAGGTAGTTTATTCCCCTTTCCTAATATAACTGGTTCATCCCCAACACCTACTGGATTTGAATATATTGATACTTTAATATCTGCCTCTAATGACCTTATACCTTTAGATGATGTTAATAAATCTTTATATAAAAGATTATATCATAATTTACCTTATTTACTTAAATCTAAGGGTACTATACCGGGATTAAGAGCTCTTATTACAACATATGGTATCCCAGATACTATTTTAAGAATTAGTGAATTTGGAGGTAAAGATAAAGTAAATTCTAATGATTGGGACTTATACCAAAATAATTTTAATTATGCCTTTAATAATAATGGAGATAATTTTATAAGTAGTTCTTTTATATTAAATGATTCTTGGACTGGAGAAATATTAAATACAAATTCAACATCTTCAAATCCATCTACAGTTGAATTTAGATTTAAATCTAATGAAACTATACCCTCTAATGTTTCCCAATCTATATTTAGTGTATATAGTGCTTCTATTTTACAATCTGATTTAATTTTAGAATATACAGGCTCAGGACTAACTAGTGCTTCCTATTCAGGAGCTACAATAGATCCTAACTATCAATTTGCTACTTTAAAATGGATACCTGATGTAATAGCAGGTAATTCAGCTAGTGTAGCTTTTCCATTCTTTAATAAGGATTGGTGGTCTGTAATGATAACAAGTGGTAGTGCTAATGGATTTGAATTAACTACCGCTAACAAAATATACAACGGAGACACAGGAACCTCTATTGGGTATGTAGATTCATCATTTATAGCTACAGGTTCATGGGCAAAAACAACAGATGCCTTTTTTACAACTTCTTCCACATTAAATAATACCGCATTCTCAGGATCATTACAAGAAATAAGATATTATAATACTATTTTAAGTAAAGATTCATTTAAGGATTATGTAATGAATCCCTTATCAATTGAAGGTAATACTATTAATTCTTCTCCCAATGAATTAGCTTTTAGAGCTACTCTAGGAAGTGAATTAGATAGAATATCTACAACTTCAATTCATCCTAAAGTAACTGGATCTTTTATTTCATTAACATCATCTTTTAGTGGAAGTGGTAATGGATTTAGTAATTTTAATTTTAACTCTACTCCAACCTATGAAGCTAATACTGAAACTTTTCTCATAGATCAACCAGCTGTAGGTATAAAAAATAGAGTTACAGATAAAATTAGAATAGAAGATAATGTTCTACCTGCAGGTGATACTTTATCCTCATTTCAAAGTCTACTACAATATCCCTCTGTAAGTTCTAGTTATACTCCTAATATTAATTACTTAGAAGTAGCTTTTTCCCCTCAAAATGAAATAAATGATGATATAAATAGTCAATTAGGTTATTTTAATATAGGGGATTATATAGGTGATCCTAGTTTTAGAACTAATTCTGATAGAACATATCCTGATTTAAATGCATTAAGAGATGAATATTTTAAAAAATATATTAAAGAATATGATTTATTTGATTTTGTAAGACTTATAAAATATTTTGATAATTCACTTTTTAAAATGATAAAAGATTTTGTTCCAGCAAGAACAAGTCTAGCATCAGGAATAGTTATTAAACAACATATACTTGAAAGAAATAGAGTTAAAAATACTTCAGTTAACCAAAATACAATTTTAGCTAATTTTGTAAATAGCTCTAATCAATATAATCAACCCTTAACTTTTCAAGATATAACTCTTGAAGGTACTATTAAACCTCAATGGAATAAATTTGAGAGTGGAACAATCTCCAATACTTCCGGGGGTCCCGGAGGAAGTTTTAGTAGATTTAACTCAATAAATACAACTCCATATGGTCCTAATGGAGTAGGACCTAAAAATAGATTTAATGTTACCCAAAGTTGGAGTGAAAATTATCCTACAACTTCAGGATCAGCACTTTATATACAAGATACTCAAGATGAATTTTATAATGGAGAATTTAGTGGTTCACAAATAATAGTAACAACTCAAAATCTAAACCCAGAGTGTGATCCATTTAAAAAAGTTAGTAATATAGGTGTAAATTATACTGGTGTAAGAATATATAGTGGAAGTAATTATAATTTTGATAGTTATATTAGTACAGCTAATCTTCCAACAAATGGATATATTTCTATATGGTATCAACAAGCTGATGATCCTACATTACCACCAGGACCAGCACCAGGACATAGATAATAAAAATTAAAAAATGGCAGAAGGAGTAAAATATATAAAAATAGCTAAAATTGATGGAGATGGAGTAGATCAAACTCTTACTCTTCAGTCTTTAACAGATTTAACTATTCCCTATAGTACAGGAAATGTTACTTATGATATTCTATCTATAAGTGAACAACCTACTTATTTTTTATATTCTGTTGATAATCCAAATATAGAACATGCTGATAGAGCTTTATTAAAATATGATGTTACAGCTTCATTAGATAGTGTATTACTTACAGTTGGTTCTCCCCCAATAGTTAATCCTAGAACTGTAAAATTAACAACAATTACAGACAATCAAGGATTTTTAGAAGATTTTAGTGATCAAGATACTTACACATCTACACGATATAAATTTAAAACATATCCTCAAAAAATAATAAATCTTCAAGCATCTGGTAGTCTTAGTATTGGAAGTAACACAGGAAATAATCATAAAATATTTTTAGCAGGCCCAGATGATCAACAAATTGGTAATGCTATAACAGTTACAGGAACTGGTGAAAAAAACTTTAATGTTAGTGCTTCTATAGATTATTCAAGTTCTTTTGCTGGCAATCATTTTTCATTAAAGTTTCAAAATACAACACAACTTGCTACTCCAACTTGTAATTTTAGTTCAAGTGCTCGTTTCTTTATTACAACTACAGATGCTTCAGGTCCAACTATGGAAACTATTCCTGAACCTTTCTTCACACAAGATTTTTCTAGAGCATTTGATTGTCAACCAACATTTAACAATGTTATAAATAATAGACAAAGTACTGTATACCAAGATATAGACTATAATTCAGGAGTATATATCCCAACAAATTTTGACTTAATTATAAATGGTAAAGCTTTAAAAGCAAGTGTTCAAGATTCAAATTACTCTTCTCTTAGACATATTAACCCACGTTATTTAGGTTCTAAAAATCAATCAAGTAATTTTAATGTATATAATTCCACCGCAGGAACATCTTCTTTTGGAACTCCAATAAATATAGGAACTTATGGTAGAACCCCCTCAGTTAGTGTATTAGATTCAACTATATATGAATTTGAATATGGAGGTGGAACAACTCCAGAAATTCTAGGTTGGGGTGGGCTTAAATTAGGAAATATACTACAAGTATCAAGTAAAGATTCTATTAGAAGTGTTAAAGGTAGTGAAGGAGCAACAACTAGACTTATTTCTTCTAGAAAACCAGATGCATTTTCTACTTCCAGAAATTATAGAATGGTACTATCAGATGATCAAACTACTGTTATTTATCCACCTCAATCAGTAGCAACTAGTTCAATAGGTAGTGATTATTTTTGGTTAACTCCTCAAACATATACTGATTATTATCAAATATTAAATAGTAATAATCCTGTTAATCACCGGATATCATTAAATATGTATCCAAATTTAACAGCAGGATCAGATCCAACCCTCCCAAAAACTTCAAAAGTAGTAACTACTGAGTTTGGAGTACCTACTATTAGTAATTTTGCTTTAACGTCATCAAATAATGTAGATCTTACAGTAGGTAGTTCTACTGTAAATAATTATGGATTTATTAGAAATAATAATCGAGCTATTTATCTTTACCGAAATAAACATATTAGTAGAGTTACAACTGATGATAATGGTTTTTATCAAGGGGGTGGAAGAATTAAACCCAGTTTACAAGGAATAGTATCTACTATTAATAAAGATTTAAATAATGGTGAAAGGTGGTTTGTTACATTATTTAATGAATTTGAATTCCCAAATAATAAAGGAGATTATAATACAAATCTTTCATCAGGTTCATTAACTCCATATAATGTTGGATACTCTGGTTCTGATTCTAGTGGTAATTATCCTGATCCTTTAGCTTATAAAGGAGTATATGAAATTGTAGGAGCTCAAGATACTTTTACTAACTACACTTATTTATTAATAGACAAACCTATTTTTGGAACTAGAAATATAGGTGGGAATGGAGAAGCAAATACTCCTATAACACCCTTTAATGGTATTGGTTCTATTACAGGTCCTGGTTTAGGTATGCTTATATGGAAAGCAAGAGCTACAGGTAAAAATGAATTTATAATTGTGCAAGATGAGATTACAGGAGGAGTAGCAAAAGGAGCTTTTATAAGTACTTTCCCAACTCAAGATGTAATAGATAATTTTGATTATATCACAAAAACTTATGGAAAAAATAGTTAAGATTAAAAATAGCGTGATTAAGAAACCAATAATACATATATTTATAACAAACAGAAAAAAATGGGATATTTAAATAATCAAGTAGTGACCGTAGATGCTATTTTAACTAAAAAGGGACGGGAAGTAATGGCCAAAAATGATGGATCATTTCAAATAACTCAATTTGCATTAGGTGATGATGAAATAGATTATACTCTTTACAATCCAACTCACCCATCAGGTTCATCATTTTATGGAGAAGCTATAGATAATATGCCTTTATTAGAAGCATTTCCTGATGAGACTCAAATCATGAAGTATCAATTAACAACTCTACCTAGAGGAACAGCTAAACTTCCGGTATTAGATTTAGGATATGCTGCTATTACTTTAAAACAAGGAGCTAGTTTAGCAATAACACCTCAAACCCTAAGTTATTTAGGTAATAACCAAGCTTTTGAAACTAGTGGCTACTCAGCTACAATTTCAGATGTTAGATTATTAGGAACCTTTTCAGGAGTAGGAATAAATACAACATCAGCTACTAACGCTAACACTAACGCTACTACTACTATAGGAACTAATGTTTCTAAAACTATTGTAGGAACTCAAATTAATTTAAGAGCTACTACTGTAAATACATTATTTGGAACAAATACTACTTTATCTGCTACTTTAACAGTTGTAGGTTTAGATAGTGGAGCTAGATTAACTATTCCTATAACTATAACTAAAACAACCTAAAATATAAATAAATGAGCTTTAAAAGATATGATGCTGATGATTTTCTTGTAAGTAGTGATTCAATTACTTCTACATTATGGTCAACAGGAGCCCCAACATTAACAGAATTTTACACCTCTTCAGTTCAAGAGGGAGGTTCATCCGGTAATTTTTATTTATCTGCTTACCAAATAGATCCATCTTCATCAAGTGCTGTTTCACAATTTGAAATAGCCTATGCTGATTCTAAAGGGAGTGGTAGTAGTTTTTATAATACGGGTGTAATAGGAAAATCACCTTCATTATCATTATATGGTCAATACAGATCTCTAATATTAGAAGATGAAAATGCTTCATTTACATTTGGTACTGGAGATAATGTTTTTACCTCTGAAAATTTTTGGATAATATCTCTTGATCGAGCTAGATATAAAGAATCCTTATTTCCAGGTTCTTTAAATTTACAATTAGTAGGAAGTACTACATCAATATCTTTAACAGATAATTCAAAAGATGCAACCATAAATACCTTTATAGGATCCTCTAGAGTATATCAATTAATATCAGGATCTAATGGATCTCATGGAGTTGTACCTAATAGTGGATATGTAATAAATTCAGGTTCATATGGGTTAGTATTTCCTGAATTAGGAACTATTATACTTAACCCAAATGCTCTTAGTGAGTTTGCAGGTGTTGCAGCTGTTAGAACATCTAACTCTGCTAATGGAGTAAATAATACTACTTTATATGATGCCCTAACCTCAGGATCAGGTTTCACATTAAATTCTCAAGAAACTATTAATGCTAATTATGTATTTACTAGAGCTAGAAATTCAGAATTTAATTATACCCAAAACCCAACATTTATTTCAGGTTCAACAGGAGAAATAATCTATGGTAACTTTATAAATAATCCTCAAACTTTTATTACAACTATAGGAATGTATAATGATGCAAATGAATTATTAGCTGTAGCAAAACTTTCAAGACCTTTAATTAAAGACTTTACAAAAGAAGCATTAGTTAGAGTGAAACTAGATTTTTAAGATGAATGAGTGTTTACAAACCATTTACTACATCTGATATAGTCCTATCCCCTTTGGAGGTAAATAAATCCTTTACCTTTCAAGGGGCTGCTTCTGTAACAGGCTCAGGTATTGATAGATTTATTGGTAAAAATATCCCTCTTAACTCAGAAGGACTTTGGGTATCAGGTTCAAATCCTACAGGAGATATTTCATCTCAAGATCAATTTTTAGTTTATAGATCTATAAGAGAATTATATTATTCTAATTTTATAGGAAATGATGATGGAGCCTCAGCAGGATTAGCTGTATTTGAAACTGATGGAACTATAACAGGTCCAGGTTATACTCCAAATTCATATAATTATTTATCTTCTACTTTATTAGCTAATAGATATTTCCCAACAGGTTCTAATGAAATTGTAGGAGTATTTTCAATTCCTTCAAATTTATTTGGAGAAAATGTTAAATTAAATTCATGTACATTAACAACACCAACCACAACTATCTCAGATGATGGGAATGGTAATATGCTTAATACCAGCACATCTAAAAAGGTAGGAGATATAATATATGAACACGGTATTATAATTTTAACTAGTGATGGAGCACCAGCTCTATCAAGTCCAGGATATGGATTTATTAATTATGGTAGTGTAGTTTATGGAGATGATGATTCTAATTTCATAAATGATTTTATGACTGAGGTTGATATTACATGTTCTTTTGAAAGTGCTATTACAATATATGAATCTCAATATAAATGTACTATAAGAGAAAATGAGTATAATTTTTCTCAAAACCCAACAATAATATCAAGTAGTTCAAATAGTGGTATTGTAAGTGATTTCGCCACTGGATCATATTTTTCCCCATACACAACAACAGTTGGTTTATATAATAATGATAAACAATTATTAGCTGTAGGAAAATTGGCTCAACCTCTACTGTTATCATTAACTACAGATACTAGTATTATAATTAACTTAGATTTATAATATATTTATAATCATGGCAAAAATATTATCAAAAGTAGGAATAACAACTACAGGAACAGTCCAAGCTGGTCATGTTAGTCAATCAGTAGATGCCTTTACAGGTCTTGAAGCCTATGATATTACAACATCAGGCTCATTTACTGTAACTGGTCCTATTAGTTCAAGTGGTATCATTACTGGAGAAGGTTTAGTTATTAGTGATGATGCTTCTATAACAGATACATTAACTGTTGGAACAATAAATGCTTCTGGAAATATAAGTGCTAGTCAAGTATTTGATGGCACATACTATCAATGGGAAGTATCTGTACTAGCTGATACAGATGATGATACTAATTGGCAAGGACCACCAACAACAGGTCTAATTGGAGCTACTAATTGGAATAAAGATTTTGGAACTGAATATAATGGAATAGCTAATATTGTACAAACTCGAACAAACATAAATACAGGTTGGAGAATCCCTCACTCAGCTAATTACTCTTGTAGTATAAAAAATATAGATGTGTATGTTGGTGGAGGTACAAATGCAACAATTGATGCTACTGATCATCTTTCAGCCTCATTATGGTACTCAACAGCTGCTGATGTAGATGAAAGATTAAATCAAACTGGAACAACTGGTATTACACAAAGACATGCTAGTACTGTAATAACAACTCAAGTAGGTCAAACTCTAGTTAAATTTAATAATTACTTGATTACTCAATCAATAAATGTAGACTTAGCACCTGGTGCGATGTTATGGCCTAGAGTAAAAATGGCTGATGGATCATCTCAAAACTTACTTTGGAATATATATTACGTAGTTAATTATTGTAAAAAACCATTATAAAATAGAATTATGGCTGACATAAGAACAATAACACAAGAATTTGCTGCATCTGGATCTTTAAAAAATCCTGAACAAATACTAACAGCAGAAGAACTAAACTATCCCTTACAAGAAACTGTTATCTTTTTAC
>Ga0209383_1002397_pt1 | contig 11054 bp, 9 predicted proteins | sample CoawatmetaG02DNA_FD_187510 | JGI IMG/M metagenome (GOLD analysis project Ga0209383, IMG submission 187510) | Marine microbial communities from the West Antarctic Peninsula - Coastal water metaG029-DNA (SPAdes) (version 2) | ecosystem: Environmental > Aquatic > Marine > Coastal ... | reverse complement strand
GGATTATCAAACATAGATGAAGTTTGGGGAACAGAAGTTCCTTTATACTACCCTGGTTTATATGCCGGTACGGCAGACTGCATTGGAGTCTGGAAAGGCAGACCAGCAATGATTGATTTCAAAACTACTCGTAAGCCAAAGAAACGTGAATGGATTGATGATTACTTTCTACAATGTGCGGCATATGCCGAAGCACATAATCAATTGTTTGGAACAGAGATTAAAACATCTGTCATTATGATGATTGGCTGGGATGCAGAAGCAGATAATCTAGGAAACTACCAAGAATTTGTTGTTCAAGACGAAGAATATGACAAGTATTCATTGCGATGGGCAAACAAAGTGCAAGAGTACTTTGATAAATTTATGTAATATTTTTCTCAAATGATAAATACATGTAACTAGGAGAGCAATATTATGGCAACAAATGTAAAAATTCTATTAAGACGTGGTGCTAGATCAGAGATATCAGCAGATACGTTGTTAACGGGTGAAATGGGATTCGCAAATGATACTAATCAAGTTTATATTGGTATTGATGCGGCAATTGATGAAGTGGTCTTTGACCCATTTGCTAATGCTCACGCAACAATACAATCATGGTTAGATAACACAACCGCATGTAAAACTATTACAGTAACAGCAGGTGGAACAGGATATGCAACATCCCCAGTTGTAACTATCTCTGGTGGAGCAGGTTCAAACGCAACTGCTAGTGCAACTCTTACAGCAGGTGTCGTAACTGCTATTACTATAAGTGATCCAGGAACTGGATATACATCTGCCCCAACAGTAACTATTGCTGATACTATTGCAACAGTTGTCTCGGGTGCATTCGTAATAGGCACAGTGTATACAATTTTAGTACCAGGAACAACTGACTTTACATTAATAGGTTCGGCTAATAGTACAATTGGTACAGTATTTACAGCAACAGGAGTTGGTATTGGAACAGGAACAGCCACTTATGCAGGCACAGGTGCAACTGCAACGGCTTCATTTGCTGGTTCACTAAGCCCAGAATTAGGATTAACAGTAAACGAAGATTTGGTAATTGGTAACGTAGTTGGTGTTGATGCATTACTTCTGGCTATGGAAACTTACTCACAATCATTTAATATTCATACATATGGCAGACCAAGAAAAAATGTAGAAGTTCTTACAGAGAATAGTTTCAGTCAAGTATATGCTAATATGCATTTAGAAGCCCACTCAGCGGCAACAGGTAGACGTTCTGATTTGTTTAAGAAATCATTAGCAACGACAACAGGCACATTTCTAAAATATGCTAAAACAGGAAGTTCATCATTTTTTATTGATTACTCACTTAAACAAGTAGGTTCATCAATGACTTTCATTCGTGTTGGTACCATTAAAGTTATTAATGGCGAAGCAATCACTCCTCCGATATCGAAAGTAAAGTTGTCAGATGAGAATACAGAAATTTGGCAAGATGATGGCGATAATATCGCTGAAGCAGATGAATTTTCTAATATTGAATTCGTGTCAGTTATAGATGGTGATAATATTAAGATCAATTATACACAAACTACTGGTTTCACTACTGAAATTAGTTATACTGTAAAAAGATGGTCGATGTAAATGCAAGATAAAGCAATATTGCTTTACGAATGGCGCCAGTTACGATTAAAATTACAAGACAAACTTACTAAATCTACACTTCAGGAAATCGTTAATTGGTGGAAATCGTTTCCATACCATAATCATGGATTGAATTATGACGACATCTCTACATGGCCTGATGTATGGGAATATATTAGTGAAGAATACTATACAAATAGTGGCAATGGATTAGCATGTTTTTATACCCTCTATCACGCACTCCCAGATAAGAAACCAGAACTTTGGCTAATTTTAGACTTAGAGTATGGTGGGGACATATATTTGGTTGCTATTATTGATGGTTATGTGCTTAATAGATTGAATGGTAAAGTAGACAAGTACTCAGATGTGAAAGGTGACATAGATATTATGGAACGAATAGATTATAAAGACATCATTTCGCATCTTAAAGAGAGAAAATAATTATGTGTGTACATAATTATATAAATAAATATATATTATAACTAAAGGTAAAAAAATGCTAAAAGAGAAAACATATGATTCAGGTGATATTGTAACATTATATTTACAAACTGGACAAGAAATATTAGGTAAATTTGTGTCAGAAGATGATAGTTCTACTACTATTACAAAACCATTGACTATTGCAATGGGACCAAAGGGTGCCGCATTTCAGACATTCACTGTAACAGGTGATAGTGAAAAGAATGTGCAGTTTAAGTCAAATAAGATTATTTCGATATTAAAAACTAGAAAAGATACGGCTGATTCATATATTGAAGCAACATCTGGAATTATAGTTTCCCCAGTAGGGAGCATCGTAAAATAATGCCACAGGCCGCTAGAACAACTGACCCAATAACGCCACACTCACCGTGTGCTCCTGGGAAATGCGGCCCAGGAAGTGATAATGTGATTATTCAAAATTTACTAGCATATCGTGTTGGTGATAATACACTACCTCACGATATTCCTACAGGTAGTCCTCCAGTATGTCTTCCACATGTTACTAACTTAGTAAAGGGTTCGATGAATGTACATATCAACAATCAACCAGCAGGAAGAGTAGGCGATACGCATTCTTGTGGAGTAGCGATAGTCTCGGGCTCAGATAAGGTGATAATCAACGGCAGTGGCGGTAGCAAACCAAGTCCAGGTTGGGGTGGCACTAGAATACAGTCACCATCAGCAATTATTACTAGTAATACTTCGGGACCAGTAACTGTACCATCTGACTTATCAGATTTTATCAAATCTAAAGAAGGATTTAGTGAGTGTGCTTTCTGGGATAATAGTCAGTATACTAATGGTTATGGCACAAAAGCAAATAGTTCTACAGAATGTATATCAGAATCAGAAGCAACATCTAGGCTAGATGCAGATGTTAGTATCCGTAGAAACTATGTAGAACAATACGGACAGGACAATGGATACAATTGGAACAGCGACCAAATTAATGCTCTTACTAGTTTTGCATTTAATCTAGGTACTGGGTCAATTTCTCAAGTAACTGCAAACGGTAATCGTTCAGATGCAGTTGTCGTAGAAAAGATTAAATTATATAACAAGGCAAATGGAGTTGCAGTCGCAGGACTCACTACACGTAGACTCGAAGAAAGTGCCTGGTTTAAACAGGGGATGCTCAATGGCTAGTGAAGCAGAAATCGAAAGACTATATCAACTATTTGTTGCTAAAGGCGGTGGTGCAGGTACGTTTGATAACGCAAATTTAACACCATTACAATATTCTGAGTCTCAGACAACATGGAAGTTGACACCATTACAATTAGCACAATTAGAATCTAAACAACATCAGTATAACAAACAATCTGCACTAAGAACTATAGCAGACGAAATTGATGCTAACAACTTCACTAATCCTTATGCGACACGCGGAGCATATAGTAGTGGATTATTTACTGGTCTTGGCTCGTCTGCTGGAGTATCCACTTTAGGAGCAATAAGTACTGCGTTAGCAGGATTTAATACAGGTGATAAGTCGGCAATCTTCGCTGGAGTATTAGCCGCATCAGGTGTAAATTTAGAACAAATTTTAAAAATTGGTGGATTAATGGCACTGGGAACTTCAATGTTTTCGTCACTAACCAATCATACTAATAATCAAACAGCAAATATACCACAAACAATGGCAGATGCAAGTTCTCTTGCATCAATGAATGCTCAATTTGGAGAAGCAGGGAATCCTTGTGACCAATTTAATCAACTTATGGGATTATTAGGCGGGGTATTTGATGGCACGTTAGATGTCATTGATAGCACAGTCACCGCTATTCATGGATTTCTTAAACAAACAGGAGTATTAGATTTATTATCGAATATTCTAAGTGCGATTGGCGGAGCAGTTCAAGGAATAGCGACTGTTGTAGCCGCTGTAATTGGAGCATTAGTTGGAGCCGGGGTAGCAATTCTAAACACTCTTTCTCCTCTAGTAGAAAAAGTAATGAACGCGATGGATGACATAACAAGTCAAATTGCAACAGAATTGGCTGGATTTGCTGATATGGCATCGGCATTGTTACGCAAAGCATTAGCATTAGTTCTAGGCAGTTCAGCATTAGACCCTTGTCAGAGTGCAGTATTAATGAATACTGGCACAATATCAATGAAAGATGCAGTCACTCTATTGAAACATCCTATGGGAACAGGCGCACCAGGTGGCATTGGCACTACTGTTGATACTAGAGCAAATCCAGATGAAGTAAAACAGCAAATGAAATACTCACGTGATGAAGCAAAACTTAATCCAGGAGTTGTTCAGAATCCATTTACAGAAGAGGCTAAAAAATACATTCCTAAAGATAAAGTTCTACACACGAGTACTAAATCGGACTTTTCTAAAGTGCCAATCGTTTCTGCCGCATTTACAGAAGGACAAGCCAGATGGAAACCCAAACAAACAGCATATATACAATCTAAAGGTACTTTATTACAAGATATATTTAAAAAGATTGTAGTTGGTAACTTTATAGGCAAAGAATCATTGAAGACCAGACTTAACGAGATATATAATCTATTAGGAAATAACACCAGAGCCGTTGGTAAGAGACTATTTGATGATAGAGTCAAAAGAGGATGGTCATATTACACTCCTACCGGTGAACCTAATAAAAATACAGAAGAAGACTGGAAAAAGATATGGGCTAGAAGCAAAGAACCAGTTATAAAACGTAAATTTGAAAAGGCAAATGAAAATTTAGTCTTAACTAAGACTGCTTGGGCAGAAATCAATAGCAAGGTAGACGATATTCCAGAAAAAGTAGCATCATTCGGTGATGGCAACTTACAAGGACAGAATGATGGATTAGATGGTCTCATCTAAGTCAATATAGTATTGACAGTCAGACGTTTTAATGTTATAATAGATACTTAATTTAAGATAAATATAAGATATACATATGGGAGGGTTACAATGCAAGTTAATGAAATAATTAAAACAATTGATGAAGGATTGTATGATCCTCATATCTTTAAAGCCGTATTCATGGCAGGTGGACCAGGAAGCGGAAAGAGTTATATTGCAACCTCAAGTTTACTAAAAGCAACTGGATTGAAGGTAGTAAATTCAGACGACATCTTTGAGTACAAAATGGACAAACTAGGTCTAGACAAAGGAAACCCAGATGTTATCTATAGTCCTCAAGGCCAAGAAGTCCGAAATAAAGCAAAAATCACAACAGACATTAAACAAAATATATATCTTGATGGTCGATTAGGTTTGATTATAGATGGCACAGGCAGAAATCAAGCCAAGATAGCAACGGCTAAAGAAAAACTAGTTAAGATGGGTTATTCGTGTATGATGTTGTTTGTTAATACAAGTTTAGAAATAGCACAAGAACGAAATTTAGAAAGAGAACGCAAATTACAACCCGAAGAAGTAGAGAAAATGTGGAGAGATGTCCAAGAAAATATAATGAAATTTCAGCAATTATTCGGTGCTGATAAATTTCAAATCATTGATAACAATGGTGGACTTGAAGACCCAACTCGTAAAGAAAACTTTGATGTTGTAGCAAAAAATATTGATAAGTTTGTAAACAGACCACCTTCAAATCGCCGTGCAATCGCATGGATTGAAGACCAAAAGAAAAAAAAGAATACGACAAACCAGGATAATCAATAACAATACGATGGGTGCTAAAGTGGAGTCAATAGTAACTAAGTTGTCTGAATTTAGAAAAGACATAGATTTAGATTTCATCAAAAAAACACATGTTCATTACTGCACTCCTTGTTATGGTGGTATGATTTCTGAACCATACTTCAGATCATGGACTAAAGGTCACATGATGTTTACAAAATATAAAATTCCATACACTATAACAACAGCCGCAAACGAGAGTTTAATATCACGGGCAAGATGTCATATGGTAGCATACTTTATGTCTAATCCAGAAGCAACTCATATGATGTTTATAGATGCTGATATCAATTTTGATGCAATAGATATATTACATATGTTACAACACGACAAAGATATCATAGTTGGAGCATATCCTAAAAAACAATTAGACTGGACATCTGTTAAAGATGCAGTTGACAGAGGGTTAGATGAGGGTTCAATCAAAGATACCGCGGCAAATTACGCAATAAACTTTGATTGGGACTATAATGAAGAGACAGATACTCGTAGATTAGATATTCAAGATGGATTGATAAAACTAAAAGATGCTGGTACTGGATTTATGATTATCAAACGCAGTGTTATTGAAAAAATGATAGAAAGTTATCCAGAACTATATTTCAATAACGATTTACATTTAGATGAAGAATTCTCTAAATGGACATATTTATTTTTTGACTGTATGCACGAACCTGAGACAAAGAGGTATCTCAGCGAAGACTATGCATTCTGTCGAAGATGGCAACAATTGGGCGGCGAAGTTTGGCTTGACCCAATAGTAAAATTAGACCACATAGGTCACTATACATTTAACGGAAACGTAAGTAAGATGTTTTATTCGTCTACAGACGAGAGTATATTATAAGCATAACTACTGTATAGATAAAAGAATTTAATACTGGAGAGAAGATAAAGATGGGTTTATTAAAGAAATACACTGAGGTATACGCTACCAAATCACACGATGAAATGACACTTGCAGAGTATCTTACATTGTGTAAAAAAGATAAGTTGGCATATGCTTCCGCGGCAGAGAGGTTACTAAAAGCAATCGGAGAACCAGATGTATTTGATACTAGTACTGATGCTCGATTAAGCCGAATCTTTCTAAATCGAACAATCAAAGTTTATCCAGCATTTTCAGATTTCTTTGGAATGGAAGAAGCAATTGAGAGATTAGTGTCATATTTTAGACAGTCTGCTCAAGGTCTTGAAGAAAAGAAACAAGTATTATATCTATTAGGACCAGTTGGCGGTGGTAAATCATCATTAGCAGAACGTCTAAAAGAGTTGATGGAAGTTCATCCGATGTATGTGCTTAAAGCAGGTGATGAAATTTCACCAGTATTCGAGTCTCCATTAGGATTATTTGACCCTAAAGAATTCGGTAAAGATGCATTAAAAGAATATAAAATTCCAACACGTTATCTCAGTGGACTATTATCTCCATGGGCAGTTAAGCGATTAGACGAATTCGATGGCGACATCTCGAAGTTCAGTGTAGTGAAGATGTATCCTTCTAAGTTAAAGCAAGAAGGCATAATGAAGACTGAGCCGGGCGATGACAACAACCAAGATATTTCAGCATTAGTTGGTAAGACTGACATCCGTAAATTAGAATATTTCTCACAAAATGACCCAGATTCATACGCATTCTCGGGTGCATTATGTCGTGGTAATCAAGGTGTTATGGAATTCGTAGAGATGTTTAAAGCACCAATCAAAGTATTACATCCATTATTGACTGCCACACAAGAAGGCAACTATATGGGTACAGAGGGTATTTCAGCAATTCCATTTAATGGTATTGTAGTTGCTCACTCAAACGAAAGCGAATGGGAAACATTCCGAAATAACAAGAACAACGAAGCATTCTTAGACAGAGTATATATTGTTAAAGTTCCATATTGCTTACGTGTAGACGAAGAAACAAGTATCTATCAGAAGATGTTAGATTCATCTGGTTTAGATAACAGTAAATGTGCGCCACATACATTAGATATGTTAGCACAGTTCTCAGTTCTATCACGTTTGAAAGAACATAAGAACTCAAACTTAGCGGCTAAAATGAGAGTTTACGATGGTGAAAACTTACATGATGTAGACCCTAAAGCGAAGACAATGCAAGAATATAAAGATGTAGCAGGTGTAGATGAAGGAATGAACGGTATGAGTACTCGTTTTGCCTTTAAGATTCTATCTCAGACATTCAACTTTGATGCAGAAGAAATTGCGGCAGATCCAGTACATCTTATGTACGTGCTAGAAACTTCTATTAAACGTGAACAGTTCCCAGAAGAACTAGAAGACAAATTATTAGGATTCATCAAAGATCATCTAAGTGCTAGATACAGTGAACAAGTAGGAAACGAAATTCAGAAAGCATACTTAGAGAGTTATAACGAATATGGTCAAAATCTATTTGATAGATACTTGAACTATGCAGACCATTGGATTCAGAACATTGATTATAAAGACCCAGACACTGGCAATCTATTTGCACGTGAGTCATTAAATGAAGAACTAGAAAAAATTGAAAAACCAGCAGGTATTGCCAATCCAAAAGACTTTAGAAATGAAGTTGTAAACTGGGTACTACGTGCTAGAAGCAAATACAAAGGAAACAATCCACCTTGGACTGCTTATGAGAAGATGAAAGAAGTAATTGAACATAAAATGTTCGCAGGAACAGAAGAATTACTTCCAGTTATCTCATTTGGTAGCAAGAAGAGTAAAGAAGACCAAACTAAACACGATGATTTCATCGATAGAATGGTAGATAAAGGTTACACTAGTCGCCAAGTTAAACGATTAGTAGAATGGTATATGCGAGTACAGAAGTCTAACTAGAGGAAGACTTTCATGGCAAACACAATTATAGACAGAAGAAAGAACCCTGGAGGGAAGTCTTCTGCCAACAGACAAAAGTTCATTAAACGAACTAAAGACGAAATACGCAGAAGTATTCACGAGTCTATGGGTGATAGAAGTATCGAAGGTTCAGGTAAATCACAAGATATTAAAATCACTCGAAAAGGCATCTCTGAACCACAGTTCAATCATAACCCACAATCTGGCTCACGCGACATTGTTCTTCCTGGTAATGAAGACTTTGTTGAGGGAGACCAACTAGAGAAGCCAAGAAGCGGTGGTGGACAAGGTGGTGGTGAAGGTGAAGCAAGTAATGAAGGAATAGGGGAAGATGAGTTCGGTTTTGTGTTAAGCAATGACGAATTTGTTAATATCTTATTTGAAGACCTAGAATTGCCTCACATGATTTCTAAAGAAAACAAGTCAGTTGAGAGATTCGAGTTAACTCGTAGTGGCTACACAAGTGATGGTAATCCATCACAAATGAATCTAGAAAAAAGCATGGTCAATTCTATTGGTCGAAAGATTGCTTTAAAGACTCCAAAACTAAAAAAGATACGCAAATTAGAAGAAGAACTAGAAACGTGTAAAGTCGAAAAACGTAGAGTTGAGATTGAAGAAGAAATTCGAAAATTACGTATCAGAGCAAATGCAGTCGCGTTCGTAGATCCAGTCGATTTAAGATTTAATAATTTTAGTAAAAAACCAGCACCAATCTCTCAGGCAGTTGTATTCTTCATTATGGACGTGAGTGCAAGTATGAGTGTAGAACATAAAGACTTAGCAAAACGCTTTTTTATGTTACTTAACTTATTTGTATCTAGGAAGTATAAAAAAGTTGATTGTATTTTTATTAGACATCATATTCAGGCAACTGAATGTTCTGAAGAAGACTTCTTTAATAACAAAGAAAATGGTGGCACAATAGTTTCAAGTGCATTTAAACTTGCGAAAAAAATCATTGATGACCGATACTCACCAAACGAATGGAATTTATACGTTTCACAAGCAAGTGATGGTGATAACTGGGATAATGATAATGAAGAGTTACTCAATATTCTCTCCAAAGACATTTTACCTATAACTCAATATTTTAGTTATATTCAAGTTGGACAAAAACGTCACGGATATTATAATAGTGGCAATTTATTACAAGAGTACGTGAAGTTAGAAGGAACACACGATAATATTATATGCAAACACATAGAAGAACCCAGTGACATATATCCAGTATTCAGAGAAATATTTAAGACAAAGGGCACAACTAAAAAATGAGTGATAAGTTAATATATACTGGTACATCATGGACATTTGATAAATTATATCGAATGATGGATGCTTGTGAAGAAATCGCAGTTGACGATATGGGACTCGATTGTTTTCCAAACCAAATAGAGGTTATCACAACAGAGCAAATGCTTGATGCATATTCAAGTGTTGGTATGCCACTGATGTATAATCATTGGAGTTTTGGTAAAAGTTTCATTCAGAATAAGAAACAGTACAGTGCGGGCGAGATGGGATTAGCATATGAGTTGGTTATCAACTCTAATCCTTGTATAAATTATCTCATGGAAGAGAATTCCATGACAACTCAATCACTTGTAATTGCCCACGCGGCATTTGGTCATAATCACTTCTTTAAGAATAACTACTTATTCAAACAGTGGACATCACCTGATGCTATTGTAGATTATCTATTATTTGCAAAACGATACATAAGAGAATGTGAAGAGAAGTACGGATATGATGCTGTCGAAGAAACATTAGATGCGTGTCATGCCATTCAATATCAGAGTATTAACAAGTATAAGAGACCTGAAAAATTGAATGCTCGTGACGAAATAGAGAAGCAACGTACACGAAGCGAATATCTACAATCGCAAGTTAATGACTTATGGCGTACATTGCCGAAGACGAAGAAGAAAGACAAACAAGAAGAACAAACATGGCCAACTGAGCCAGAAGAAAACTTGTTGTACTTCTTAGAGAAGCATTCTCCAGTGTTATCGTCATGGCAACGTGAGTTATGTAGAATCGTTAGACGAATTGCACAGTATTTCTATCCACAGTATCAAACAAAAGTAATGAACGAGGGTTTTGCAAGTTTTACACATCACTATATCTTTAATAAGTTATATGACCAGGGTAAAGTTGATGATGGTGCAATGCTTGAATTCTTCAAACTACACAGTGCAGTATTATATCAACCACCGTTTAGTTCACCAAATTATAGTGGTTTTAATCCCTACGCATTAGGATTTGCTATATTGAAAGATATTCAACGAGTATGTGATAAACCTGACCAAGAAGATAAAAACTGGTTCCCACACTTAGCAGACACCGATTGGCGTGTTACGATTAAAGATATCGTTGCAAACTATCGTGATGAAAGTGCAATCTTACAGTTCATGGGACCGAAAGTTATGCGTGACCAAGGTATGTTTAATCTACA
>Ga0209383_1002392_pt1 | contig 11063 bp, 10 predicted proteins | sample CoawatmetaG02DNA_FD_187510 | JGI IMG/M metagenome (GOLD analysis project Ga0209383, IMG submission 187510) | Marine microbial communities from the West Antarctic Peninsula - Coastal water metaG029-DNA (SPAdes) (version 2) | ecosystem: Environmental > Aquatic > Marine > Coastal ... | reverse complement strand
CAGCGGCAGAATCAACTCCAGAAGCTCCAGCGGCAGAAGCAACTCCAGAAGCTCCAGCGGCAGATGATAAAAAAGTTTAATAATATCTAAGCAAAAAAAAGCCTCATTTTTTGGGGCTTTTTTTATCCCACCAAGTTGTTTGATTACAGAATAAATTATTCAAAATAATAGGATGGTTAAGTCAAAACTGATTTAATTTAAATTTTAAATCAATAAAAATTTTATGAAAAGATGTGTGAATAGCTTTAGAATAAAAGAAATGAATAATGACCCTAAAAAAATAATCAAAATAATTCCTATAAAAGATAAGGTTATTGATGAATTCATTGATCATTTATGGCTAGAAGATGGCTTATCAAAAAATACATTAAATAGTTATCGATTTGATTTAGAATTATTTTCAGGGTGGCTAACTAAAATTTTACAAACAAATATATTAGATGTGTCTCAGGCTGATATCCAGCAATACCTTTCATTTAAATTTCCAACATCAAAATCACGAAGCATTTCAAGATTACTTACTACGCTTAGACGATTGTTTAGATATTTGTTAAGAGAAAATAAAGTGAAGATTGATCCCACCTTGGAAATCATGAGTCCAAAAATCCCAAAATCATTACCAAAAAGTTTAAGTGAAGAAGAAGTAGATCTGCTTTTAAATGCTCCAAATATTAACAATTTCTCTGGATTGAGAGATAAGGCAATGCTCGAATTATTGTATGCTTGTGGCCTTCGTGTTTCTGAATTGGTTAATATTCTTCTGACTGAGCTAAGTATGACTGATGGAATTATAAGAATTACAGGTAAAGGAAGTAAAACGAGATTGGTCCCAATGGGTGAGGAGGCAGTGGATTGGATAAAGAAGTATATTGACGAGGGTAGAAAGAATATTCTAAAGTTAAAGACATCAAAATATCTTTTTGTAACGATACGTGGAAGTGCAATGACAAGACAGGCATTTTGGTATTTGATAAAAAGATACTCAATTATTGCTGAAATAAAAAAACCAATGTCACCTCATATATTACGGCATGCATTTGCAACACATTTGATTAATCATGGAGCGGACTTAAGAGTTGTTCAAATGCTTCTTGGCCATAGCGACATTTCAACGACACAGATTTACACTCATGTAGCTAGAGAAAGATTAAAGAATATTCATGAACATCACCACCCAAGGGGATAGGTTTTAGCGTTCTAAAATAATTCCAACAAAATTTGTATCAGGAAGAATCTTTTGTTTTGATATTTTTAAAATTATTTTTTCAAAGTGAAACTTTTCTTTTAGGCGACTAATTATATCCTCACCAAAATTTTCAAGTAGGTGATGTTTTTGACTTGAGGCAATCGCTTTTATTTCCGCTTCAATTAAGGCGTAGTCTATTGTTTTAGAAATATCATTTGAACTAAAAATATGATTACCTTTTAGTTGGATATCTACATCAATTATAAGTTGCTGGGAAACAGCCCTTTCCCAATCGGGTACGCCAATTTTGGTATTCAACTTAAGGCCATGCAGAAAAATATTATTTGTCATATAGGATTTATTGTTTTTCAAATATAATACCTAGTATGATAAATCAAATTCTCCTTATTTCCATTGCTTATTTAATAGGATCGCTATCTTTTGGAATAATAGTTAGCAAGCTCCTTAATCTTAAAGATCCAAGAACTATTGGATCAAAAAATCCTGGGGCTACAAATGTAATGAGATCAGGAAATAAGCTCGCTGCAATTTTTACATTATTAGGAGATATCTTTAAAGCTACTTTAGTTGTAAAGATTGCAATACTTCTCGATTTAAAAGATGTAGAGACGATGCAAATTTGTTTGGCAGTATTGATAGGACATTCTTATCCAATTTATTATAAATTTAAAGGCGGTAAAGGAGTTGCAACAGCACTAGGAATTTTGCTTGCAATTAATTGGATATTAGCACTAAGTGTAATTTGTATTTGGTTAGCCATTTTTTCTATATGGAGATATTCTTCTTTGGCGGCTATTATTGCTTCTTTGTCTCTTATAATTATTAGTTATTTCCTCAATGAGACATTTTATATATTTCTCACAAATATCTTAATTACTGCTTTAATTATTTTTAACCATCGGAAAAATATTAAAAACTTAATTAAAGGTATTGAGCCAAGCTTTAAAAAGTAGATTCAATTTCAGATAATTTCCATCTTGGCTGAACAGAAAATTTATAATTATTTTTGGATGATAAGTGAGCTCTTAGGGCTCCTGCTAGTGCGATCATAGCTCCATTATCAGTACAAAATTCCAGTTTTGGAAAGTAAACTTTAAAATTTTGATTTTTAGAATGAAATCTCAATTTCTCCCTCAATCTTTGATTTGCCCCAACCCCGCCAGAGACTACAATTTTTTTATAGCCAGTCTGTTTTAGAGCCTTTATTGATTTTTTTACTAGTACGTCTGTAATGGATTCTTGAAAAGCAAAGGCAATATTTTCTTTAATTGTGCTAGTTAGCTTTGTTTGTTTTTTAACTAACAGTAAAACGGCAGTCTTAAGTCCGCTAAAACTAAAATTTAACCCATGAGTATTTAATAGAGGCCTGGGCAGTTCAAATTCAGCTATGCCTTTCTCAGCTAATTTTGATAACGCAGCTCCACCAGGATAACCTAACCCAAGCAGTTTCGCTGTTTTGTCGAATGCTTCTCCTGCGGCATCGTCCAAAGTATCACCTAATATTTCGTATTGACCAATTTCTTTTACGTCTATCAATTGCGTATGGCCTCCTGAAACTAAGAGTGCTAGGAATGGAAAAGAAGGTTTATCTTCTTCAAGCATTGGTGCTAATAAATGGCCTTCCAGATGATGCACTGGTATGGAGGGTATATTTAATGCATATGCTAGCGCCTCAGCTAATGAGCTTCCAACTAAAAGAGCGCCAGATAAGCCGGGCCCAGCAGTGTATGCAATCGAATCAATTGAATCAATGGAAATAGAGCTATCTTTAAGCAATTGATTGATCAGAGGAATTATATATTTGATATGATCACGAGAGGCAAGCTCAGGAACTACCCCACCATAAAACGAGTGCAGTTCAATTTGAGAGTGTAAAGTATGCCCTAAGAGCCCTTTTTCTGAGTCATAGATGGCAATTCCTGTTTCATCACATGAGCTTTCAATACCGAGAACAAGCATTTGAATAGTATTTTTTCTTTTATTGGTTGAAAAAAATGAATATTAGCATTAAAATGTCATCCTTTCTAAGATTAGTTCATATATTGGCTAGTTCATTAGATTCAAACTTTAAAGAGATTATTAATGTCAACAGTAAAAGTAAAAGAAAACGAACCATTTGATGTTGCACTAAGACGATTTAAAAGACTTGTTGAAAAGACAGGATTGTTAAATGACTTGCGCGCTAGAGAGTTTTACGAAAAGCCAACATGGGAACGTAAAAGAAAAGCTGCAGCAGCTGTAAAGCGACAATATAGACGTCTAAGAAACCAAATGCTACCCCCAAAACTTTTCTAAGATAAAAGTGCCCTTAAAGATCCATATTACTGACGATATGAAGTCAGCAATGCGCAGTAAAGATTCTGCTCGTCTAGGAACTATTAGGCTTCTTCTAGCCGCTATTAAACAAAAGGAAGTTGATGAACGTATCGAACTTATTGATTCAGACATTGTTTCAATAATTGATAAAATGTTAAAACAACGACGCGACTCTATTGAAGCCTTTAATAAAGCAAACCGGAAAGATTTAGTTGAGAAAGAAGAGTTTGAAATCAAAGTCCTTCAAGATTACATGCCGCAGCAATTAACAGAGCAAGAAGTTGAAAAAGAAATTATTGATGCAATTGAATGTGTCGGAGCTAAGTCAATGAAAGATATGGGTGCAATAATGAATATTCTCAAACCCAAACTTGCTGGTAAAACCAATATGGCTGATGTCTCAAAAAAAATTAAGATAAAACTTATTTAAAGTTTAGACTTAATTTAACGCATTAGCGCGCATATTTATTAAATGTTAAGATAATATTTAACAATGATCCCAGAATCTTTTATCCAAGAACTCTTAAATAGAATAGACGTTGTTGACGTTATTGATAAAAGAGTTACGCTCAAGAAAGCTGGAGCTAATTATCTAGCTTGCTGCCCATTCCATGAGGAAAAAACCCCTTCTTTTACTGTGAGTCCTTCAAAACAGTTTTACCATTGTTTTGGTTGTGGTGAACATGGCTCTGCAATAAGTTTCTTGATTGAATATGAGGGTTTAACTTTTATTGAGGCCATTAATGAGCTTGCTAACTCGATTGGCTTAAAGGTTCCAAATGAATTACCTCAAAAAAAAGAAAAAAGTAATGAGTATTCAAATTTAGAGGAAGTGATTAAAATAGCAAATATTTATTATCAAAAGCAATTAAGAGAGTCATCAAAAGCGATAAATTATTTAAAATCAAGAGGATTAACTGGTGAGATAGCGAAAGAATTTTCGATTGGCTATGCACCTGATGGTTGGCAAAATTTAAAAATAGCATTTGAAAAATATGAGGATGAAATTCTTATAAAAGCTGGGTTGGTTGTGAAAAATGATAAAGGAAAATATTACGATCGCTTTAGAAGTAGAATTATATTTCCTATTTATAGTGATAAGGGGAAAATAATTGGGTTTGGAGGCAGGGTAATTGATCCAGAAGATACCCCAAAATACTATAACTCTCCTGAGACGCTATTATTTCAAAAAAGTTATGAGCTTTATGGGTTGTTAGCATCAAGAAAATCAATTAGAGAAAAAGGTTATGTATTGGTCGTTGAAGGCTATATGGATGTAGTTGGACTTGCACAAAAAGGGATTAAGAATGTTGTGGCAACCCTTGGAACAGCGACAACAGCATTTCATATTAAGAAATTAATGCGATACACTCAGGAGATAATTTTTTGCTTCGATGCTGATAATGCGGGACGAGCAGCTGCATGGAGGGCAATGAATAATTCTTTAATTTCTGTGACTGATACCACCCAATTAAAATTTTTATTTTTACCAGATGGCCACGACCCAGATTCATTTGTAAGAGCAAATTCTACTGAAGACTTTGAATTGCTAGCCAAACAATCAATCCCACTGACTGAATATATAATCAAATATTTGACTACAAATAATGACCTAGTGAATACAGAAAAGAAAGTTAAGTTTCTAAATGAAATTAAACCCATATTAAAAGAAATATCAGCGTTAAAATTATTATTATTGTTTAAAAAAAGAATATCGGAACTTATTAATCTTAATGTAGATGAGATTGATCAAATATTAGAATTAAAAAAGATGCATACAAAAAAAAGTGTCACTAAATTACCTAACAGACTTCCAATGAGTCCAATAAGGAAATTTTGCCTTTTGCTTATCCTTAGACCAGATTTAATTAAACAAGAAGACGCAGATTTTTTTACTTCGGACACTATAGATGAAAAATTAGCATTAGCGATAATAGAGATGACAAATAATAAGGGAGAATATAATTCTGCAACAATTATGCATTTCCTGGTAAGTCGATTTGATATTGAAGTGATCAAACAAATACAAGAACAACTTATAACATTTGACGAGCAAATGCAGATGCAAGAAGAAATTAACGCTTTAAGGTTAAGCATTAGAAAGCGTCATTCTTCTCTGACAAATAAAAGCAAGCTGAATGAGGCTACAAAAAAAAGCTTAGATTCACTTTCAGAAGAAGAGAGAGAATTTCTAAAAAATATAGGTAAATTATAAGCGATTGATTTTTAATGCTTTTTATAAGATTAAATAAAAAGTTTAATTGATTTAAAATAGATACTCTGATAAAATACTTTGTCCAAAAAATGATATTTTGACCATTATATTTTTGATTTTGGCCCCATATAATTAGAGGAAACTATGGCAAGACCTAAAAAAAATCCAGAAGATAAAAAAACCAAACGAGTTACTAGGGTAAAAAAACTTAAAGACCTGTATCTAAAAGATGCAGCCAATAATCCTGAAGAAGCTGAACAGAGAAGAATGCAGCTAAAAGCTCTAATTATTCTAGGAAAAGAAAGAGGATATTTAACTCAGCGAGAAATTAATGATCACCTTCCTGATGAAATTACCGAAAGCGATCAAATAGAAGGAATTATTGGAATCATTAATGATATGGGCATTATGGTCTATGAACAGGCCCCTGACGCAGAAGAATTATTAATGTCCGATGCTCCAGCTCCAGTAACCGACGAAGAAGCTGCTGAAGAAGCAGAGCAGGCTTTAGCGACTGTTGATTCTGAGTTTGGTCGAACAACAGATCCTGTGCGAATGTATATGCGGGAAATGGGTACAGTTGATTTATTGACGCGCGAAGGCGAAATTGTAATTGCAAAAAGAATTGAAGAAGGCCTAAGAAGTATGATTCAGGCAATTTCTGCTTGCCCAGGAATTATTGATGACTTAATGACGATATCTCAAAAAGTTAAAAAAGCTGAGATTGGTGTTGATGAATTTATTGATGGCTTGATTGATATGGAGGCAGCAAAGGACTTAGCAAAAGTAGAGGCCGCATTAGAACTGGAAGCTTCAGGCTCTGAACCAGAAGAAGACGATGAGAATGATACAGGCAAGGCAAGCGGAATGTCACCTGAGGACTTAGCTAAATTAACAGAAGAGGTATTGAGACGATTTGGGGTAATTAAAAGAGCTCATAATAAATTAACTAAGTTGCGCGATAAAAATAAATGGATGGATGATAGCGAGTACCATAAACATCAAGATTATATTCTTAAAGAGCTTATTAACTTTAGGTTTTCTTCAAAATTTATTGAATTATTATGTGACAAAGTTAGAATATTTATTAAGCAGATTAGGGCTCATGAAAGACAAATAATGGAGTTTTGTGTTGAAAATTCCAAAATGCCAAGAATGCATTTTGTTAAAAATTTTCCTGGTAATGAAACGAATTTAAAATGGCTTAAAGAGCAAATGAAGATAGATAAACCCTATGTTGCTGAATTAGAGAAAAGAAAGCATGACATCATTGATCAACAACAGAAATTAATTGCGTTAGAGAAAGAATCTGGAATTCCTATTATTAATTTTAAAGAGATTAATAAACAGATGACTTCAGGAGAATTTAGAGCAAAAAGAGCTAAACGTGACATGATAGAAGCAAACTTGAGGCTTGTTATATCGATTGCAAAAAAATATACCAATCGTGGCTTACAGTTTTTAGACCTAATTCAAGAAGGCAATATCGGCCTTATGAAAGCTGTAGATAAGTTTGAATATCGTCGAGGATATAAATTTTCAACTTATGCAACATGGTGGATTCGTCAAGCAATTACTCGTTCAATTGCAGACCAAGCTAGAACAATTCGTATTCCAGTTCATATGATTGAAACTATAAATAAGATGAATCGAATTTCGAGGCAAATTTTACAGGCTACGGGGCAAGAACCAGAGCCTTCTGAGCTAGCAGAGAAAATGGAAATGCCAGAAGAAAAAATTAGAAAAATATTAAAAATATCTAAAGAGCCAATTTCAATGGAAACTCCAATTGGAGACGATGAAGATTCACACCTAGGTGATTTTATAGAAGATGTGGGGACTTTAACTCCAGATGATGCAGCTGTGTATGCAAGCTTAAGAAATGTAACATCTGAAATCCTAGAAGGATTAACACCTCGTGAGGCAAAAGTCCTAAGAATGAGATTTGGTATAGAAATGAATACTGACCACACTCTTGAAGAAGTTGGAAAGCAGTTTGATGTGACTCGAGAGAGAATTCGTCAAATTGAAGCAAAAGCACTTCGAAAATTGAGACACCCTACAAGATCGGAAAGACTTAAAAGCTTCTTAGAGACTAAAGAGTAAGTAAAAAAAGGGCCCATAGCTCAGTTGGTTAGAGCAGAGGACTCATAATCCTTTGGTCCCAGGTTCGAGTCCTGGTGGGCCCACCAATCAATACAATGCTTTTAGGGGATTCTTCTTATAAAAGTTTTTTCAATTATTACTACAGACTATATATAGACTACAAATTTAATTGTAAATTCTAATGATGGGCAGATTAGGTATTAAGAATAAGAGTAGGAGTAGTTTTTTCATTTAAAAACCCCCAACTTCAATATAATAATTAAAGCTATTATTAAAAAGTTAGTTTGACTTTATTCTACAGGCAACTTGAAATATATAAGATGCACTAGCACCAGTATTTACTTTTAGTTTCCTTAAATCTACAATCTCAAGCATAACGTTTTCAACAAGGCGCTTAAGAGACTTTTCTGAATAGAAGTTAATGTGCTCGTGCCAATGTTTTTTTTTCAAATGTGAATCTTTTTCATTATTAAAAATAATATCTTCTAATGGAACTTCTATGTAAAGAATCGAATCTTTATCCATCGTATTTAAAATATCAAATAGCAAATCAGATGGGTAAGGAACGTGTTCTAAAACGTTGCTGCATACAATGAGCTTATATTTTTTTGAAAATGCCTCATCTTTATTGACTATTTTCGCTCCGTCGATTACGTTTTTATTGCTTATGTCATAAATATCAAAAACCTTGTTGTTATTTTTAAAAGGTGTATTTTTCCCTGTGTCGCCACCCCAATCAAGAATAGTAAGGGGAAAGCTTAAGTGAGCCTCTAAAAATTTTTCTACATTTTCAATGAAATCAACACCTGCGTTTAAATTATCATTACTGAGTGAATAGCCAGGCTCATAAGACTCCCTTAATGAAGTATATTGTGGACCACGATAGTCATCATAAAGCCTACTTAGCTCTTTCTTAGAAAACCGAATATCTAAAAATAGAAATCTGCAGTCTAAACAATACAAAGAATTACAAATGGAATAAGCATTTCCATTTTTTATAGTTTCAAGACCCCAGCTTTCATCTACAACTACTGGAGCCCAGTCGAAAACTCGATGCGCAACGAATGGCATTAGTATGGCAGGTGAGGACTTTAGATTGTCACTCCCACAACAAACACACTGACTTGATGTGCGCTCTCGTCTCGGATTGAAGTATTGGGGTTTATTTTTCTGCGAGTGCTTATTATCCATTAATACTTTCGCTTGTGGATATGTTTAGACATTGTTTGAAGGTAATATTCAATATCAGTATATTTATTTAAAATCTTTTAACCTCCAAATTGTTGCTGGCATCCAACCCATAGGATCTATACCAGGATTGGTCTTTTGAATCTCTTGCGTTATATAAAAATCTTCATAAGAAAATTGTGGAGGCACAAGATCAACTATTTCATAAAGATTTGTTGCCATGATAATTCCAGGCATATCTTCTTCACCCCGCCATGTTTGCCCCTCTTCTATTATTGAGGTTACAATAATGGTTGGCTGATGATCTTTTAGCAACTGCACTATTTTATTTTTATCATAACCAGAAACATATAAAGCTCTCATAGTAGAAAGTCCAAAATTACTTTTACCTGTTGATAGAGCTTTTGGGGGAAGTAGTCCTGAAAGGGGAAATAGACCTTGCCAATAACTACTTACTGCCATTGTGGAATCCTCTCTAGAAACCTCATAAACTTTAGATGCCACTTTTATATATTGACTTCTTTTAATCATGTTCTCACTTCGAAAAGAGTCGCTAGCACTTGCCCATCGGATTGCATCTGATATTGTGAATACGCGGCTGCTCTTTACTATATAAGTGCTTACCATCGGTAAAATTATAAACATGCTCATCAAACCAAGAATCATTATAGATGCCACATTCACCTTCTCAGATTCGTTTTTACTCAGATATTTCCAGCTCATCGCAGTTAACCCTGTAAGACCTACAAGACAATTAGCTATATGATATGGAAGGCCTAATTTAGACCAATACTCAATCAATGGTAAAAGTGCTAAGACCCCCCAAAAGAAAAACCGGTTTATGTTGATCAACTTTTTGTCAAAATGTAATTTACTAAGATAAAAAATTGAAGCAGCGGCAGTGAGAATGATAAACCAATTATCTTTCATTATTATGCGTATAGGAAATTTCCATTGACCATACCCGGTCTCTATTCCGGTGCCTATTTGAAGATACGAATTAAATAAATCAATTAAATCCCAGTCTCTTAGCATCAGTATCAATCCAAGCACAGTAAAACCTAATACAGCTGAACCAATAAGATATTTAAGAAGTATTCGCCATCCATAACCAATCAGTATGGCAATACCTGCCAATATAAAGAAGACTAGGAAGGGTTCTCTTAATAAAACACCGAAAGAAACTAGGGCGCCAATCAAATAAAATGAGTACTTATCTTCTTGGGTGGAATTTTGCCAAATAAGCAAGGCTGAGAATAATGGAAGGAATGCTGCCCAAATAGCATTTCTAAAGCCATACATTACAATCTCAATATTATTCATTATGATAAATAACCCTGTTGCTAGAATTACAGTAAATAGTGTGCTCCCACTTTCTTTTAAAATAACTTTAAATAAGACAATAGAAGCAGCAATCGCAACGAGCCCGTCAATCAGTCTCAATAGTATGAATTGATTTACTTCGAGACCATAAACCCAAGACGTCATTATGGAATACAAATATAGAGGCATACCCTTTAGGTCCTCAAAATTGCTTATAGCATAATAAATATACTGGCTTGCAAATGTATAAGCACCACCATCAGCTTCAGGTAATCCTGAGAAAAGTTGTAGCCTTAAAAAACCAGTAGTGAAGAGCGCTACAATAATGGGAATAAATAACTGAAAGGCTCTGGAAGTAATTATATTATTTAACATATTAATAGTAATTCTAATACAATTACATAACTAAATTAAGTGGTAAATTTAAAAAGTTTTAAGGATTTAATACATATACAATAATGTTAATATTATGATTGATATTATTTTTTAATATTAAAATTTGGAGAAATTAGAATGAAAGTAGTTCTTCTTGCTGGGGGTTTAGGGACAAGAATTTCTGAAGAAACAATTCATAAACCAAAGCCAATGGTAGAGATTGGTGGGCTTCCAATTCTGTGGCATGTCATGAAGATGTATTCACATTATGGCATTAATGATTTTATTATTTGTTGTGGATATAAGGGTTACTTGATTAAAGAATACTTTTCA
>Ga0209383_1002387_pt1 | contig 11073 bp, 15 predicted proteins | sample CoawatmetaG02DNA_FD_187510 | JGI IMG/M metagenome (GOLD analysis project Ga0209383, IMG submission 187510) | Marine microbial communities from the West Antarctic Peninsula - Coastal water metaG029-DNA (SPAdes) (version 2) | ecosystem: Environmental > Aquatic > Marine > Coastal ... | reverse complement strand
TCAGGATATGGATCATCAACACAATCCTTTTCAGTGTAACCTTGGTTACCAAGTTTCATTAGCTGGTAAAGGTGAGTGGAATAAAAAAGCTGATTATGTTGGAAAAGCTGCATTAGAGAAAATGGGCGCTGAAATTAAGGATGGAAAAAAACCTTATAAACTTCAACTAGTTGGACTTGAAATGGGTGGAAAACCAATTGAAGAATATGCTCCGGACTTCTGGTTAGTATCACCTGAGAGTGGTGGTGATCCAGTTGGGTTTATTACTTCACCTTGGTATCATCCTGAAAAAGGTCAAAATATTGCAATGGGATATGTACCATTTGATGGAACATTAAATGCAAACGGATTTCCTAAAGGAAAAGCTGGAACTAAATACAAAGTTCACTTACCTGCAGAATATTCTGACACTCCAGGAACACCTGTTGATGCGGTGGTAGTAGATATGCCATTTACAGAATCTTATAACGCAAACACAAGAGAAGTCGTTAAAGGTTAAATTAATTATTTGGGGGAGATTAATTCTCCCCCACTAAAAATGACAAAAACATTCCTAATAGCAGTTTGCATAACAATAGTAATTGCTTTAATACTCTTTCCACTATTTGTTTCTTATAAAGCTCAGAAAAGTAGAAAAAAAAATAAATAATGTTTAATCAATTTTTAACTATATTTTTAAAATCATTAAAATTAGATAAAAATTTTTATAAAGATAAAGCAAACTATCTTGAATCAAGTTTCTATTATTCACTAATAATAGTTGTGACTACTATTATTATTCAAACCATACCTAACAATGTTTATTTATCGTGGATGTCTGAAAGGGGCTTATGGCAAAATCAGGAACCATTACAATTTAGAAATTTATTGTTTTTATCATTAATAATATGGTTTCTAAAATCTTTTTTTATTTTTGTAGTTGGCGTAAAAATTTTTCCTAACGCAAATACAGAGTGTAATTTTTTAAAAATATTAACAACAGTAGGGTTTGCTCATTCACCATTATTTTTTAATTTTTTAATTTTTAATGATAGTCTTTTGTATGGAGTCTTGCTTACTTACGTATGGTATGTTTCTACTTTGGTGATTGGTATTAATGAGATTCTAAATTATAAAAATAAATTCAAATCTTTTCTAGTTTCATTCATTGCACCTATAGTGATATCTTTATCATTATTTATTTTGTACATAAAAATATCTATATAGGAAAAATTGTCTTTGAAGTTTTACAAGAATAGCAAATCTTAAATCCTGTTAAAATTAAATTTTGAGATACACTTGGGTCTTCTTTTTTACACTCTTCACAAAAGTCATCTAATTCCAGAATTTCTTCATTATTAACATTTTGATCATCCATGTCTTTAGTCATTGTCTGTAAGACCGGCACCTGCCCCACCTTGTTTTAGGCTTTCATTTTCCTCAACAAATGTTTCTTCAGAAAGCTTGTAGAGTTCATTCCATTCTTTTTCCTCAAATGAGTCTCGATTTTCTAAAACCTTTAAGTAAATATTTTCAGCAGACTCTATAATTTCATTTTTTGTATGATTGGAATAAATATTGTTATTAAAGTTTAATAAAAACTCCCTATCATCCATTTTTAAGAATATTCTTTTACCAATTACCTCAGAAGCTCTACTGATAAAGGGTAAAAAAAGTAATGGATATGCAACTTTTTTAAAGGTAATTTCGTTTAAACTTTCTAAAATTCTAATCTGATCTAAACAATTTACACCAGTAATTATTGGGCAATATTCATTTTTATTAGCTTCATTGTCTTTATTGATGAGGCTTATATTTTCTAGTTTTAATTCTTTTGTTTTCTTAAAAAAACTATTTAAGTTTTTAATTCCCGGTAGATTAAACATTTCAAGCAGTCTTATGTTTTTAGCCACCTCCTCTGCAACACCCCAAGAATAACCAACGGCCCTACTCGCTCTTTTAGAAACTGTTTCTATTTCACTTAATGATTTCATTTTATTTAATTATAAACCCAATACTCATCGTAGTTTTTTAATTGTTCTGGTAAAGGTGCTCCTTGAAACATGCATATTCTCAACCATTTATCTGACCTTGGATCAAATTTTAACGCTCCAAAGAAAGATAACTTAAGTCTTAGCATGTCTATTGGCATTATTTCCTGACCAATAGTATTATCTTGAATTTCTGAATAAGGAAATTTTTCAACAATAAACGCTCTTCTTACAATGTGTCTTAATTCATTATTGGTTGATAAAAATTTAGCAATTGTCCAACTGTTTTTAGATATTGATAATAAGTCATAAAGTTTTTTAACATCTCTAGCTATTGCAAGGGGTTGTTCTAAATCCGCTCCATTCTCATCAAATCGGTTTGCCAGTCTTGGTTCTTCTTTATTTTTTGAAATAAACCAAAAATTAAGATTATTTTCTTTTTTAGAAAAATCTATATTCAGTATTTCTGAATACTTATTTTCAAGAATGGTTTTTAATTCTGCTACCGTCCTCTCGGTTGGTATATTAAAGTATTTTCCTTCTTCAGAGCTCATTTCTTGAATTAAAGGTGTAACGATGTCATCAAAAGGTTCCATCATCATTGAAACAACATACTCAATACACTCTTCACAATAATTTTTTTCTAAATGCAAGTACATTTCATTAAATGCAAAATCTTGCTTGAAGTTAAACTCTCTATCAAGATGCATGATAAATTTATTCAAATCACTTAATAAAGATTTAATTTTTATTATTTGATATTCGCTCTCTGTATTCCAAGATGTGATGTTTTTAATTGATTTTTTTAAACAATCTAAAAATAACTCTATCTCTTCGTTTGAAATATTTTTTATTTCTCTTATCTTTTTTAATGAGGTTTCTCTTGCAGAGATCCAGTTATTTAAAAGTGTTGGATGATTAACTATAAAAGGAGCCATGCCTAGACCTGTTGAATTTCCTATTCCTAAGTTTCTACAAATTTCTGGATCTAGCTTTACAGCTTTCTTGGGGTTTTTATTTTTTGCAACATGATTAACTTGATCAAAAGTGAATTGTCTTACCAGGTAAACAAGCATCATCTCTAATCTGAAAGGTCCATATATTTCTTTTCTATCTTTAATTCTAAATCTATCTGCTAGGCCAAATTTACCTGACCCATAAACAGCTGTTGTTCTGTATAAATAACCAACTTTATCTAGTAATTCTCTATCTGGCTGAACACCTTTGCTTAAACTTTCAACTACATGATTAAATACTCTAACGGACTTGTTTGCTCTAGATAGGGTCAATTCTTTAAATGAAAGTCTTCCAAACTCTTGCTTGGGTACTTCATTTTTTAATCTTTCAATATCCTGTTTTGCAGGAACACCATCAAAAAGAGTAAAGGCCGTATCCCATTTAGTTGCAATAACTCTATCAGATCTATCGTTTTCATCTAATTCATTGGCAAAACAGATTAATGAATACACTCTATTTTTTTTTTTAAATGAATACACGGCTGTGCCGTAACCATGTTCATTCAATTTAAATAAATCTTTTTTATACTCCCAATCTTTAAATTCTTTTAGGAAGCTTCTTAAAAAAGAAAGTTTAGATTGATGAAAAGAACCAAGTCTTGAAAGTTTCATTACTACATTGGGGTCTCTTAAAGGAACGCTCATCAATTCATTGCTTTGTAAAAATTATACCAATTATTTCCAAGAATACCGTTAACTTCATTTTCTGAAAACCCAACTTTTTTTAGACCTACTTCTAAATTACTAAATCCTCTTGCGTCTGAAAACCAATCTGGTTGTTTAGGAAAACCAGGTTTATTTTTTGACCCTTCTCCAAAATTTTTACTTTTAGTCCACGTTCCATTACGCATCCACTCTACAATTGTGTCTGGCTGGTTTAAGCAAAGATCAGATCCTATTCCTATTTTTTCAGTCCCCATAATTTCAGCTGTTTTAGCAGTCATTTGACAGAAGCTTTCTAGAGAACAATCTGTTCCATCTTTTAAATGGTGGGGGTATAAAGATAAACCTAACATTCCTTTGTTGTCAGATAAAATTTTTAATAGTTCTTTTGATTTATTTCTTTTAGCTGAATGCCAAAACAAAGGGTTAGCATGCGTGATTGCAATTGGCTTTTCACTTATCTCGATTGCATCAATTGTACTTTTTTCAGCAGAATGTGACATGTCTATTACAAGACCAAGTCTATTCATTTCTTTAATTACTTCTCTTCCAAAATTAGTAACTCCACTATCCACTATTTCATAACATCCTGTCGCTAGTAATGACTGATTATTATAAGTGAGCTGCATAAACCTGCACCCTAAGTCGTAAACTTTTTCAACTAAACCTATGTCATCTTCAATAGGTGAACAATTTTGAAAACCAAAAAAAACTGCGGTTTTATTTTCGGACTTAGCTTTCTCAATATCTTTAAAGCTTTTACCGTGAAAAATTAAATCTGAATTTTTTGAAAAGTGATTTTCCCAATTTTTTATTACAGCTTTTAATTCTTCAAAATCTTCATGGTAAACAATGGTTACATGTATAGCATCAAGTCCTGCTTGTCTGTTTATCTGAAAGATTTCTCTAGACCAGTTACAATATTGTAAATTATCAATTTTAAAATTTATCATGATCTTATTTGTTTTAAAGAATATCAATAAGATAGATAAATTCTATTAATTTTATTGAAATTTTGGGCTTAATTTGAAATAACAATTTATGTTAAAATAAAATTAGATCAAATGACTAAAAATAAATCTAAAAAAGTATCAATTGTAATGGGCAGCCAGTCTGACTTCAAAACAATGATTTTTTGTCAAAAAGTGCTTAAAAAATTGGATATAAAATTTGAGACTAAAATTATATCGGCACATAGAACACCAGACCGAATGTACCAATATGCTAAAGACGCCGAAAAAAATGATATTGGCGTTATTATAGCTGGCGCTGGAGGATCCGCTCATCTACCAGGTATGATTTCAGCTCTTACGTCCTTACCAGTACTTGGAGTTCCGATTGAAAGTAAAAAGCTTAAAGGACTTGATAGTCTTTTATCAATAGCACAAATGCCAAAAGGTATACCTGTTGGAACTTTAGCAATTGGAGAGGATGGTGCAATTAATGCTGCATTATTAGCAGCATCTATTATTGGAGTTAGTGACACTTCTGTTAAAAAAAAATTAAATCAATGGCGTCTAAGCCAAAGTAAATCAGTTAAAAAAAAACCAAAATAGTTTTTAAATATGTCTAAACCAATTCTTGGAATTATCGGTGGAGGTCAGTTAGGTAGTATGCTTGCAATCGCAGCAAACAAATTAGAAATTAAGACTGTTATTTTTTGTGATGATATTGATGCACCTGCACAAAACTTTTCTAATGAATTTATTCATGGACAGTATAATAATCAAACTAAGATTAAAGAGTTTGCTAATAAGGTAGATATCATTACATATGAATTTGAAAATATTCCCTATGAAACATTGCATGAAATTAATAAGATAAAACCTGTTTTACCAAAACCTTCTGTAAATAGAATAATTCAAAATAGGTTAGCTGAAAAAGATTTTATCAATAATCTAAACATAAGAACAACAAGATATGTGTCGATTGAAAAAAAATCTGAAATAGATTCGGTACAAGATTTGTTGCCTGGTTTACTTAAAACTGTTACCTTAGGATATGACGGTAAAGGACAACATCCTGTTAAAAGTTTAGAAAGTCTAGATTCAATTAATGTTGATTATTCAAAAGGTTATATTTTAGAAAAATTAGTTAAACTAAAAAAAGAAATCTCAATAATTATTACTCGTTTCAGTAATCAAAAATATGAGATTTATGAACCTATTGAAAACTTTCATGAAGATCAAATTTTGAAGAATTCTAAGATACCTGCTGATATTAGTGATAAAATTTTACAACAATCAAAGCTTTGGGCGACTCAAATTTCAGAAGAGTTAAAGTATGTCGGAACCTTATGCGTTGAATTTTTTATTGATAGAAATGACAATCTTTACGTAAATGAAATTGCTCCAAGAGTTCATAACTCTGGACACTTAACAATTAATGCATATAACGTAAGTCAATTTGAAAATCATGTAAGAGCTGTTTGCAAATTAGAGCAAATTCCACTAAAAAAAATATCAAATGCTAAAATGACAAATATAATTGGTGACCACATTACATATTATAGAAATAATAAATATAGTGAAAATGAATTCTTCTTTGATTATCTAAAAAAAGAAATTAAAAATAAAAGAAAAATGGGGCACCTAACAACTCTCATTAGTTAAATATTACAAAGATGTTGAAATCAATAGAAGGTAATTTTGATAATCAAGAAGTTCATGAACTTCTTGTTAAGCATTTTATTGAGTTAAGATCTGTATCACCTGAAGGTAGCGCTCATGTTTTGGATATAATTGGCTTAAAAGACCCTTCTATTAAATTTTGGAGCCTGTGGGAAAAAAACGATCTAATGGGCAGTGGAGCTTTAAAATTTTTAGATAAAGAGCACGGTGAATTTAAATCAATAAGAGTTAGCGATAAGTTTAGAAAAAATGGAAATGGCTCAAAAGTTATAAATCATTTAATTAATGAAGCAAAAAAACTTAATATTAAAAGATTAAGTTTAGAAACTGGCTCTGGTAAATTTTTTATACCAGCTAGAAAATTATTTATTAAATGTGGCTTTAAAGTATGTGAACCCTTCTCTCATTATGAAGATGATATAAATTCGGTCTATATGAGCATGTTAATCGGCAACAATTAGGCTTTTAATTACACAATACATGGAAATTTAGTTGACAAAACCTGAATAAATCTAAACAAAGCCAGAATTGCTTAATTATAAGTAATAAAAGTAACACAACAATAAGTAAGAAGATAAATATGAGTCTACAAGGAAAAGTAAAATGGTTCAATCCAACTAAAGGTTTTGGTTTTATTGAAAGAGAAGATAAAGAAAAAGATGTATTCGTTCACGTTTCAGCTGTAAGAGATGCTGGTATGAACGGTTTAGATGAAGGTCAAGCTTTGACTTTTGAAGTTGAAGATGGTCCAAAAGGTCCTTCAGCGGTAAATTTAAAAACTGCATAATATTCACACTTTCTATTGGCTGCGATTTTTTAATTAAATTAATTTTTTAATTATTTAGCTAAATATTTCAGCCAATACCAATTAGCCCTACCAAATTTCATTTTAGAATATTTCTTAACTAAATTTCTTTTAATTAAAAATATTTTCGAGATATTTTATTACATCTTTACTTTTAGGATCGTCTGCGAAGCATTCAGTTAATGCTAATCCGTGATAACCTCCAAGAGCTGCTTTCTTTTTACATTTTGAAGATGTGAGGTTAACAAATTTAACTTTGCTAAGGTTTCTAAACATAGAATAATCCTCTGGACTATTAAAAATATCTTTATCATGGGTAATTATTAAAGCATTTAATTTGGACAAATCTTTAGCAAAACCATAATATCTTACATTGGTCCACCAAGGCCAATCTTCTCTATTTTGAACTGTGCCTCCCGCACCAGGATGAAGTCCTATTACTCCTTGGATTAAATTAGAAAATTCCACTTTCAACTTAATTGATTGCCAGCCTCCAGAAGAATGACCAGCTAAAACTATATTTTCAAATCCTTTTGCCCTTAGGCTTTCAACTTTATCTTTAATAATTTTTCTTTTTCTATTTTGTTTTTGTTTGCTAATTAATATAGTTCCATTTTTGTCTTTTATTTTTAAATCTAAATTTCCTAATTTCTTATGAGCTTTCCACATTTTAGTTTGTTCTTTATCTGACCACCCTTTTACACCAGAACAAAGACGATAAATTACTATAGTAAAGTTTTTAATTTTTTGATTATGAAGATTACGTATTACCTTAGGAACTCTATTATGCTCACTAAGACATTTATCTATTTTTTGATCCACATGAGAGCCATGGGAATAGATGACTAAAATAGTATTTTTTTTGACAGAAATATTATCAATAGAATAAATTTTTCCATTATTCTCAATTAAACCATTATCTTTTGAAACTTTTTTTAAATCTTTATCAAACTTTTTGTCTGCAAATGAATGGCTGGATAGTAGTAAACTGAGAATGATTGTTACTAAAAATTTAATATGCCTTAAATTTATCGTAAATAGATTGTACATAGTCATTAATTATTATTACTATAAAGTATGGAAAAAAGACAAATAATAGATTTTAATAATCTTAAATTTGAGCCCTTTGACAACTATGGCGTTGTTGTGCCTGGTATGAGCTGGCACAAAATAAGTTATAATAAAGAGAATGGTGGTCAAGGGACTTATGTTCTCAAGATGGAGCCAGGTGCAAAGAGCTTGCCTCATGAGCATACTGGGTTTGAAGAGTTTTTAATGTTGGATGGAGAATTAACTGATCCTGATGGTAAAATTTTTAAAAAAGGTGATTTTGTATCTTTCGAACCAGGGTCAAAACACTCATCCCACACAATAAATGGTTGCTTGGTACTAGTTTTTATGAGAGGAATTAATAAAGCAATCTAATTAAATTATTTTCAAAACTATATTATGATCGGTATCTTAGGTGGAATGGGAACTCAGGCAGGTTTAGATTTTTGTAATAAACTGGCTATGCTTAATAGAGGCAAGATTGATCAAGAGTACCCACTTTTCATGCTTTACAATAAGTCCAATATACCTGGAAGACCAGAATCAATTGGTGTTCAAACTAAAAGGTTTACAGACCTTCCTAGAAATTTAAAAAATAATTTAAAATATAATAAGGTTCTTAAAAGCTTACTTGAGGGTTGCAGATCACTCGAGAAAAGTGGTTGTAAATTTATTGTCATACCCTGTAATACTGCTCATTATTGGTATGAAGATTTAAAAAAAAAAATAAGAATTCCAATCATACATATGCCTAAAGAAGTTTTTTTACATACTAAAAAAATTTATAAAAAGAATTCAAAGATTGGACTTCTTGCTACAGAAGGAACGTTAAAAACAAAGATATATGAAAGACTATTTAAAGATAACTATAAATTAATTACACCTGTTCATGATTTACAAATTAAATCAGTCAATAAAACCATTATGCATGTCAAAATGGGAAATATAAAACTAGCTGAAAAATCTATTAAACCAGCTATTAATTATTTAATCAAAAATAATTGTAAGAAAATTATATTGGGTTGTACAGAACTACCTATAGCTATCTTTGCATTTAAATCATTGAAAAATGTAAAAATGTCAAAACTATATTTAGATCCAAATTTAATATTAGCCAATACAGCTATGATAAAATATAGAAAATAAAAGATGGTTCCTAAAGTCAAAAAACCTTATGTTATTTATTTAGCTGAAGTTATTTATAAAGATATAGCTGATATTAAAAAAAGTAATTTAGATATTTCCAACATAGATGCCATTGAGGGTTTTATAGGCACAAAAAAATATGAAGAAATAAGTAGTGGTAAGTTTCATGATGATTGGTTTGAATATTTAAAAAATAATAAATTTATCGATAAAGATAGTGGAGAGAAAATACCAGACGAAACTATTAAACTTTTGAATGTACAAAAAGATGCTACTGTAAAACAATTAATAAAGTACCCAGACTTATATTACGCTAAAAGCTCTTTCCCACTTGAAATTTCTCAGCGTGCTTTTGATTTTTTGTGGAGAATGTGTGAAAGTTATGAGCTGTGGCGTAAAGAAACTGGGCAATCAGAACAGCTTTTATTAAATATTACTGATTAGCTAATTTAATAATTTTACTTGTTTTTTCTATTCTGCTTTTTACCAAAGCAAAGAACTCGTCGTAGTTTTCTTCTTCCTCAACTTTTATTTTTTTATTATCTACAAGACTCTTAATATTTTCAGTAGTTGATTTTCCAGTAATTTTTTTGACTACTTGATTAGATCCATAAGAGAGACCAGCTTGATAGATATTGCCAGTACTGGTTAATGTGTACGCGGGTCCTAATAAAGCTGCGCTTTGCACACAACCATTAAGAAAAAATAGCAAAAATAATCCAGCAATTATCTTTTTTAAAATCATTATACTCCTTTTTAATCTTAAGTATTTATAAGTGCAACTCAAGAGAGAAAGTGTTCATTTTGATATTAATCTCTAATATTGACATAAAATATGACCTATAAACTCGGTATGGTTAAAATTTTCCCATTCATTTTTATTATTTTGTGGTCCTCAGCTTTTGTGACAACAAAGCCAATAATAGACAATAGTGATCCTTTTGCTGCATTAGCTTTTAGATTTTTTGTTGTAGCTTTTGGTTTCTTTATTTTTTCAATTTATGCAAAACAAAAAATTTTAACCAATACTAGAAACCTTCTGCAATCACTTTTTAGTGGTGTGCTTTTTCATGGTGTTTATTTGGGAGGTGTTTTTTATTCAGTTTCAATTGGGATGCCAACAGGTATTGCCGCATTAATTGTTACCTTACAACCAATCTTAACTAATGCTTTAGCGGGAAAATTTTTAGATGAAAAAGTTACTTTCAAGCAATGGATTGGAGTAATCCTTGGATTTATAGGTGCCGCTTTAGTTTTGGGTTTTGATGTTGGGTCAAGCCTTCCTGTTTTTGGAGTGATAGCTTCTTTTATAGCTCTGTTAGCTATTACAACTTCTACCTTGTGGCAAAAAAAGATAAGTAATAATTTACCTTTATCAGTTAGCAATATGTATCAAGCAATGGGTGGTTGTTTTTTTCATATACTGGTTATTTTTATTTTTAGTGAACCTTATATTAATTTTTCACCTACATTTCTGATAGCAATGAGTCATCAGATATTTCTTGTATCATTTGGAGCGTTCACAATCTTAATGTTTTTAATTAAAAATAATTCAGCAAGCAAAACAGTTTCTATATTTTTTTTAATACCACCAACTACAGCTATAATGGCTTGGTTATTTTTAAGTGAAAAATTAAACAATCTAGATCTAATAGGTTTTGCTGTAGCAACTCTTGGTGTTTATATTGCAACTAGAAAGCAATAAATTTTAAATACCTTTGTAGCCAAACTCTAAGCAAGCATCAGTAATGGAATGATAGAAAGATTCTCCAAAACTTCTTAAAGTAAATATT
>Ga0209383_1002386_pt1 | contig 11075 bp, 18 predicted proteins | sample CoawatmetaG02DNA_FD_187510 | JGI IMG/M metagenome (GOLD analysis project Ga0209383, IMG submission 187510) | Marine microbial communities from the West Antarctic Peninsula - Coastal water metaG029-DNA (SPAdes) (version 2) | ecosystem: Environmental > Aquatic > Marine > Coastal ... | reverse complement strand
GGATCAAACTCTGTGCCACATTTCATAGCACATACACCTAGCTTACCATCTTTAATACTTTGCTTGGTCCAGCTTGCTTGTATATCATTCATTATGCCACTGTCGAACACGCCTTGAATGCCATGTATCTTTGCACTAATTCCATCCTTACCACCTGCACGATCAATAAAGTCCCATATCTGTTCTACCTTAGGATCAGCATGCCACCATTTGTACATGCGTCCTGCTGTCCAACAACAAGGCATAATTAATCCTTCTGCTGTAACAAATATACTATTTCTATCTTTGCTTGCAACTTTACATTTAATCTTTGCTGTGTTGTAGTAGTCCATCATACTTCCGTATGTTTTCTCAATCTCTTTTTGTTTTAATAATGCTGTATTCTGATGCTCTACTTTCTTAGGCTTTGCAAGTACTTGTGTGGCTGCCCCTTTATGATTCTTTGCTTGATGTGTTTCTTTCTTTTCACTGTTTGCATTAATGAAACGTCCAGTTTTCTTTTTCATAAACTTTTCAACACCCCACTCTTTAGCAAGTTGTTCAGCACGTTCTACATCACATTCACTGTGTTCAAATATCAAGTAGTCCCAACGAGCTCTACCACCAGCGGCAATGAATGCCTTCATGTTACGCTCTACTAGTTTCCACTTTACATTTTGTCTGTATAGATGATTTGTTTCTTCTAGTCCATCTACACTAAAGATAACACAACCGTTGCGGCCTATTACCCTTGCTAAGTCTCCCCACCATTCTGCACTTTGCATGCCTGCGTTAGTGTTCATACTTAACCACATGTTAGGATTGCAATCTCTAAACCATTGCATTACTTCTAACGTATCTCTTGCACTAATTGGGTCACCTAAGTTACCACACATGAACATTGTCTTTAGTTGTCCAATAAAGTCTGCTGGAAACATATCAATGCAATCATCTAATGTAAGTTCTTTTTCGTCGCCTCTAATGTGTTGGTTAACTGGTCCGCCATTTTCATTACGGTCACACATTGGACAAGCAGCATTACAACGTTGTGTAATTTCTAAGTGTACTTCGTTTATTTGGTTTAAGTTATACATGTGAGCTCACTGTTTCTAAGTATTGTTGTATTGTATTTTTCCAGTCTGTTATTGCTGGACGGTTTATAAAGTTTAATAACTTATTGTATTCGTCTTCATCACTGTTAAGCAAGTATTGCATCCTAATACAGTATACATTGTCATTACTAAATGTCTTTAAGAATTGTTGTTGCATTGCTGTATTTATGTTAGTATCAATTGCCGCTGCAGACATGTTATATCCGCTAATCATTCTATTTACTAGGAATGTGTCAATTGGTTCCCAATAAATATAAATTGGTTTAACTGTATTATGTACACTATTAAATATCCGCTTATCGTAAAACTCTACATCGTGAAACAACAAAGGAGCAGCCATGTCGTATTCCATTGGCTCATCAATATTAATAGCACTGGTATTATTAATTAGTTGTTTAACTTCTTCTATTGTTCTATGACTGCGTGTTGCTTTTAGTTGAACTTGTTCGGCTGTTAACCTAGCACTGTACAGTTCCTGTGCTTGTACATGTTGCAGTCCTTTAGCTTGTAATGTATTTAATTTAGTAGGTGCATCCAAGTGTTGATTAATAAAGTGTGATAGAAAGTTTCCACCTGTCCAACTATTAAAGTATATTGGGTAGCAAATCATTTAAAACATTCCATCAAATATAAAATAGTCCACTGCAAAAGTCATTTCTGCTCCAATAAATACTGCTAGGTAATAATTATTTAATCTATCCCATAGCATTTTAATTATCCACCAAGCTATTCCAACTCGCAATGTATACATAATGTTTGCTTGTACTATTTCCATAATAGCCGGAAACGATTGTGCTGAAAACAAGTATGCAAATATTCCAAAGTCGTATGCAAAACTAACCTGTGACATTATTAATACTGCAAAACTGTAAGGCATATACTTGTTAAAGAACTTTACAATATGTGCTGATACGATTAGTCTATAACTTACATATACAATGTTTATAAAAAGAAACTCAATCATATCCCATTTTCTTAAATATCTTTATATTTTCGTTGGAATACTTTTGAATTTGTCTTGCTATTTCATTAGTCATTTCAATTGGAAAACATATATAATCTAACATTTCTTGTATCTTATTATTATTTATATCTAAAAACAGTTCTTCGTAATCTATTTCAAAGTATTCTTGGTTAGGAAATAACTCACGTACACCTTGTTGGAAATCATGATACTCTGTCATATCAACGTCAAGGGGTAATTCTGTAACATTTTCATTTCGTCTGTATCTGTTTTTATATCTCCCAAGGTTATATACTTTTGTAAAAAACTCTGGGTTACAATTTATTACAATGTTCTTTGAAGTTCTCAGTTTAGCATAGTCTACTGGATTAACTTCCCATGTGTGCATTCTATCTAGCACTGGGTAAAAGCAAGTCTTTAAGTATTCATTGTTCTCTTCTGTATAGGTAATAGATTTATCTAACTTACGATTCACTGATTGTAAACATGTATTTGTCAGCGTGTGTGCTAGGAAGTTTCCTCCCATGCCTAACTCGTATACAATATTAACTAAACATATTTGTTTATAATTGTACATTTTTAATGATTTCTTTGCCCATCAAACACACAAACAAAATATAATCCCTCTGGTCCACATTTAACTCTATGATGTACTCCATCCTCAATGAGCATAACATCTCCTGCTTGTACAAAATGTGCTACGTCATCTAGATACATAGTTCCTGCTCCTTTAACAAAGTAGTATACTTCCTCTTGTCCTGGATGACTATGTCCATTAGTACTTTTATATGGTTTAAGGTCAGTTGAACTAACAACTAAATTATTTAATAGTGTATTATCTTCTAGTCGATAAGTTTCAGTATCTTTTACAAGTACTCCACCTATGTCATTTATATTAACTAGCATTATTCCTCCATTATTAGTTTTACATCTTTGCCAGGGCCAATCTCACTTGGAAACCCTCCGTGTTGTTCACAGTAATAAATTATAACAGCTCTGTACCACAACTGGCTATCGTGGTAAGCTTCTTTATTAAACTTATGAATACTGTTGTTGTCAGCTGGCATTGTACTAATAGCACGTGCGGCTTCTACTTGTAATTCTCTAAGTTTAAATCCATCTAGTATTGCATCCCATAGTTCTCTATCCATTGTTAACTTCTCTATCATTGGCTTCTTTTGCTAATTGCGTTGCAAACTCCATTGCTGTCATTCCATTAGGATAAACTACTTCGGGTGGCAATGCCATTAGTTCGTTATGTGTGTATAATATTAACTTCTCAAACTTTGATTTCTCTGCACAAGGTTTAGTCATTGCATTGTTTATGTTGTTATAGTTTACTAATAACAGCTCTAGTACTTTTCTGTTCATTTAAATCTCCGGTCAATCCATTTCTTGCCAATATACATTAGGCTTACTAAAACAAGTAGTCCTACTATTATTCCTGTTTCTACGTATAAACTGCCAGTATCTTCAACTTTAATACCTTTGGTTGTTATTTCAATTCTGCAATCTTCGCATTGTTCTGTTGTTTCACTATTCATCTTTGTTGTCCACTCATTAAATTATATTCTGTGCAATGACCATCATACTTAGCCATATCCAAAGAGTATTAAATCCAACTAATGTTGGTAATAACTTCTTGTTGCTTGCCCAAATGAGAGTCATGCTTGTAATTAAAGATAAGATGTAAAGTTGCCAAATATTAATGCCAAATATTAATGCAGGAATAATAATAGATGCTTTTACTATCCAACTTATTGCCTCAATAATATTATAATCTGTCCAATACTCTCTAGTGAACCACATCTGGTAACACTCGTATACTTTTCGCCATCCTGTGAATGTGTATACTAATGCAGTTAGCGTGAGCCAACTTGCTATTGCTAATACTACTTGGGCTGTTGTCATGCGTCTTGTTCTTCCTCTTTATTTCTCTGTACTATTGTTTGCCACCACTTGACTAACCATAATACTTTTAATGGATAGTGTTCTGGGTCTGGCAATTCATCTTTAAAATATTCCATGAACTCTTTTAGTTCTTCATCATTGTCAAATATCTTCATGCTGATATTCCTTTTAGTTTTATCAGCATCGCTTGTTTATCATCTTCAAATTCAAATGCAACTATTTGCCTGCCATTTTCTCTGTAATAGACTTCTTGTAGCCAAAAGTCTACGTGGTATGTAAATCCTTCTAGCGCCAGCTTTACTGCAATATTTGCAATAGAATCATACGTAGCAAAACGTGCTGGTATATTGGAGTACTCGTCTACATAATATCTTATAATTGCCATTACATTAGTGTACAGTTTCCGGCTGTATTCCTGCTAGTTTAATCAACATTGCTTCGTGCTTGTCTTTAAATCCAAACTTAAGAACATACAAGTTATCTTCCGGATATGCATCATGAAACCAGAAGTCAGATCCATACTTTAATCCTGTTGCACCTATTTCTGTTGATATTTTACAACATGCATCCATTTCAGAATGTCCAGACCCATCATCTATTATAAAATCTATATAAACACATTTTTGACTCATTACTTAATTCCAATCAGCATAAATCTATTGTATAGCTGCGTGTCTAGTTCACCCTCGTACATTATGCTTTGCATAGGATACTTTGCTTTAGCTTCTTCTAAGTCTTTACAACAATTGCTGTGCTGTGGGTTTTCAAAATAGTCGTTTGTTTGTAATATAACAAACGTCCCACTTGGCAAGTTGTCAAACCATGTATTATTCATGTGTTCACAACTAGTATTGATTACTGCGTTGATTGCTCCTCTGTCTATATAACTCATGTCTTTAATATCTTGAGGTAGTATGTTGCCAGATTCTATATGTTTTTGTTCTAACTCTGTACTAAATGTTAGCATATTTTTAGCATCCCATTTAACTTTATTTACATCAGTAGTAATTGGTAAAAATGTACCTACGCTTACTTGTTCTGGATATAACCGCTTACTTGGCTCTATAACTTTATCATCTAAATCAAGGCTATAAACTTTACCTATGTCGAATTGATCATACAGAATGTGTGCTAAGAAGTTGTACCAGCCACCATAAAATACTATATTACCAATGGGTCCTTCAACAATTTTAGCTAGCTCACTAATTAACCATAGCTTGCTTCTAACTTGTCCTCTACTTAGAAAATCATTCATGTCAGGCATCAATGCAGCATCATCGTCTTTTGCCCAGTAGTTTATAAACTGACAAATGTTTACCATAAATGCATCTTCATGCATATATTTACGAACTAGGGTAGCCATCATTTGCGGTTTTACTTCGGCGGAAACTTTTTCACGTAACAATGCATTAATCCAGGCACGAGCATGCGCTGGGTTGCTGTTTGGCATTGTAGCTAGTTCTATAATTACATCACGTATGCGATACCAATTTTGTTGAAGTACTGCCTTTTTAAGTACTTGCCATCGTTCTGATTGTCCTGTAAATTCAAAATATTCATCAAGACCATAGAACCAATGATACTGTTCAGAAAATGCTTCCTGTTCTGCAGTAGTTGGTACTACTTCTTTATCAGTTTGTTCCATTAAATATTCTCCTCAAATGTCTTCCTTAACCATTTCCAGTCGTTAATCTTACGTAGGGCTTCAACATTACCTTTATAGTGATTGCCAAAGTCTCTGCCTTGTTGAGCACCTAGTAGTGCGTAATCTCCGTAGCGTCTGTTCTCACCACGTGTACACCATACTTCTAATCTATAAGCATCGTCTACTTGTTTGTTGTGATCAATAATATTACTTGATAGCTTAGTACACTCACGGAATGCACTTTTCCAAGTACTAAATGGATCTGTGTTGAATGCTGTAGTGTTTGCAATTTCAAACTTAGGTACAAACTTTGCACCAATACTTGTAGTCATATCAACTTTAAATTCTGTTACTGCTAGTAAATTCTTCTTGGGAAATAGCTTTAGTCCACCGTATCCATATATAAGATCGTTAATAGGATTGTGACTACGATATGTGAACACACATTCTGTTTCCTTTACACCTGGATAAGTTTCTCGTCTATCGCTAGGTTCAAACTTAAATGCGAAGTTCTCTGATATAACTGCGTCAGCATCACATACATAGAAATAACCTGTGCGAGACTCTTCAGCCGCAGCTTGGTGTGCGTGTAGCAACCCTTCAACACCGTCGATGCGTTTAGCATGTGGCGCTTTTTCTTGTAGTATTTTAAAATTATCATCTGCTTCTGGTTCGCCAAAGGATAACATGATCACATCTAACATAAGTTATTATTTCCCTTTATTAATAGTTTTGTCATTTATAAGTTATACTATACAGCAATATCACTAGAATGTCAAGTGATTGTATGTTTCTTTAAGTGTAGTTATATTTATGATGTAGAAATGCAGTGCCATACGACACTGCATTTAATAAGGTAAGGAGTATTTAATAATTTGTTATTGTGCTAACGGGTTATCTAATGCTCTCTGTAGTCTTTTGTTTAGTCTAGCTTCTAATTCTTTAAGTTTTATATCACTACTATTGCGTAAACTTTCAGCACGTTGTTCGTAATCTGTTAACAACTGGTCACGTTTGTTTTCAAAACGTTGGTCAGCTAATGTTATTAGTTCACGTGTGTCTTCTTCTGCTTTGTTTACATCATCTTCTACTTGGTCAACAATACGCTCTAGTCTAACAATATCATCACGTAATCCGTTCTTAATATCCTTAGAGTATTCAAGTGCATCGTCTAACTTTTGATCAATGATTGCAAGTTCTGATCTAATTCCTTTTAGGTCTGGTGCTACATAGCGTTCGATCTTAGCCTTCATAACTCTATAGTCATTGTAGAATTCAAAGCCTCCCCATGCTGCTCCGCCTAAGGCAGATAGTATAGAAATAACTAAAAACAGTTTACCACCTGTAAACTTTACTCCACCTACTTCTACACTTGTTTTTTCACTCATTCTTTCACCTCTTTCTTTTTCTTAACTCCGCTACACATTGTTCTAACTGCGGCAAATTCATCACTTAGTTCTAGTCCTTGGTATCTGGCACATAATTTAAGCATCTCTAATTGTTGCTTTAATAGTTCATTTTGTAGCATAGTTTGTTTGTACTTCTTAGTACATGTACTTCCTAATGGTATGTCTAGTCTCAGTCCAAATCTCCAGTTATCACCATTTTCAGTATTTGTCTGATTATTACTATTACTGTTAGGATAATTGTAACCACCGTCTCGGTTACTGCGGCCTATCTCCATGTATGGTGATAGCGTTGCACTTTGACAATGACCATTACCGCCTTGTAGATATTCATTTGCAGCTTTTGCTGGCTTACTATACAACGAGCCTAGTAGAACAAGTCCTACTATAATCAAAAAGACTACTAATGATTTTGATGTGTTTTTATACTTACTCATCTTAGTACCCTCCGTTCATCTGACGTGCTAGTTCTTTCATATCGTAGCCCATCTGCCTTAGACTATCACCTGCTGTACGAACAGTGTCTTCTAATGCTCTAAGTTCAGCTTCGCTTGCTAATTTGTACTGTGCATCTCTTAATGATTCTCCAAGTGTTATTGCTTTTGCTATCATAATATTAAGATTAGCTAGTTCTCTTGTTAAATCTTCCCTTGCACGAGTCATTTCGCCTTCAACATTGGAAATTCTTATGTTGTTATTTTCAAAACTACCATTACCCCATGTCATTATACCGCTAACTTCATTGTCTAATCGCATGTTTATTTTATCATTGTTAGCTTGTATTGTTAGTTCCATAGTAATAATAGTTTTTTCATTTAATTCTATTGTATTTTGAAGAGCGTTCACATAGCTCAACCCTCCATACAGTGACGCTACCACTGCCGCTACTACCGGCACACCTGCCGCATATTTTAATATACTCATAATTGTTGGCTCCTAGTCCATTCCTTCATATTGCATGTCAACCATCTTCTTATGAAGGAGTTCACTTGCTAATCCATTCAACAAACCTCGTTGGTTCTCTGGAATTCTCTTATCTTTGTAAATACTTTCTGATTGATAAAAATCCACTCCAGGTATTAGCATTTGCCCATATGAATCAAATCCTGGTACGTAATTAATCAATACTGCAATTAATTGTTGAAGTGCTTGCTGATCTTTTAATGACTCTGCTTCTCCTACTGCAATTGCTAGTTTCTTTAATTTGTCTGTGATGATTTCTTTCATCTTCTTTTCTTTAGCTTTTTGTTTTTCTTTCTTTGATATTACTTTCTTCTTAGTAACAGTTTTCTTAACTACTACTTCTTCTTCAATTACTTCTTCTTCAATTACTTCTTCTTCAATTACTTCTTCTTCAATTACTTCTTCTTCAATTACTTCTTCTTCAATTACTTCTTCTTCAACTACTTCTTCTTCAACTACTTCTTCTTCAACTACTTCTTCAGTAGTTTCTTCGTCCTCAGGTTCATTTTCTACTATAACTTCCTCAACAGGTTCGTCTTCTGTTACAGGTTCTTCCACCACGGGTTCGTTTTCTATGACTTCTGGTTCTACTTCAACCTCTATTAATAATTCTCTTTCAATTTCTGCTTCTATTTCTAGTTCAATTAGTTGTATTTCAGGAGCAAGGTCTGTTTCTAAGACCGGTGCTACTGGAATTGGTGCGGCTATTACAGGAACATTTGTTGCAATAACTACTATTTCAGTTGGCTCAACTACTATTTCAATTGGCTCTGGTTCGGGTGCTGAAGGCTGAGGCATTATAATTACATCTGGCATACGTGTCGGTGGCAATGATATAATGTTATCAATAATACTATCACCAGTACCAGGTAGTCCTATGTTACCTGCTTCTGGTACGTCTATAACTGGTGCCACATATCCTTGACACAAGCTATCATATTGCGGGTTATACAAACATTGTTGATCAAAGTATGCTTCGCTATATCCTGTACACTGAAAGTCGTATAATGTATTAGCATCACATTGTGCTAAAAAGTGTCCATCACAGCTACTGTCATATAATGCATCTGCTGTACACTGCTGAAGTAAGTAAGCCGCTGCATAACCTGTACATGCACTATTATATAATGTATTAATCCCACACTGCTGAGTTAAGTAAGCTGCTGCATATCCTGTGCATGAACTATCATATAAAGCACTAATTCCACATTGTTGTGTTAAGTAGGCTGCTTCATATCCTGTACATCCACTATCATATAATGCACTTGCTGAACATTGATAGTTATAGTATGCAGTTTCATACCCGGTGCATCCACTATCATATAACGCACTTATTCCACACTGTTGATCGTAGTAAGCATTTGCATACCCATCACATCCACTATCATATAATGCACTTGCTGTACATTGTTGAGTGTAGTATGCTTCTGCGTATCCACTACAACCCGAATCATATAATGCATCTGCACTACATTGTTGATTGTAATATGCTGTTGCATAACCTGGACATCCGCTATCATATAATGCACTTGCTGTACAGGCAGTATTATATTCGTATTGTGCATATGCTTCAGAGTAACCTGGACAACTTGAATCGTACAATGCTGTGTCATTACAAGGATTGGCTCTATAAGTAAACCAAGTTTTTAAATCTTTTATAATTGGTCCATAGTATCCATCCCAATTACCTTTGTCGTATCCACTTATTCTAAACCTCACATCACCAACAGCATTTGGTGTGCGTATTGTTCCTGCGTTAGTTGTGTGATTGTAAATTTCTATATTGTCTGTGTGTATCTGCCAGTAAGATGTACCTACTTTGATTTCGTTAGTACTGTGAGCATTACTTGTTGTCCACTCATACCATGTATCCATAGTCCATGTTTTAGTTTCAACTACAGTGCCATTGCTATCTGTTACTTCGACAATTACAACTAGTTCATCCCAATATGTAGCATCGGTAATCTCACCAGTGTTAACGTTGACTCTATCTTCAATATCGGCACTACAAAACTTGCCGGGTTTATTGAAACAATGTATATATTTCCATTCATAATGAACTTTGTCTATGCTAACGCCAGTGCCTGATAATGCTTGATTGATTGCATATGATACTGCGAATGTGTTGACACACTCACCAAAACGTAAGGTGCTTCCATTGGTTCCATATACATATGCAGTAGAGGTGCCAGACGGACATCCGTATGTCGGACTGCTGACAGTTCCATCAGTTAAATCTAATGTGTTTGGACTGGTTGTAACCGGATTGTCTGGTGATGTTGTATCGGCTAGTACTACATTATAAGAGTAAAAGAAGAAGAAGACTAAAACCAACGCCTTTTGCCACGCCTTTAAGTTGCTCATTCTGTTTTGCCTCCTGTTCAAGCGCCAAAGGTCTGCTTCTTGGTCTAATGACATCATCCAAGTTGTCCCACTCTTGTTGCGCTTCTTTACCAATCTTACCCAAGAATGGACAAGGAGTTCCTGCCATTTCCATAGCTTCAAATACTCTGCCATCTTGACACATGACGCTGACGGCTGCGACCTTCATACCCATGTCATAAATTGTTTTTGCTAATTTGAGTCTTTCGCAATTCATATCACGAACTGTCTTTCCTCCACTGATACCAAGTATCTGCGTTTGGACTGCTCCAGATATACCTACAGTACATAAATCACTATTATTACTATTAATACTAGGCGATATAGCACTAGGTGGTGGACTCTTAACTGTGGTGTTGTTTGTTCCGTTTGTTGTAACCGTTGACTTACTGGTACTGTCGGTTACAATAGGAGCCGCTATAACGGCTGTGCCTACTAAACCAAAAAGTACCAACGTCAATGTTTGTAATAATACTTTCATTGCTATGCTTCTCCTTAATTAACTACTAGTATTTATGGAAAAGCACCAAAAATGATAACACATACTTTAATGATTAGTCGTAGAAAAGGGCCTCCGAAGAGACCCTTTAATGTAACCTAAGTTACGTTCCTAAGGTAGTTAGGACTGGTTGTTTGACTCGTCGTGTGGTAAACTATTATCGTTTAATAGTCCATCACGCTTACGCTTGTCGAGCCAACTATGTTCTACACTG
>Ga0209383_1002381_pt1 | contig 11089 bp, 10 predicted proteins | sample CoawatmetaG02DNA_FD_187510 | JGI IMG/M metagenome (GOLD analysis project Ga0209383, IMG submission 187510) | Marine microbial communities from the West Antarctic Peninsula - Coastal water metaG029-DNA (SPAdes) (version 2) | ecosystem: Environmental > Aquatic > Marine > Coastal ... | reverse complement strand
TAGCCGTTAGGTATAAAGTTTTATCCTCTTGTCCCATAATTCTGTCTTGTGTTACAGACCAACCATACCAAGAACCTTTATCGTTCTTTTGTAGTACAGATGCTAGGTTATACACAACTCCATGCATGGGAGGGATTGCAAATCCACCCTTACCATCAGCAATTTGTATGGTTTTCATCATAGAATTCCATTTTTTACTAACGTTAAGTTGCGTAGATTTCATAGTAATCAACGCCGGTGACATCCCACCTGCTTTGTTTTGAATCAAAACATAATAAGAAGCTGTTTCTTCTAAGTAGTTACCGTTAGGTAATCTAATTTTAGATCCATCTCTCTTACCTGTTTGGATTACAGGACTATTCGGTAAGTGTACTGCCACAGGTGCTCCTGGGCCATCTCCTCTATCCGACCATTCTGGAAAGTCCTTCTTATAATAACAAGGAATTACCTTGATACCTACCTTACCATCGAAACAATCGCTGGTAACAGTATTATAAATCATGCCTGGTTTAGCACCATCTATATGTTTTGCATCACCTTCAGTTACCTGTGGTGATAGCTGTCCTAAGATTCTGACAAACGGTAACGCCATATCTTCTTGCGTCATGTTCTCAAAACCTTTTGCTGCATCATCGCCAAATAAGGCCATAGATCCAGAGTCTTTTTTTATTACTTCAGTACTCATTACACATTCTCCATTAGTTATTTCCGGCTGATTTTAGTTTTATCTTTAATCCAAAGACTAAAGCTTTCAGAAGGCATGTCCAAGCCGGCTTGAACACGCTCCTGGTATAGAGCCGTTAATGTATTCCAAGCCACATCAGATTTCTGTTGCGGTTCAAAACCATTGTCAGCTGCAAGGTTAAGCAATTGCTCAGCCTTGTCATCTTCCCCCTTACCAAAAGACACAGTCACATTATTTTTAATAATATCACCTAGTCCTTGGTCACGAAGCCATTGTAAACAACTTTCCCTTTTTAAATTATCTTTAGGAATAGTTGCTCTAAATTCTTTACGTACAGAAACTTTAGATCCATCAGCTAATTTAATCTCTGATAGTCCTTGTTCAGCCAATAGTTCTGGTATTACCCTTGAACCTATGTCATCTGCCTCTGCTTTTTTATTTTTTAATTGCTCTTCAAGTGCAGTTATTTCATCTTCTTTTGCTTTTAACTTTACACACTCTGCAGCTATTGTAGTTATCTCTACATTATCTAAAAGATCCTTAGAATCATTTAGCATCATATTGGTTACTTCATTACTCATATTCTTTCTTCTTTCTAGTTATAAAAGTCTAATTCTAACGGGTAGTATCTATACTCTCTCCTATCCCATTTTAATACATTAAACTTTCCATTGGTTACATCACTTATAGCAATATTGCAAATCCCAATTACGATAGGATCTCCTATTGCTAACAAATAATCTTGTGGTCTTATATTTTGTAAATTCTTTTTCATTTTTCTCACGAATGGAGAAGTGGAATAAATAACTTGTGAGTCTGGTCCTGTGTTAGGTAAACAAATAACTAAGTATCCAAAATCAGATGCACTTAATATATTTATATTTGCTGGTGGTTGCTGTGCAACGTAAACAAATTTTTCTTCAGGATTAGCTTTATAAAATTCTAAAAAATCTTTTAAAGACTCTGGTTTATATAACTCAAATATTTTATTTTTCATTCTAATAATTCTAATTTCTTTTTACTTGACAGTTCTTATACTGTGATTTATATAATTGTCAACTAGAAAGAAGAAATAAATTATGAATTATAAATTTAAAACAAAACCTTATGCACATCAATTGACTGCATTAGAAAAGTCGTGGGATAAAACAGAGTATGGTTATTTCATGGAAATGGGAACTGGTAAATCAAAAGTGTTAGTTGATAATATGGCTATGCTTTATGACAAAGGTAGAATTAATGGGGCGATTATTATAGCACCAAAAGGTGTATATAGAAATTGGTTTTCTCAAGAAATTCCAAATCATTTACCTAGTCACATACAGCCTAAGATGGTATTGTGGACGGCTACAATTTCAAAAACAAAACAACAAGAATATGATTCTTTATTTGAAACTGGTCATGACCTTCACATTTTACTTATGAATGTAGAAGCTTTAAGTACTAAAAAAGGATTAGAATTCGCAGCTAAATTTATGCGTTGTCATGAAACAATGCTTGCAATAGATGAGTCTACTACAATAAAAAATCCAACTGCTAAAAGAACTAAATCAATTTTACTATTAGGTAAGCAGGCTAAGTACAGAAGAATACTTACTGGATCACCTGTAACTAAATCACCTTTAGATTTGTTTACTCAATGTGGTTTTTTAAATTCTTTTCTTTTAGGCTTTGATTCTTTTTATGCTTTTAGAAATAGGTATGCCAACATGATAGATAGAAATTTTGGTGGACGTAGAGTCCAACTTATTGGTAGCTATAAAAGACTTGATGAACTTGCAGAAAAATTAAAAGTTTTTTCTTACAGAGTTTTAAAAGAAGATTGTTTAGATCTACCAGAAAAAGTATATGTCAGACGTGAAGTTGACCTTACAGATGAGCAAAACAAAGCTTATTCTACTATGAAATCAGCGGCCCTCGCTCTACTAAAAGGTAAGATGGCTACAGCGCCTCACGTACTTACGCAAATGATGAGATTGCACCAGATAACTTGTGGTCATTTAAAAAATGACGATGGTACTGTTACTGATATTAAAAATAATAGACTTACAGAACTACTAAATTTACTTGAAGAAGTAGAAGGTAAAGTTATTATTTGGGCTAACTATATTCATGACATAGAACACATAGTAAAAGCTATTAGTAAAAAGTTTGGAGAAGATTCTATAGTACAATACTATGGCGCAGTTCCATCAGAACAACGTCAAGAAAATATTGTAAAGTTTCAAGATCCAAACTCTAAAGCTAAATTTTTTATAGGTAATCCTCAGACGGGTGGCTATGGTATTACACTTACTTGTGCAAATACTGTTGTCTATTACTCTAATGGCTATGACCTAGAAAAAAGATTACAATCAGAAGATAGAGCACATAGAATAGGTCAAGAGAAATCGGTAACATATGTAGACTTTATAGCACCAAAAACCATAGATGAAAAGATAGTAAAAGCATTAAGATCTAAGATGAATATTGCTAATCAAATTATGGATGAAGATTGGCGTGAGTGGATTTAAATATCTTGTAGTCCAGTTTCACGGTTTAAATATTTGTATTCTATTTTCTCTATATCAAAGTCTTTTTTAATTTTGTTACAGATATCTTCTACATTAAACTCACCACAGGAATAGACATCAAATTGCATCAATGCAGGACTAACTTCGTCCCAAATATGCATAGCAATGTGTGAAGTTTCAATGATTGCAACTGCTGTAATTCCACGGTTTCCTGGCATATCGCAATACTTAACGTAAGGACCCATAAAAATTTTCATGTTAATTGATTTAACAAAGTCCTCAAACCAAGTCTTTAATTCTGCCTCATCCATAGGTGGCCTGAGTGCTTCTGCTCGAATAATTAGATGTTTATGTACTAATAAATTATTTTGCATATCTGTCCGTAGACAGACCTAATATAGGTTTATACTCTGTTTTACCATCTTTTTTTACGGCCATCAGGTACTCTTTTCTATTTAAATTGATGTCAGGATTGTAAGATACGTGGATCCACCCTGAATTTGGTCTACCTGGAATATAGTACTCGAGAATTAGCTGATCATACATCAGGTTCTCTTTAATCCAATCACTAACTTTATTGTTATCTATTCCAAAAAGCTCAAAGTCCGCCGCCATCCCAAAACAGTGCTGGGATTTTCTACTACTACCGATTTTTTGGCTCAAAATTTCATTCCGGTATCCGCTGGAAATGGAAACTACAGAATCAAAATGGTCACGTATGGGTTGTAGTACTCTTTCACATAATAGACGTAAATTTTCAGTCTCATCTTCTGACGGATTGTTATCTAGGCCCATTCTCTCAGCTGTTTGAGAAAAAGTTAATTCTTTTAAATAAAAATTTTTACTTAGTTTCACAATAATATCCTCCCACAGTTTGTTTGTTATGAAATGCTTGTATCCAAATTTGTCCATTACCTGTAGAATAATTTGGATTCTTAACGTAATATACTATCTTATCATAGAGTTCTGAACAAGACATTCCTGGTGGAACAGGAATAGGTTTAAATTCATATAAAGTACTAGACAATACAATAATTAATATTAATTTCATCTTACCAACAAGTCTATCACGAAGAGTGTAGTTGTTCCCGCAGCTACTAAAAGAACCCAGTAGATCTTGTCCACCTTACCGCCCATTTTCTCGACATCTTCGTGAATATGTTTCAAGTCTTGTTTGTTCTTAACAATTTCTTTTTTAATTCCAGTCATATGCCCATAGAGGGATAAGATATGTTCTCTAGTTGTTTTTGGTTCAATAGCCATAAGACTAACCTAGTTTTGTTGGTTGAGTTTGTTGTCGTTTGCTTGCAGCGTATCTTTTTTCTAAAGGATCTAAAAACATTTCTTCAGAAATAGTTAGTCCGCTGACAGGACTGACGTTACCAAATTGTGTGCCTGTACTAGCTAATGGATTTGGTAATGGTGGTAAACCTGTGTTAGCTGCAGGTCCTAAATTAATATCAGGTAGCATAGATGTACTTAATGGATTTGGTAATTCAGGAAATTCTCCATTTAAAGGCATCATTTCAAAAACATTTCTTAACTTATCTATAACAGGTTCAGCTTTGTTATATGGATTAGTAATTCCTAAATTTCTAGCGTTGTCTTCAAATAATTGAATTACATTTGATGATGGTACAAAAGGTCTAAATTCTCCTTCACTTAAATAATTATATGAAGAACCTGCTCCTCTAGAATCCATACTTTCATCTATTGCACCTTCATTCATTCCTAAAATTTTAGCAGCTTCAATATCTTTATACATTTCTCTATTAACTTCAAACGTTGCTCGGTTAGCATTTATAAATGCATCAACAATTTCTTCCGGACTAATGGGTCCACCTTTTAATGCAGCTGATGTAAATAATCCTCTTGAATCTCTAATACCTTTTTGAAATTGGTTAATTTTATATTTAATAGATTTTTGTGGGTCAACTTTAACTCTTCTTAATCCTGCAATACCTAAAAGTTCATTACCTAATTGATATTCATTTCCTCTTTCATCAAATTTACCTTCGCTATCAGTAGGAACCATGGCTAAACCTAGTCTACCTAATTGTTTCCAGTTAAAAGGTGCTTGTGCTTCTACTAAATGAGCTACTGCTTTATACATTTTATCACCAGTACTATCTTTATTATTCCAAATTTTTCTACCTTCACTAGTTACACCACCTCTACCTAATATAGGTGCAACATCTTGTAATGCTTTAGTCCAAATTGCTTCTGTAAAAAATGGTGATCCAATTTCTTTTGTAGATTCTATAAGACCTAATAAAAAATCATCCATAATACCATCTTTATCTCCTTTACCCTCATTGATTGAATTAAGTACAGTTTGAATAGGTCTTGTTAAAGTATCATATGCATTAAGGTGAGAAAAATCTATGTATTCTAGTTTATCATTTTCATCTCTAAAAGGTACCAACACAGAATTTTTAGACCAGTCTGCCACATATCTTCTCATGGCATCTAGTTCTTCTTTGTTAACATCATATATAGTTTGCATCATTGCAACGGTGCCCAATGGTAACGCAGTAGTTGTTATACCCATGCCCATTAATCTTTGATAACCTCTACTAGCTAATGGTTTTACATCTTGACCATTAACTTTTATTGTATAAAAAATTTCATCTAAAGCAGTTTGAACTATATTAGTTCCTGTTCTCATAATTTCTGCTGGGAATGCTACAAAGTTTCCAACAGGTAATTTTCTTAAATTTTTAATAAAGTCAGATACATATGCATAGTTAGGTACATTATTTTTAACTAAGTCAGCTGCTGCTTCTTTTAAATATTGATCATTAAATCTTCTAGTAATTCCTTTTGGATCTACAAACTCTTGTCCTAAACGTAAACCAGCATTTTTATATGCTGTCTCCATTCTTCCTTTTTCACCTAGATAAGTAAATATTTTCCAAAAATCATCCTCAGCTGTGTAAGCATCTTGTGCAAATTTCTTAGCACCTGATAATTTTTTAAGAAAACCTTGTAAACCTTTAACATTATTTAATGTAGCTCCAAAATCTACATCTTTTAATAATCTTTTTACTTCTTCTAGTTGTACGTTAGAATTTACAACACCTAGTTCTAATAGTTCTTGATAAAATTCATTTGATTGTCTAGTACCAGGACCTGCAACTTGTAATGCGTTCCACGCTGCTTTGACATCTTTAGTATTACCGAAGGGCATAATACCATTAGCTCCGGCAAACGCTGCGGCACTTAAAAAGTTTCTTGCGTGAGTAAAAGGTGCAAGAATTGTCTTAGCCATTTGTGCTGTAGCTTTAGGGTATAGAATTGCATTTTGATATATTAATTCAGGTACACCTTTTACAGATTCTTTAGTTCCTCTAATGGCTTGTACTACTTCTGATAGTGCATACTTACCTTGTAAAGGATTTAAAATTTCTTCATTGGCTCTGTTGATTGCTTCGTTAGGAGTTAATGGTTTTAATTTAGCCGAGTAATCAGTTTTTCCAAATTCTTCTAACCCAGCAGCTTTTTTAATACCTTCTTCACTTTCGTTTATAACTCCAATTCTAGCGTAGTCGGCTCTGGTATTAGCATTTAAATATTTTCTAGTTTGACCTACATTATCAACAAACATAGGAGGTCTAGGTTCCGCTCCTTGTAACCTAGCAGGTACAATTGTGCCATCTGCTTTAGTAAAACCTTGATCCCATTTATCCCAAGCTAATTTCATTCGATCAGAATCTTTTAACATGTTATCCCAATACTCATTTTTTCTAACAAAAGTTGAAAGGTTATTAGTACCCTCTACTAAAGTACTCATAATAGTTTTATTTTTACCTAATAATTTATCTAAAATAGGACGAGCAACACCTGTGGCTTCACTTAATTCTATAGTACTTCTTAAAGGCTTCCCATCTATTGTCATTAATTTTTTAGGATCCATTATCTCAGAAGCTACTGATTTGTTCATAAAATCAGGTATACTTGTTGAAACTGCTCCGGAATCTTTAATAGATAAACCTGTTTTTATTTCCGCACCTTGCCACATGTCATCTACTATTTGTTTACCCACATCATCTGTAATTGTTAAACCCTTTAGCGCACCTAACTTTTGAACTTCTCTTACAGTTTCCTTAACTATAGCAGCAGTGGGAGCATAATTATCTACTAGTCCTTCGACTCCTGCTTTACGTCTAATACCTGAATTTTTTTGAAAAACAGCATAACCCCTATCTAAAATATCATTAATTTTTGCAGGTAAAGCTTCTTGAAATGCTGCTAAAGAGTCTGGTGTTAATCTTCTTCCCATGGATGTAAAAAGTTTTTCTGTTTGTAACTTCATACCATTCATATTTAACTCTAATTGATTGATCTGTTCATCACTGGCTTTGTAAGTATTTTTTAATGTTTCTTTAAACTTATCAAGTTTAGTTTGATCCATATCTTTAAGTTTAAGATCAAATATTTTTTCACCTGTCTTAGTTTGTTTAACAACTTCTAAACCCGTGTCGGGATCTATCATTGTAAAAGATTCTGGTAATGGATCTTCCGGATTTAAATTTTTAAACTGACCTTTTTTATCTCCTGCCTGATAAGGTCTACCAGTAAGTAAGTCTATATCTATTTCATCTACTTGTCTAAAGACTGGAACTAATCCTTTACCATTAGGATTAGACATCATAATTTCATTCATTTCTTCTGATAGTTTTTTATAATCTTTAGGTAAAGCTTTCCCAGCTAAAGTTTTTTTAAAATTATTTTCTAATTTTTCAGTGATATTAAATATGGTAGTAGAAGATCTTTCTGCTTTAGCAGCGTCAGAAGCCAAAGCTCCTTCTAAAGCCATTCTATTTGCTGAACCTTCTGGAGTTTCAGCTCCTCTTGTTCTTAAGGGTTTAGAAATATATTTATCAATCCATCTAGATAATGGATCATCTATAACTCTACCTGTACCTTTAGGACTTCTTAATTTTTTAATACCAACTCCAAGACCACCTAAGGCTCCAGTAAAAACTGCACCTTCTAATCCAAATTTTAATCTGTTAAGTAATTCTGTTTGTGGCGTTCCCGATTTTCTATCTATTGCAGTAGGTCCACCTAATAGATCACCAAATGATCCTGCATCTTCTACATCGCCTACAAATACACCTTCCGCTACACCTCCTGCTCCTGCACCTTTGGCAAATCTTTTAACCTTTTCAGATCTACTTAAATAAGTTCCTGCTTCTTTGGCTCTTAATGTAGCTTTAGCTAAACCGCTTCCTATTTTAAAAGCTGCTCCACCTGGGAAACCTAAGTTAACAATTAATTCTGTAATTTTTCCAGCAGCTGTAGCTTCTGCTATTTCATCAAAAGGATTGATGTCATCAAAGTATGATTCAACAGCTTCTGCTCTATTTTTATCTACACCTAAATCTAAAAGAGTAGCACCTAGTGTAGCACCACCTTCAAATATTTTAAATATACCAGAACCTATACCTGCTAGTATAGATTGTGTTACACCTATGTCTTTATTTTCTGATTTATTTGATGGAGGAATGTAAACCATATGTTACTCCTTACCTATATAAAAATGTTTTTCCGTATTGTCCATCACCTAAATCTACAACCATAAATACTATTTGAGAATCTTCATCAAAAAATACCTCACCTTTATTTTCTTCTGTTAATAATTTTGGATCGGCTGCTTGTTCTTTATCAATAATTTGTAATCCTTGAGTTCCAAGATTATTAGATTCAATAACTTTTCTTGCTCCATTTGCAATAGCTTTATTAGTACTACCTGATTTATCTATTATTACATAATCATTTATAGTCATAGACTTTCTTGCTTCTTTGTCTTTCATTGATTTATAATCAATACCCGCTTGATTAACTTTTAAAGCTTTTTCTAAATCACTAAGAGATTTTTCACCTGTTAAATATGCTTGAATAGCTGCATTAGATGCAGCGTCTGAAATTTTAGATTTTCTACTAGGACGTTTACTTTCATCTTCAAAAAATTCTGCAAAAGCTGATTTAGTAGTAGCTCCTTCTTTAAGTGCTTTACTAGCAAAACTTAATCCCATAGTAGATAAATCATCTATCATAGCTTTTTTACCACCGCCCATTACTTCTTCAAATAATTCTTTGTTCTCTGCAATTTTTTCTCTAGCAGATCTATTATCTTTTTTAATATTTGTTTCTTCAGGATCTTCAATATCCTCTCTTATTTTTTTTCTTTCAAGAGCAGTTCTCATTATTGCATCTAATGCACTCTCATCTTTATTAACTTTAACCGCATTGCCACTTACTTCAAAATCATCCGTATTTTTTTCTAATTCATCAATAGCTTGTCTTTTTTCTCTGTCTCCAGCTCTTCCTATAAATTTAGGATAAGTTCCTGTTTCTGGATCTAATAAAAAGTTATCTAAAAAAGAAATTTTGTTTCCCTTAGTATCTGCTTCTGCTAATCTTTCGGAATAATCTTGCATGTCAAATGCTCCTGTTTCATCAAACGTTCCAGAAGGTTCATTTTTCATAACCTTTAATCCTTCATCTGTGTTGGCACTGTTCATTTTCATCAATCCATATATACCTGCTGCTGGAAGAGCTGCTGCTCCTGTAGCTACATTAAATCCTAGACCCCTAAGTGCTGCTGGTCCAACTTGTCCCAAAGCTCTTAAACTTGATGATAGTCTTGGATACCTAAATCCACTTTTACTAAGACCTTTTGTAGCTGTAGAATAATTTGATTTACCTAAACCACCTTTTAAAGCTCCGCCGAATCCTAAATTAATTCTTCCGCCGTCCGCTAGTCCAGTAGCAATACCATTTCCATAACTGGAAACTTCACCACCACCTCTAAACATTGGTCGTTTATAAATTCTACTCATTATCCAAAGATTCCCATTTTACCGAGTGCTCCACCTGCTCCTGCTGCTCCTCCTAAGAAACTAGCCATAGGACTTGCTGGTGCTGCACTTGATTGATAACCAATATTAGTAGAAGCAAAAGCTCCTGGTTGTATTTGTGCTAACTGTTGACCAATTAATCCTAGTCTTGTGTATGGTTCGTACTCAGCTTCTCTTGCTGCAAGTGTACCTGCATCTAATTTAGCTTGTTCAAAACCTTGATAACCTTGACCAAGTTGTGCTTGGTAAGTTCCTAAACCTTGTTGTGCTTGAAGATCTCCTGCTCTTGCTTGTTGCGCTTGACCGAATCCTTGATTAAGTAATTGAGCATTCAAAGCTGCTCTATCCATATTACTTCCTCTTTGTTGTTCCATTTGCATAATGCCTTGTCTTGCTCCACCATAGGCACCTGATTGAATTGATTGATCTCTTAAACCTGTTTGTTGCATAGCAGCATTTCTATCAAACTCTGATAATGATGCGTCCATAACCTGTTGTTGGTATGGTGACATGTAAGAATTGATTGAACCTGCTCCAGTTCCTGCACCTGCTCCTGTTAAACTTCCTAAACCTAAAGCTTGGTTTTGTGCAGTTTGTTGTAATGTATTTTGTCCGGCTACCTTTGGTGCGTATGATGCTGTGTCAATGGTTTGACCCATTAATGGAGGTAATTTTTGTGTAAACGCCGTTAAGGCTGCTTCTAATACCGGTGCTGGTAAGGTTTGGGTTTGTTCTATTGCCATGTTATGCTCTTGCCTCTAAGTTATTCATTACTTCGTACATTTTTTTTGCTCCTTCATTTACGCTTCCACCGCCTGCCGCTCTTACAGCATCGGCTGTCATTACAAATTCATTTTTACTTACTCTTGCTGGTACATCATCGGCTCTTTCTTTAGAACCCATAGGAATAAAACCACCTTGTCTGTAATCCATTTCCATACCTTGTGGTAACACACTTCCACCCATATTGTAACCATTCATTATACCACCCATATCATTATTTTCAGTCATTAATCCTCTTGCTC
>Ga0209383_1002380_pt1 | contig 11089 bp, 15 predicted proteins | sample CoawatmetaG02DNA_FD_187510 | JGI IMG/M metagenome (GOLD analysis project Ga0209383, IMG submission 187510) | Marine microbial communities from the West Antarctic Peninsula - Coastal water metaG029-DNA (SPAdes) (version 2) | ecosystem: Environmental > Aquatic > Marine > Coastal ... | reverse complement strand
GTTAGCATTCATTTCAATCTGTGATGAACTGACACCTGACAGACCTTCGCAGGCCTCTTCAACGACAAAATGGATCTTGTTGATGTCAAGTATCTCCAGCTTGCCATCCCTCTTCTGTACCTTGATTGTCGAGGAGTTGGTGTTTGGCATTAAGTTTTTGTAATTTTTATTTTTGATTGTTGTTTTTGTTGTATCCATATTTATCTAATTCTGTGTTTATATAATTTTTTAGTGTATTTTGTCATTGTCGTTAGGTTAAAACTACAACGTCGTTTTGCTATTTTATAATATACTAATATTATATTGAAAAGACTTTTTTGTCTACTGGATAATAGATTTTTATGTGGACAACCTTAGGTATTATACCAGTATTTCTATTTGGTATTCCATTGTGACTGCCGTACTTGAGTCAGATGTTGTTACAAATTTGACACGTATTGTATCGTTACCTGCAGTGGAGTCACCATCTGAAGTGATAGCACTCAACGTGGTACCAACATCCGATGTTTCCTCGAAGTCGTCATTGAATGTACAAAGTTCTCCTGCCGAGCTTATTGTGAACACTCCTGTTCTGTACTTGGCACCTCTGTTCATCTTGTAAGTTATCCTAACACCTTTATCTGTAAAGCCAGGAAGAAAAATTCCTGTATCAGTGGCCGACGATGTGTTATCTCCTAGAGTGATCTGTTTGACAGCTTTCTTGTGTAAGCCTATACCTTGCACCTCGGGTGGTGTGTTTGATGGATCTGTTGAATCACCAAAGTCAGTGTTTCTTTGATCCGTTCTTTCAAAAAAGTCAAGTGTTGAGGTACACTCGTCGTTGTCAAATTGTATTACTGGAACTTCTATGAAAGAGTTAACTCCATCGAAGCCGTTCGCAACAGTTTCAGCATACCAGTTACCATAAGAGATAACGTTCCTTGCTCCTGTGCCTGCATCTGCACCCGCGGCTGGTTTAACCCATATCGCTTGTTGTCCTATTGTGCTCCAGCTTGACCCTGAGAACTGTACGTCTCTTGGTCCTTTAGTCAATCCGTTTGTTGATCCGTCCATCTCTGCACCAAGCAGTGCACCATAGTAGGCTGTGGAAAAATCACAGTTTGTAAATCTTACGTTTGTCACATCAAAACTCATGTCCACCAGTCTGGCAAAGCCTGTGAACTGACATTGATCGAACACTATGTATGCACAAGGTAAAGCAGTTGTTGATCTAACTGTTACACCTTTTGAATTTGATGCATCTGTTCCACCGGAAACAAATGTTCCTTGGAACTTAACGTTGTTAACGAACACCTTTGTTGCGTTGTCAATTGATAGTCCACCGTAAGCAACCGTGGTTCTTATAGTCATGTTTGAAATCTGTATCTGTGTTGGTGTTGTTGCACCCGAATCACCTATGTTACCGTAAACTTGTCCGTCGTCATCTTCCGTCACCAATGCTGGTGCTGATGCTGAATTTTTTATTATAGTCTTGTCTGGACCTTCTCCAACCAGGTGTGCGAATGGTGGGATGGTCAGTGATGCATTGATCTTGTATGTGCCTGCAGGAAAGAACAATGTTCTCCTTGCCCTTGTATCATCTTGATCCGTGTCCGAGTACAGTTCGTCTATAGCTCTCTGTATGGCAACTACATCTGCTGTTGAATCATCTCCAACTGCTCCGAAGTCCTTCACTGAAACGTAGTCGTCCAGTCTCTTCTGTACTGTCCTGGATACGTCGCCTGTCGCACCTGTCACTATAGGAGTCGAATCTCCCAAGTAACCTTTGTATGTATGTGATAGTGATGTTGTGAATGATGAACTGCCAGCAGTCATTATCTCTGTGTTTCCCACTGCAGGAGCACCGTCCGCCACTGTACCGTTACCTATATATAATTTTTGATCGTCAACAGACCAGCCTATTTCTCCAGCCGCTAATTGCGGTAGATCGGTTTTCTTTCCACGTCTGTGTTGTATTCTTGATATCTGTACTATCGGCATATAGTGTTATTTATTAAAGGACAGACTTGTAATATTGTTCCAATTTGGCATACCATTGTCCTACCCAGTAATCATAGTTCTCTATCTCGAATGACTGGTATTCGTTGGCCTGTGTGCATATGAACATACGTCCACCCTTGATCTGTGTGCCGTACTGTTTGTTGTGTGCTTCTGCATATGCTACTAATTGGAGGTAGTAATCGTCCACCCACTCTTTCTTCTTCAAACGTCTTGACTGTTTGAAATCCATTATGGCAGGTTCGCCCTTGTAAACACCAACTAAATCTGTTGTGCCTGCGTAGAGTTCTTCGTAGTACAGCGATACTTCTGATCCCCAAACTTCACTGACGTCTTTCAGTCCGTGGTCTATTATAACATTGGCCATCGTGTGTGCTTTCTGATGTATGAGATTAGATCCAGGCTTCCTCTCAATGCCTTTCACATGTTTCTCCAGGGAGTTGTGCATCACTGTTCCTATGTTGGCACTCTCTGTTGTGATCTGTTGTGCCTTCTCTACACCAATCCTCTTACGCCAAGCATGTAAAAATGTCATATCTTTGGTTGCAGATAGTACAGTTGTTACACTTGGTACTTGTCTTCCGTCTGGTGTCTCGTAGTGTCTCTTGTGATTCTTGGTAACTCTCGACATTTCTCCGTAAGGATATTTCTGTACATATGTAATGCCTTTGCTCTTAATAACATCTGCTGGTATTTTCATAGCATAATTATACAATATAATGTCATATATTACAACTGATAATCTTACCAACATAATGGCAGAGATGACCGACTACTGTAATGCCGCTTGTCCCATGTGCAATAGATTTGATTGGGATCTAAATTTAGTAAAAGGAATCACCAATGCACATCATACAACTCTAGAATTTGTTAAAAAAAGGATTGGCACAGAAATCGTATCTAGACTTAAAGGATGGATATGTCAAGGCACCTATGGTGATGCTTCTATGAACCCGGAGACCGTTGATATATTCAAATACCTTCGAGAAATAAATCCTAGCATGGAGATCTCGATGTACACAAACGGTGGGGCGAGGAACAAAGATTTTTGGAGAGCGTTGGCGGAACTTGGTGTTATCATTACTTTTGGCATAGACGGACTTGAGGACACTAATCATCTGTATCGTAGGAATGTCAAGTGGAGCAGTCTAATGGAAAACGTTAAAACCTTCATTGGCAATGGCGGCCATGCCAAGTGGGATCTACTTGTTTTCAAACACAACCAGCACCAGATTAAAGAAGCAAAGGCACTATCCAAGGAGTTGGGATTCAAATTATTTGATCACACCTTCAGTGAACGTTGGCAGGACTTCAACAGTGATGGTCAATACAGAGACATAACCTCACTGGAAGTAGACGGGTATGTCATCGAAAAACCTGTCGAGCAAAAAGAAGATTTTATCAAGGACGACGATTGGACCAAAAGTAAGAATGTTTTTGTAACAGAAGAAAAACAAGAAAAAGACAATTTCCTAACAAGGAAAATAATGTGCTTGGCATGCCAGCCTCATAAACGTGAAATCTATTTACGTGCAAATGGTTACGTAAGTCCTTGCTGTATATTGGGAGATGTCGAAAGGAATGAACCCAAACAGATAATAAAAGACTACAACAAGATAAATTTGCATCATACAGATCTGAAAGATATTTTAGAGGGAGATTTCTTCAAAGATCTCGAGAACGGAATCAATGGTGGGGACAAAAGGTTACAGGGGTGTTACCACGCCTGTGGGATCTAGTAAATATTGTTATGTCTATAGAATGTAAATTACTTAAAATGGGTTTGAACTTTGACATGAGTGGGATGGTACAACCATGCAATCAGAACATAGGTTACTACCTGCAGGACGAGAGCAAAAAACACTACAACGTTTTGACCGATGACTTGAAAGAAATTTGGAACAGCAAACATCGTAAACAACTATTAGATGATCATGCAAATGATATACGGAACCCTGCCTGCCAACAGTGCTGGGACTGTGAGGATGCCAACATCGAATCCACTAGACAAAAATTTAACAAGGAATTAAAGGATGTGGAGATACTTGAGGACCAACCCAGGGTCATGATTGTCAAACCCGGCAACCTGTGCAACAATGCCTGTAGGAGTTGTAACGCTCACACGAGTAGCATGTGGTACAAGACAGATTATGCATTAGACGACCAAGGCAAACCATTCAAAGAATATTTAGAATTTTTCGAGAGACACAAGACAGCTTACACAAATAATGATCTATTAGAAAAGAGATGGACCGAGTGGGAAGACAATATCATTTTCTGGGACATGTATGGCGGAGAACCTATGATAATACCTTTGTTTTGGAAAACACTGGACCAGGCGATCGCCAGCACCACGGCCAAGCAGAAGATGTTTAACGTACACACCAACGGAATGGTGTACAAGGAAGACCTAGTTGAAAAATTTAGCAAGTTCAAAAGTGCTCACATAGGTTTCAGCATCGACGGCATAGGTGAAAAGAATGACTACATAAGGTATGGAAGCAAATGGGAAGACATAATAGACAATCTAAAAAAGTACATGGATGACTGCAAGAAATATAACAATGTCAGTATCGGTGTGAGGGCAACAATAACACCCTGGAACATATATCATTATAGTGAGAATCATGATTACTTCAAAAAATTAGGAATTAATGCAACAGGGGTTTGGTGTGATGATAAACCATGGAATGATGTTAGATACCTACCAAATAAAATTAAGGATGCTGTGATCGAAAAACTGGAACATTATGACAACGATGAAGAGTCATGGAGCACTTTGCTTGATGATATAAAGAAATGGTTGAGAACCACACCCGATGATCACGAACAGTTACAGCATTCGTTTATGGAATTCAATAATAAAATAGATCAAGTAAGGAAGGAAAAATTTAGCAGTACATTTCCGGAGTATTCTAAATTGTTCGTATAAACATGGGTATATCAAAACAACCACCAAAACAGTTTCCCATCAAAAAAGGGGTGGCCTGCCAGCTGAAATGGACACACAGCACAGTCTATCTCACAGATGGAATCAGTGCCAGTTGTCACAAGGCAGGCTTTGGCAAGTACACGACAGATGGTGGCGAAATGAATTTCCACAACATACCAAACAAACTTGAAGACAGGAGAAAGATGTTGCGTGGTGAGTGGCCTGGCAACGGATGTGAACACTGCAAACACATCGAGGAGGCCGGGGGAGAGTCGGATAGGACAATACACCTCAAAATGGAAGGTACCACCGCTCCTCCCGAACTTGATTCGGATCTAGAAGCAGTGGATGTAACTCCCAGACAATTAGAGATATACTGGGGCAACACCTGTAACCAGAAGTGTATATACTGTGCCGCCCATTACAGTTCACAGATACACCAAGAAGAAAAACGTTTTGGAGTGTTCGACCAGGAAGGTGTTAAATTAGATTACAATAAATTCAAAGTGAATCCAAACATAGAACGAGACACGGAACTGCTGTTCAAATGGTTTGATAAGAATCTGCAGAAACTACACAAGATCATCGTGCTGGGAGGCGAGCCATTCTTGCAGAAAGAGACTTTCAGATTCATAGAGATGTTGGAGAGATCATCGTATCCGGATCTGTCTTTGGTGTTCTTCAGCAATCACAACGTGGAACATGAGAGATTCAAGGGATGGATGGACAGGCTAGAAAAACTGCGGAAGTCTGGCAGGTTGGACAAGATACAGATATTCTTCAGTTGTGATGCGTTGGGGGACGAAGGTGAGTATGTTCGTACAGGGCTTGATCTAAAACTGGCAATCAAAAACTTCGAACACATATTATACAACACAAAAATAGAACAAGGGATCAACAGTGCATTGACCGTGACAGCTGTGCCAGGAATGCCGGCGTTAGCAAAATACATCAATGAGTGTAGCAAGATAAAACCAATATACTGGAGCATGACCAAGGCGGCAAATCACAACGACGAACACAGTCCTTATCTCTATCCAGGAATATTTGGATCCAAGATCAATGATTGGGGACTTCGTGAGGCAATTGATCTTTTTGATGTGAACACAAATGGGTCTCCTGACTCTGTGAAAGTTAATCACAAAAAATTCATGCAAGGAAACATGACAGAGTTCTCTGGACAAGCATCTGATGTTGTAAGGCTGAAACAATTTAAAATATACCTAGACGAATTAGATCGTAGGCGAGGCACTGACTGGACTAAAGTTTATCCTCAAATGTTTGAAATTGTAAAAGATTTGTAATTATTTTCTTCTGTTCATTGCTGACTTGGCCATCTGTTTGACCTTGTCTGTTGAACCTTGATCGTCAAAGTCCATCTCTGGATCATCTTCCGCTTCTTGGTCTGTCTTGATCACTATCTTCTCTTGATCGAAGTCTGCCACTATGTTCTTCAGTTCCTCACCGTCATCGTACATCCTCTTGAACACATCATAGTTGAATGCCGGATAGCCTGTGTTGCTCATGATGCCCGCCACTGCGTCCATGCTGATCTCACTTGATTGATCTTTCTCATCGGCATCGCCCTTCATGTTGGATAACACGTTGACCAGTGCTGACTCTAGATCTTTGTTTTGGAATTCGAAAAACCTCACAGGACTACTTCCCTGCTAGTTTGCTGTACAGTCTGTTTGAAGTTTCAAACACTTCTTTAGATTCTCTCTGCTCTCTGCCTTCAGGTTCTTCTCCACCTGCTTCTGCATCAGAGGCGCCAAACTCATCTGTCTCGAGGTCATCTGTACCCAAGTCATCTAAGTCTGCGTCTGTGTTGTCCATGTCCATCGTGTCATCGGCGCCCATAGGGTCTGATGCTACTTCTTCTCCGGTCAATATTCTTACACCGTTGTCTAGCTCTTGTCTAGTAGTCGTTAAAGTGGCTTCCGCCTGTTCAATCGCTGGTTGGATTTTTTGTAGGAATGCGTCTGATTTCTCAGCACCCATCTCGTCTCTGATTCTGTCTGCTAGTTCTAACATGCCTTCTGTCTTCATTGATGCTAGATCTTCCAAGAATGATGTGACCTTGTCCATCATGTCCTTGGCCGCTAAAATTAATTCTGATTGCTCTTCAACACCTTCTTTCACGCCCATCATGGTGCCTGTACCTTTTGGCATCTGTTTCATTGCCATAAGTTTAGAAGCCGCTGTTCTCTCATCTGGACTTAATGCCTGTCCTTTAGAAAGTTTGGCTTTGATTGGTGCTGTTGCTTTGTCTAGTATTGGATTCTGTCCCATGCTACCACCATACTCGCCAAGTTTTCTCTGTCCAACTTCTTGGTTGATGATGTCTAACATCATTTGGCTCTTCTGGTAGTTGCTGTCTGTTAGTTCCTGTCCGAAGTGTGTGTTCTGTGTGATTTCATGTATCTTTGTTCTCACGTGATTTGCGTAGTCGTGCAACTCTTCTTCGTTAAATTTTGATAGATCCATAGTCATGTTGAATCTAGATTCAAACTCTTTTAGTAATGACTCTGTTGTTAGGGGTTTTGTAAGTTCTAAGCTGTTCATACTGTTATTTATATTCTAGGCTCCGAACGTGTCATTAAAAATGTGCTGTATTCTGCCTTTGCATTCGTCCGCTAGGTGGTTTGCTGTATCCAAACGATCCCAGTACACATCTTCCTTCACTTCATCATTCTCTTTTTGTGCTTCTCTGATCATGCGTTTAGAACTCTGTATATTAAACAGTTGTGAGGCAAATTTGGTGTCTAGCTCTAGTATGTTTGTGGGTATATTTTTCTCATCTGCCAGGTGGTGTGCCACAAGTATCGCAGTCTGCTTTAGGTTGATATCTTCATGCAGTAGCCGGGCTTCCAGCATATCTGCTATCACATACACATATCTTGTTCCTGTGTGCTTCTTGGGTACAATGGCTATGTTTCCTATCAGGATACCTTTTGAGAACTGCTTGGGCAGGTGATGGAATGGTCTCTTGGATTCTTCCTTGCGTGCCAGGTCCGCGAGTTTGCCCTTGAGTCCGTATGCCTCAATCTGTTTTACTAGTTCTGATTTATTCTTTGACATTCTTTACAAACCTTATACGCCTATTTAAAGCATATTGCATACCGTCGTCAAGTTTCTTTCTGACGAATATGGCCTTGTCACCCAGCACCCGGGCAACGTGTGCCTCCTCCGGACTCAGTGATCTGTCTGTAAATGATTCTTTGTGTTGATATTTCTCCACAAATGCTAGTTGTTCCTTTGTTAAAAACACTTTAACGTGTGGTGCTATTTGTACGAACATGTATTTGATATGTTTGGTAATCTAATTTATTAGCCTGGCATCTTCATCAGGATCACTACCACTGTTGATAGTAAACCTGCGACCACTGTGCCTGCTGTTGCGATAATAGTCTTTGTTTGTGATTTGTGACTGACACCCATGTCTTCATTCATTTTTTGTAAACGAAGTTCAATCGCTGAAAGCCTGTCGTGCAATCCCTTGTATCTCTCTGAACAGAGATCCACGTGTGCTTCTAGGTTCTGTTTCTCTAGTTCTGTTGTATGTCCACTCATAAATTCTTTCAATTCTGTTTTGAGGTTCCTTACCTCCGTTATTATCTCTTGAACGTCTGCCTGTTTCATTGCCTATGAGTGCCTTAAAAGTTTTTGGTCTTGTGCCTAAATGTATACTGTTATTTATTCTGCCAGCCGCCATACGTAAAGTATGTGTTTATTATATCGCCCGAAAGTGCGTTTAACACCTTCTGTTCCTTGGTCGGTGTGTTCAGTGCCGGCTGTTGTAGATCCTTTGTTATGAAGGTCTGTATGGGGAAGTGTGCAGTGTTCTTGCATTCTGTCAATATTGGTACGAGGTTGAAGTCCTCTGTCAGTTGCTCCGTGGGATTCTGTTGATCACCAAACACATCTGTCTGCTCTGTGAAGAAAGTGTAGTGCCATGAGGTGTTGTGTCCCTCGTAGTAACTGCCAAACTTGGTCACTGACAGGTCATGTGTGAATCTTACAGGGTCATCCTCCCATGTGATGTTACCCCTTATCTGCAACATCTGTATCATGGTGTTGAAGTTGTTGTTCTGATTCCTGGCAGTCCTTAAAGTTTCCTTGTCTTCTATCATGTCACCGGAGGCTGTCTCGAATGGGAAGTTCTTCGCGAGGCTTCCGTTCTTGGTTATGTCCACCAGGGTGTGCATCATGTAAGTGTGCATTGAATTATTTTGCTTTTGCTTCGTCTATCACCAACTGTGCCTGTGCCCATTGTTCCTTGGTCATCAGTATCTCACCTGGTTCCTGCACCCTCTTGACATCGGCCGGTATCAGCTTCTTGATCCTGCAACTGAACAGTCCTCTCTTCCTGCCACTGGACAGCACCAGTACCGGGTGTCCCCACTTGTCTACCTCTATCGCTTTTATCGTTTGATTTGACAGATGTAATCTTCCTGCTTCTACCCTATCACCTACCTCTATCTCTACTGTGAATTTCTCTATCATAGTGTACTCCTTTGTGATATTTAAGCCGTAAAAAAAGGGCGGACCTAATTAAAGAATCCGCCCTTTGGTAATTGTAGCTAGTACTATGCGTTAACTCTTGCTGAGTTGAAACCGTATACTACTTCTCCACCTGCTGAAGTTACACCGTCTGCTGGTAGGTATCTCACGTCAACGTGAACTCCACCTGCTGAATCATTCTCAGCGATTCTCGCCAAGATTTCAACTTCGATGTCTGCTTCTGCGTCTGCGATAACTCCTGGATCTGTGGCATCTGCCTGATCCGCGTCAAAGTTACTGTCTCCTGCACTGTCTGCCGCATTGAATTGTCCCGGTGTGCCTTCTACCATAAAAGTGTAGTAGTCACAAAGTTCGTCTTCAAGGATAGACGTAGCCAAAGCCGCATCTTTCTCAGTCGCTTTACAGCCTAGTGCGTATGATTGTGCAACGATAGTACCAAAAGTACCTACCAATTTGCTCATCTCATTGAACACTGACTCTTTAGTGTCTGGTGTAGTTCCAGCTGTAACCATTTCGTCATCAAACATCATCTCGATAAAAGTTAGACCCTTACCGTGGAATGATTGTCTTCTTGACATGTTTGCTGTTGCATTACTTGTTGTCATTTTTATATTCTCCTATTATCTAACTATATTATACAGCTACTATTAACTCTTTCTCAGCTACTGTTGCCGATGTGATAGTTGCTGTAATGTTAGGGTGAGTGTCCTCAGCCGCGTCTAGAGCTCTGATTGCCGCCTGTAGTCCATTAAGAGTACCTGCTAAAGCGTCAATGCTGTCTTTTCTCACCAAGTAGTTTTTCTCTGTTCCAGAGTTCGTTAGTGGTCCTTCAGACAAGATTGATAAACCTTGTTGTTCGAACGTTTTTCTCACAAGGTCTAATCCACCCAGTGCTGTTCCGTCTGAACAATCGTTTACTTCCGCCGCCATAGTGTTGATAAAATCAACTGCTAGGATAGTTACTTCATGACCGATCAGTTCATAGTTCTGATTCAGTACGAAGTTATTTTTTGTTATTGCCATTGTATTGTTTTCCTTATATTATAGTATTGACTATTATGCCATTGCAGAAAGTCTGCCCATATCTCTATCAGCCGCTGTCGCAGATGAAATAGTTAGAGTAATCTTACTGTTGGCGTTCAACGCTCGAATAGCCGCTTGAATTGCCGCCGCTGTTGTAGTTGAACTAATTGTGTCTAATGAGTCTCTTCTAACCATAAAAGTATGTTCGAAAGCCGCAGTTTCAACACCATTTCCTAAGATGTTAACGCCTTGGTTTTGAATTGCTTCTTTGATCAAATGAAGACCCGCTGTGTTTGCCGCCGCGAGTGGATGAGTTACCTCTCCCGTTCCTGCCGCTAATACGTCAACTGTGATAAAGTCAACTGCGCCATCTGAACCGTGCTCTTGTGCTGTGTTAGGGGAAACGAAGTTTGCGTGTCCGCCTGCTGGTATTGTTCCATCGTATGCCATGATATATCCTCCTGTTTGTTATCTCTGATATTATAGCTATGTCCCCGCTCCGGAGACATTTGTATCTATTTATGGTAATACTTGGTAAATTATGCTGTAATATAACTATTTGACAAGTTCTTGTACTTTTTTAGTAATATCTGTGCCAGGAAGTTTGGATTT
>Ga0209383_1002369_pt1 | contig 11136 bp, 18 predicted proteins | sample CoawatmetaG02DNA_FD_187510 | JGI IMG/M metagenome (GOLD analysis project Ga0209383, IMG submission 187510) | Marine microbial communities from the West Antarctic Peninsula - Coastal water metaG029-DNA (SPAdes) (version 2) | ecosystem: Environmental > Aquatic > Marine > Coastal ... | reverse complement strand
GCTTCTTGTCTCTGCCCTACATAATTATTCATAGATGTAACATATGTACCAGAGCCTGTACCTACTTTATCATTTATAAGAGTTGCTGCTTCAGCGGTTGTATTAACTTTACTAGCATCTATATCAGGTAAATTCTTAGCCATCCACATAGCTATAGCTGCTCTCTCTCCATTTACACTAGCATCGTTTTGGAATTTTAATTGTAAAGAACCAGTGTATAAAGCTTTAGCTCTATCTATTAAAGCATTTTCTGTTTGTAATTCTGTGTTAACAATGTTAGCTTCTGTCTGAGCTGATTGCAATATTTGTTTGCTAAGCTCGTCAGCCTTTTCAGGGCTTACTACTCTTATTCTTTCTATAGCAGCATCTCTTCCTGCCTTAGTACTAAAGTCAGAAGTTTCATATATTTCTTTTAATAAATCTTCTTCATCTTGAAACCCTGCCATCTTACCTATATTCTTAGTCATCATACCTGCACCAGAAAAAGCTAATTGCATAGGCGCACTTGTGTATCCTTCAGAAGTAGCTACTGATACATCGTTAGGGTTAAAATCAAACATTCCCATTACTTATCTCCTATATCCTGTTTCTATTATAATGTCTATCTGTCGCTAAAGCTCCAGACTCAAATTGAAATTTAGTGCCTTTAGGCTGTGCTTTTGGATTATATGATGATTGTTGATTAGAGCCTCTAAAACTATTTATTGCGTTTGCAAACCCACCATACCTACCTGCTGTAGCATTAGCATTAGTTAATGAAGCTCCTGACATAAATCTAGAACCCATAATAGCTGCATTACTTAACATACCACCTGTCTTCATTCCTAAATTAGCATACTCTAAAGGTAATTGCCCTACTGAAGCAGCAGAACTTACATCTCCACTTATTCTATTTCTATAAGTATCTATTAATCCTTGGACTCTATCTTCAGCAGTCATTCTTCCTTGCATGTTTGCAAGATTCTGTCCTTCTGCTAATGCTGCTTGGCTACCTGCTCCTCCAGAAGAACCTAACATTCCTCTAGCTGCTAAAGTAGCATCTAATTGTTCTCTAGCTGCTTCTTGTTCTGGTCCACGTAGCTCCATTCCACGGTCATAATACCGTTGAGCAGCTTCATCTGGACTACCTTCTAAACCTTGTAGGTAAGTTCTATTAGCATCAGCTGAACCAAAGAATCCTGTTTGTTGTTTAGCAAAATCTTCAGATAATCCTAGTCCTATTACCTTACCATCATTATCAAATTTAGCACCACCTAAAGAACCAGTAACATCATAAGGCATAGAGTTATCTAATGCGTATTTAGCTGCTGCTTCTTGTCCTGCTTGGTTTTCTGCTGCTGATTTCTTAGCTCCTTTAGAAGCTATTGCGCCTGATATTGCGCCTGCTATTAAATCAAATACACCTGCCATCTCTATCTCCTAATCTATTATTAAATGTACTGCTGTCATATCTTCATCTGTCCAGAAATCAGCATCAACTATCGTTCTTAACCACGCTATGTTACTTGTACTATGAATTTCCCATTCTCTATCACCCATCTCGGCTGTTTTTCCAGCATTAATACTGTCAACTGTTATACAAAGTCCTTCGTAGTAATGTGCTATTTGTTCTGCTGTTGGCATATTATTGTCCTGAATAAGTTACTTTAAATGTAGTACCGCCATTACCTGAAGAACTAATACTAAAACCATTTGCTAAACCAGATACAGTACCACCTACATATAAGACATGAGAGCCTCCTGTGTTACTAGCACCTGTTCCATCCGAATCTGTTCCAAGTTGAGCTTGACTGTAAAATGAAACATAAAATCCTGCTGCTAAATTAAAATTTAACCTTGAATCTTGCGCTCCTCCACTACCTTCTGTGTAATTTGGTTGTGCATCAAAAGCTAATGGATAAGTTTGAAAAAAAGTTGTTCTTAAATTATCTGAGTTACCACCTGGTCCTATACTATAAGTAAATATCTCTGTACCTATAGCATATGGATGTCTTGTCCAAAGTTTTGTACCATTAAGATAAACATTATCCATATCAGTACCATTTAACTTGACATCGTGTTGTCCAGTTAACTTGCTACCATTAAAGTAAATATCTCCAGCCATATTATGTTGTCACTATGTATAAATCTCCGCCAGATGTATAAATCTTAGCGTGTCCAAATACAGTTTGACTTGCTCTAAGAGCAGCGTGAACTACTACATCTGCATCAATTGCTGCTTGTACCATAGCTGTACTAGCTGCTTGTGTTGTGTTAGTAGATGTTGCAGCAGTAGGTATAGTAGGTACTCCACTTACTGTTAATGTTGATAAAGTAGTATTTCCTGTTACTCCTAATGTGCCACCTACAGTTCCATTTCCTGTTACAGCTAATGTCCCTGCTACTGTGCCATTATTTAGTGCAAAACTTTCATTAGCTTTACCATTAATATCAGCTTTAGTATTTACTGCTGTTCTTACTGCTGAAAACTCTGTATTAAAATCTCCTCCAGATATTACTTTGTTAGCATCTGAATCTGCTAAAGCATCCTTACCACTCCATGCTACTGCTATAGTATAATCACTCATCGTATTTTTCCCTGTTTAGATATAATTGATAAATCTTGAATAGAAGTATCGTAACCGTTACTAACAATACTTAAGTTTAATTTTAATTGTTTTGCGCTCCCTGACAAAGATGTTCTATATTCTTGTAATCCATACACAGGTGTAAAAGTAGAATTACTAGGATGTGTAGTAGCTACGTGAGTATGAGTAGCTGTCGTTGCTCCGTATAAAGAACTTGAAGCACCCCATAAAGCTATGATACCGGATGTTACAGGATTTAAAGCTATTTGTACAGTAGAAGATGGATTGATGTTATAATCTACATACCATTTTAATCCTAAAATAGCACCTGAGCCTCCTTGTAAAACAAGAACCATTCTTTTTAATAAAGCAGCAGTATAAGATTCTCCCATTTGAATCCATATAGAAGATATATCAGCAGTGATAGGAGCATTAGTTAATACAACAGCGCTAGAAACAAAAGACATATCAACATCAAAGAAACCTTCATAGCTTGCTATTCCTCCGTCTTTCTGTCCTGACATTAACCCACTATATAACTCTGAATCAATCATAGCTGAAGGTTCTCTATCATTAAGAAAACTCCAAGTAGTTACTCTAGGAGTTTCATTAGGAGTAAATTGTTTAAAGTCAAAAACATAAGTTATGTTATTGTCTACAAAAGTTAGAATATAAACACCTTCACTTTCTAAATAAACTGATTTTACATTTGTACTATTACCAATATTTCTAATTAATGTATCTTTAATATTAAGACTATAATCAGTTAAAGGTAAGTTTTCTTTTTCTGTTGTACGGTTTAATGAACGTAATCCTGTAGCTGATAAGAATACTAAATCATCTCCAATTGTTTGTACTGAATCTCTATTAACACATCCTATACCACTAATTACTTCATCTAAAGCCATGTTAGCAGGGTCAGTAGGTGTGTTATATATTGCTATATTACTCTTACCGAATATAACTAACTTTCCAAAGAAAGGTGCTATATGAACTATCTCATCATTATTCCAAACTGTTTTTAAATCAATAAAGCCAGAACCAGTACCATTCCAATCATCACCATCTAGTAAAACAGAATAATAAAGAACATCTTTTGCTGCTGAAATACCACCACACCAAAGTCTACCATAAAAACCCATACCACAACTAGGGTTAAATGTAGTAACTCCTGCTGGTGTTGCGTATGATGTAACTGCTACATCGTTGTTATGTGTTGCTGCACTTGAAGAACCTACACCTCTAGTTAATCCTACAAATGTCGTAGCTGTAATACTTGTATAAGAAAGAACTTCGCTTTCTATAAGTAATGTACCTTCAGGTGGAAAACCTACTGTACTATCTACTGTTATAGTAGTAACAGAATTATTTATATTACTACCATCATTTATTGCAGTAGCATTTTGATGAGCAGACCAACGCTCTCCAGTATCAGAAGCTCCACTATATCTTTGAGTTACAACACCTGCATGAAAACAATGTAATCTATTGTTAAAGTTTACAAACTGCCAATTACCTGTTGAATTAGCTACTGTTCTTTTAATGTTAGCACCAGAAGCAAAAGCAGCATTAGGTGCAGTAAAGTCTACTGTGTAAATAGATGTACCAAAACTAGCAAATATCTTATTAGTACCTTGGTCGTTATGTTCTATCATAGAACCTATAGCTGTGCCAGTAGGTACAACTTTCTGTTTAAACCCTTTTCTAAATGATATTCTTCCAGATTCTCTTATCATTACATTGTCAGCAGATGTAAGAAAAGTAGGAGATAGAGTTGCTGGATTATATTGTGTATTTAATCCATTAACACCTAAGTCACTTAAAGGTTGATAAACTAATTCTTTAGCCACTAGTATTTATTTCCCATGTACCAATCAGATTCATATTGAGCATTACCACTATCCATCATAATAGCTTGAGAAATAGAACTTGCTGCTTCTTCAGCTGCTAAAGATGATTGTGTTCCACCATCTTCACCACGTTCTGATAAAGCTCTAGCATAAGCACCTAGTATTACTGGCTTGCTTGGTATCTTTAATATATCAGCAGCAGCAGTAAGACTGTTTTGATACTTAGCTATATCAAAAGAAATAGCTTGAACAGTTGAAGGTATAGGAGATAAGTCTACTTTTAAATTATTAGAACTATCTGTTCCATTAAAACCATAGTAGTGAGGTTCACCTGTAGGGTCAGTAGGAAACTTCTGCCTATTAAGAAAAGTCCTACTTGCTTGTAACAGTTCGTTACCTGTTGCTTGATTTATAACATCTAGTACTTTAAACTCTTGCCCTGCGCTAAGATTATAATTCTTAGTGCCTACTACTGTATTAAAAGTAACTGTTTCTCTTAAAGCCATCCAATCATTATAAGACTCTATACTTCTTTTGGAGTCATTAACTAAAGCACCTATAACTTTATGGTAATCAGAAACTACTGTGCTGTCATTTAAAGCACCACTCCAATCAGAAGCAATTGTAGTTTCTCTTAATCTTATTAGTACTTCATTAATTAATTCTCTGTATGTCATTACTTCCCCTTAGCTAGTTGCGCACCAAAGTAAAACTCTATAATCATTGTCGCCCATCCAAATATCTCATCCATCTTTAATACTGAACCTGCTTGAATTGTTACATAATCTATTACATCCGGTGTTATTTGAAAGCCTAAGAAACTAAAGCCTTCTATAATTGTAGGTATTACTGTAGGAACATTAAACCAAACTGGAGCTACTTGAGTAAAGATTATTAAAGCTAGTATAACTAAAATAATAATTCTTCTATTCATAGCAGCCATCGGTGATTCTTTATCTGCTCTATCTCTAGCTTGATTAATAGAATCATTACGTACTTGTAAGTTCTGTATCATTAGCTTTTGGTTTTCTGCTGCTGCTTGACTCTTTAATGCTAATAGCTTGCCTATAAATCCTAACATTATAGGTGCTATATTTGTTATAAATCCTATCACGATAAACTCAACAGAAGTAAATAACATTCCATTGGTGCTATATTTATTATAAATCCTATCATACTATACTTAGTGCCTCTATTATTCCTATCTGTGTGATTACATACCATCCTATAGCACCATAAACACTCCATTTAATCTGTAGCATACTATTATTAATCTTCTGTATACATAAGTTAGTGTCATCAATCTTACTAAATAATTTAGCTATTTGCATATCTTGTTTATCTTCTCTAGTTTCTAATCTTGAAACTCTAACTTCATAATCTAGCACTACCATTTCACCTTATTAGACCAGTAAGCAGCGCTCATCTTACCTTTAGCTATATTCTTACCATGTCTAGCTTTAAAAGATTTAGACCTAGGAGTAGTAGTTCTATCTCCTGTGACTCCCTGCTGTCCAAACCTAATAGTTTTAATTTGACTACCAGTCTTAGCTACAACTACATGACTTTTAGTCTTATGGCTAGGTGTTCTCTTAGGTTTATTAAACCCAGAGACACCTGCTTTCTTTAATCTAGAATCAGCTGCCATTTTTAGCCTTTACTTGCGCTCTTTTACTTAAATCTTTAAGATGGAACAGTTTCTTACTAGCTTTAGTATGTGCTTTATTTGTATGTAAAGTACCATCTGACATCTTATGGCTACTACCAGTATGCAATGTACCATCTATCTTATAATGTTTTACACCTTTCACTATTTCTTCCCCTTCTTCTTAACTGGTTTCTTTTTCTTCCCGTAAGGGTTGCTTCCATATCCCATGTTGTCTCCTATTTATTAAGTCCTACTGCACTACCTGTTAAGATAGCACCAAAAGCTAGGTGAAACAATCCACCTCCCATCAAAGTAAACGGACTATGTTGACCTGTTAACTTTTTCATAAGCTCCATCTGAACCATTGGTTCACTTGTAGCATTTATAACTTCCATAAAAGCACTAATGTCTGGTCTATTGATTCCATACCACACTGGTACAAACAAGAAATCATAAAAACAAATTACTAAATATAATACTAGAGCTGTCCATCTCCATCTTTGTGTACTTCTTTCTACCTCTGTCATTTATATACAAGGAGGTGTACACCTTAAAGCATCAGCACCTATCCATATAGTCACTAAGAAAGCAAGTATAACACAACCAATAAGTATAGCTAGACCTTTAGTCATGCTGAGTCATTGTCTTTCTTTTTCTTCTTTTTCTTTTTCTTATCTTGTTTTAGTTTAATTTGTTTCTTTAGTTTCTTAATAGCATTGCCTTGATTGTTTTTAGCTTTAATTAACTTTGAAGTTTTTGTTTGTAACTCTTCAACCATCTGAGTAAGTAGTTCAATTTGTTCATGTCCTATTGCCATACCTTCTACAACATTAGCTAAATCAATACGCATCATTATTTGATTTTCTATAACAGCTTCTTGATTAGCTTGTTCATACTTTGAATACATAATTTCTACTTTACTGTCTATCTTACTAACATACCAAAGCATACCACCTGCTTGTACAGCTATAGCCATTATCAGTGCCAAAGGCATCTTCATTCCATTCATTTATTTCTACTCCATTTAAAGGTTTGATTTAATTTTAGAGTTGGATTGTCTATATTATTTGCTTTAGATGTAGCCGATACAGAAGTTGTATTAGGAAACACAGAGCATCCAGTCATTATTAAAACAATTAATACTGCTATTAAATTGTTTCGCAACCTAGCAGTCATTAGTCATTAGCTATTACCTGTGCTTTATAAGCTGCTATTACTTCTGCTGTCCAGCTGGCTGTGCATATTGCTGCTACTCTAGCATCTTCACCTGTTACATCTGTAGCTGCCCACGTTCCAGCACTAGCTGTTTGAGCTGCTGTAGTTACGTTACCATCTTCATCTGTCACTTCAGCAACATCTTCTTCTACGTAACCACTTCTTACTTGTGGTACTACAACGTGCCTGTGAAATGCTGAACTAAGTTCTACGCCATCTTCTAATACTCGTGTTGCTGTTCTTACTTGTACGTGTCCTTTTTCAAGAACTTCTATCTTATCTACTACTGTTACTTTTGATAATGCCATTGCACTCTCCTATTGTTGGACAACATTGTCCGCCCCAAGAATCCACTTGAGGTAATTAAGCGGCTGTGTATGTTATTGAAAATCTAGCATACATTCCACCTGCTCCAGAATTACTTCCTTGACTTGAACCAAGTTGTGCTTGTCTATCAGAAGCTAATCGTTTTATTTGAAAGAAACCAAAAGTTGGACTACTACCCTGAATTTGAAAAGACACGCCTGTAAAACTTGAACCTGAAGTCCATTTACTTAAAGGATAAAAATAAACATCTCCACTATTTTCTTGTCTATTGTCCATATTTGAAGCACCTGTAAACGGTAAACTTAATCTCATATTGCCAGCAAAAGTAGGAAACGTAGTATTACTTATAGTAAAAGTACAATGAACCATTCTTCCTATTTTTGTATAATAACCAGTAGTAAGATTTCCTGAACCACTTGTACTTCCTGTTAAAACAATAGTCCACGTGCCTTCCTCGTAATCATCTAGAGCATTGGCTGCTGCTGTGTCACCGTTGAATGTAACTCCATTAGCAGTAATTCTAAAACGCTCTGAAGCATTAGCATCAAATGCCATAAAATGACCATCAGGGTTATAATGAATTTGACCGCTTCCAGTACCTTGAGCGTGATGCCCATTTAAAAACCTGATTCTTTGTTGCGCTGCAGTATTTTTAGTTTGTATTTGAAGTATGGCATCTCTTGCAGAGCTGTTTTCACCAGCATAAATCGTTGAAATAACAGCACCATTTCTAGTTACTAATAATGTTTCTTCAGCGTTTTGAGGAAGTGTTCCCCATCCACTATCGCCAATAACAGTTTCATCATTACCTTGTACTCTGAAAGCTGAACCACCCCCATTATTTCTTACTTCAAGAATTGGTGTTCTGTTTGTAGTAACAGATTGAATGATTGCTGCATACTCACCACTATTAGCAGTCTTAACTACAAGTGCTGTTTCACCACCACCTAATACTTCAAGTTTGCCGTCAGGCGAAGTTTTGTTTATACCTACTCTTTCGGCTGAAGTAATAGTCATAGCAGTAGCATTAGCATTACTAACAATACCATCTACACCTACACCTGTTAAGTTAGCACCTGAACCAGCAAAGCTAGTAGCTGTTAATAATCCAGCTTGGTCTAGTGTAGCTTTAGTCGAGCCATTGCTTTGAAATATAATATCATTGTTAGCACCATCGGCATTAAGCGTTAGGTTTTCTGCTGATGATTTTATCGTTGACATTTATTACTCCTTAATTTCTAATGATTCAGTAAGTCTGCCTATAAAAGCTTCTCTGCCGAATTGTAATTGCTCAAGATTAAATTGTGAGCTTTGTATTTTTCTATCAAGGTCTGAGACGTGATTAATCATAGTCACTTGCTCAACAGTAAAATCTGATTCTTTATATTCTTTATCGTTAATTGTAAGTGTCTGTTCTTTTTGTTTTTTAGACATTGTTTACTCCTATTGTTGTTACCCTTCTAGGGCAGTTATACGAGCTTCTAGCTCTTGAATTGTCTTGACTAGTAAGGGTACAAGTTTGCTTTGGTCTATGCCTTGATAATCTGCAACAGAGCGTGTACCCATAACTGCTGGGGTTATAATTGCTCCATCGTCTATAACTGCTGCTGTTGTTTCATACTCCTCATCTTTCATTCCATTATGAGTACCACTAATTGCTTCGGGAACTATTGAACCAACTTCGTGTGCAAGGAAACCATCAACAAGTGTATTGGTTTCATCAGATATAAAATTAAACCTAGCTGGCTTAAGTTGCTTGAGTCTTGTTGTAGCATCCCAAGTGTAATCTACATTTTCTTTAAGTCTGTGGTCAGATGAAGTAACAAATGAGGTTGTTGTACCATTTGTATTTATTTTACCAACCAAACCATTACTATTATTAAAGTGCATTAAATCTCTTGAAGTTGATGCACTTGTTTCAATTAAAATCATTCCTTGAGGAGTGCCAGTAGTTATTTTCACTCCATAGCCACTTCCATTGCCTACCCAATTTCCAAACCTTATATCTTGAGCAGTTCCAAGATTTGTGTGGTTCACCTTAATTGTTTCGCTACTCATATGTATCTTTTGGTTATTAGCAATTGAGAAAGATTGTGTATCAGTTCCAGCTTGAGATGATGCAGTCCAAAATCTTCTAGTGTTACCTTGAGTAACTAAATCGTGTTTATACCAACATCTTGTATTACCAACTGTTCCTGCCTCCGAGCCATTTTGACTCATAATCTCAGCACCGAACGAATAGTTTAAACCTTGTAGCTTTAATTGTGCCTGTGTAAGACTTGTTGATTTAATCATAAGTCTACCAGCAGCTACTGGTGCAGCACTTCCTATAGCTACATTTCCATTATCAGGATTCCAAGATTGCATAAGTTTTTTAGTGCCACCAGCATTATCTCTATCAAGACACAAAACGTGTTCTTCACCACCAGTCATAATTCTAAAATTAGACTCACCTAATCTTAATGCTGAAGCAGCTCCTACTGTGTTTGAAGTGCCACTTCCTACTAGCGTTCCAGTCATAGTGCCACCAGCTTTTGGAAGTGCTGCTGTTATAGCTGTAGCTTGACTAGATGTAATTCCTGTCTTGGCTGTGTTAGCTGTTATTTCTGAGTTGATTGAATTAGCTAAAGAGCCAGCATCAACTGAATCATCAGGAAGTCCACCGACTGCTAGTCCTGTTACTGTGCCACTTCCATTGATTACTATTGCCATTTGTTACTCCTGTTAAATTTGTTCATTTGCTAAGCTGTAAAATAAGTTAATCCAATTAAAAAATATCCACCATTTGTTGCACTTTCGTTAACTGGTGCAGCATTATCTCTTGACCATTGAAGGCTAGCAAAAGCTGTACCTCTTTCTGAAAAGATTACAGCTTGAGTACCATCATTCGGTGAGTCTATACCATAAGTTCGGTAATTACCTGCTGAAAAGAATTGTTCTGCCGTGAGTCTATACCATAAGTTCGGTAATTACCTGCTGAAAAGAATTGTTCTGCCGTTGCACACGTAAAAGGCAAAGATATTTTAAATGTTCCACTTGCACTACTTACAGCAGATATATTTATTTGACCACATACGTGGACTTGTCTACCAATTTTTGTATAAGCCAATGTCTTAAGATTTAAAGTAGCAGTTCCACCGCCCATAGTTATAGCAGTTGTGTGTGTGCCTTCTTCATAATCGTCTAGAGTATTTGCCGTTCCTGTTCCGCCTATTGCTACTCCACCTGTTATTGCAACACCACTAGCAGTTGTTTCAATTTTCTTATTATTGTTATGGTAAAGTTCTACTGAGCCATCAGTTGTAGCTTTCAACATAAGTTCGTTATCTGATGGAGCATTTCTTAATTCAATTGATGAACCTAAAATTCTTAACGCACCAGTGCCAGAATCTTCAATATAGCTATTAGAGCCATCGTGGTGTATGTTTAAATCATTACTCGCACCCATTCTAATTTTATTAGCATTACTAGTAGAATCACCAGCAGTTAAGTTTGTAGAATTTAACACAATAGCACCTGACATAGTACC
>Ga0209383_1002368_pt1 | contig 11140 bp, 11 predicted proteins | sample CoawatmetaG02DNA_FD_187510 | JGI IMG/M metagenome (GOLD analysis project Ga0209383, IMG submission 187510) | Marine microbial communities from the West Antarctic Peninsula - Coastal water metaG029-DNA (SPAdes) (version 2) | ecosystem: Environmental > Aquatic > Marine > Coastal ... | reverse complement strand
TTAAAATTTCATCAGGAAGCTCATCCGACATTAAAAGCTTTAACCAATCAATCAATTCTGAGGTTGAAGGTTTCTTTTTCATTCCTGGAATTTTCCTGATATCAAAAAATAAATCTAAAGCATCTTTCACCAAGTTCTTTTTAATTTTTGGATAATGCACTTTTACAATTCCTTCCATGGTGCCTCTATCAGGAAATTGAATGTAGTGAAAAAAACATCTTCTTAAAAATGCATCAGGTAGTTCTTTTTCGTTGTTTGAAGTAATAATAATTAAAGGTCTTTTCTTAGCTTTAATAGTTTCACCTGTCTCATAACAATAAAATTCCATTCGATCTAATTCCTGCAAAAGATCATTTGGGAATTCAATATCTGCTTTATCAATCTCATCAATTAACAATACGACTTGTTTTTCAGAATCGAATGCTTCCCATAGCTTTCCTTTTTTGATGTAATTTTTTATATCTTTAACTCTCTCATCACCTAATTGAGAATCTCTTAGTCTTGTAACGGCATCATACTCATATAGCCCTTGAGAGGCTTTTGTAGTTGATTTAACATGCCATTCGATCAACTCCATATCTAATGACTGGGCTACCTCTATTGCTAGCAGAGTTTTGCCTGTGCCAGGCTCTCCTTTGATGATCAGAGGTCGTTCCAAGGCGATGGTTGCATTAACAGCCATGCTGAGATCTTCTGTTGAAACATAGTTTTTAGTGCCTGTAAATTTCATATGACTTCCTTTGTTGTTGTTATGAAGAAATTTTTTCTTCTGATTTTAGAATTTTTGCGAGCTGTCGGCTAGTAGCAACTAGGTTTCCATTGAGATCCCAAATATTGCAGTCTTGCTCGAAATATCCATTGCTAATATCTTTTGCTATACCGTCAATAAATAATTTATTGGTTGTTGGTAGCTGCCTAATATTTGATGACAGAGTAAGAGTTGGAATCCATCCCAATGCTCCATATTTATTTTGTACCACTGGAGGCAAAATATCAGAGAGGTAAGAGAGTACAAATTCATCGGCAGGACCTCCTATAAGCTCAAGATAAGCAGAGCATCTTGCTTCGGCAACATCGGATGAAATTTTTCTATCCCACCAAGCATGATCTGGGTGAACAGATAACTCAAGCTGCTGAATAAATGATGGGGTAGATCCTGGTTTTAATATGTCATAGCTCATAACTTTAAAGTCTTGTTCAGGCAATGAGCTCATAATCTCTGGTAATGGGGTTTGAAGACCGCTATATCCTTTCATGTATTGAAAATCTGAACATAATGCAGAATATAAACAGGTTGTTAATCCATTTTGGATTAATCTTACTTGGCCCATTGAGGAGCCTTTTGAAGTTCTGATGACCTCTACATGCAATTCAGCTTCTGAGGGCTCGGTTCTATCTAAATAATAAACATTAGAATTAATGGCGCTAGGATGCGGCAAAACATTTGAAAGAGCTTTGTTCATTACAGCTAATAGATAGCCGCCATGGGGTGTATTGCCAACAAAATATTTAGAATCAGGTGTAAATGAAAACACTTGATCTGAAATCTTGTTAAGACTTAACGCGGATTGAAATTGGTCAAACTGGTTCATATTGATAGATAATTGCAATATTGTAATTGATAGAGCTCAAAAATGGCTGGATTTATAGATATTGCGTGTAATTTTACACACCCCTCTTTTGCAGAGAATATTGATCAAGTATTGTCAGAAGCCAAGGCTGTAGATGTAAAGAAATTTGTTCTGTTGTGCGCTAGCTTAAATGACTTAAAGCCAATTCAAAAAATTCGCTCGTTAAACCCATCCCAATTCTTTATCACCGCAGGCATTCATCCTCACCATGCAAATGAAATACTGAGTTTAAATGAAATACCATTGGTTGATAGGCTGCTGTCGATAGAACCAGATGCCATAGGTGAAACTGGGTTAGATTACTATAGAAATATTTCGCCTCCCGACATTCAGAGAGATTCATTCGTAATGCATATTGAGATAGCCAAAGAATTAAATAAGCCGCTTTATCTTCATCAAAGAGATGCTCACGATGACTTTATAAGTATTATTAAAAATCAGAGCTCCTCCCTCCCCCGATTTGTCGTGCATTGCTTTACTGGAACACAAAAACAGCTTGATGATTACTTGGAGTTAGGCGCTTTTATTGGGCTGACTGGATGGATTTGTGACGAAAAAAGAAACCAAGACTTGAGGGCTTCAATAAAAAATATTCCTTTAGATAGATTGATGTTAGAAACAGATTGTCCATATCTTGTTCCAAAAAATTTACCTGTAAAGGCTAAAAAAAATATTAATGAACCAAAATACCTTCCGCATATCGCTAAAGAAGTTAGTGAACTAATGGATATTTCTATTGAATCATTACGTGATGCAACTTCTCAAAATGCTGAAAATTTTTTTACTTAAAGCAGGAACGATTTAGTTCAAACTTTTCACAAATTTCATTATTATTTTGGCCTGCTTTCACGGGTGCATGTCTAATTGCGTTATCAGATGAAGAAAAACGTGGGGCCGGATTGGGTTGAATGACTCCATCAAACTCAACAAAAGATTTTCTAGCTTTCATGTGATGATGCTCTGGAGCCTCAGCCAACGAGAGAATAGGCGCAACGCAAGCATCTGTTCCGTCAAAAATTTCTGCCCATTCATCTCGGGTCTTAAGCTTTATCTTTTCTTGCATAATTGCTTTTAATTCCGGCCATTGATCTTTATCTAGTTGCTGATTAAAGCGATCGTCGTCGATCTCTAGTTTCTCCAAAAGAATGGAATAAAATTGCGGCTCTATAGCACCTACGGAAAGAAATTTTTTATCTAAACACTCATAGGAATCATAAAAATGTGCACCGCCATCGAGCATATTAGACTCTCTTTCATCTTTCCAAAAACCTGATGCTCTAAAGGAATAGAACATGGACATTAAAACAGAAGCGCCATCAACCATAGCTGCGTCAACTATTTGACCTTTGCCACCATTTTTAATATTTAAAAGTGCCGAAACTATTCCTAAAGCAAGGAACATTCCGCCGCCGCCAAAATCACCAATTAAATTAAGAGGAGGTGGTGGAGTTTCACCTTTTCGACCCATGGCCTCAAGAGCACCTGTAAGAGCAATATAGTTAATATCGTGACCTGCAGTTTTTGCCAACGGGCCTTCCTGGCCCCATCCCGTCATTCTTCCATAAACTAAATTAGGATTAATCGACAAGCATTCTTCAGGGCTTAGCCCCAAACGCTCCATAACTCCAGGGCGAAAACCTTCAATCAAGCCATCAACCTGTGAAAGTAGTTTTTTAATTTCTTGAACTGTCTTTGGATCTTTAAGATCAGCTGATAAAGATGTTTTAGATCTGTGTTGAAAATCAATTGTGTTGCCATGACCGTGTTGAGATGCACGATCAATTCTAATAATTTCAGCCCCAAGATCAGCCAAGACCATGCCGCAAAATGGTCCAGGTCCAATGCCTGCAAATTCAACTAATGTTATTCCAGTTAATGGTCCGGTCATCTCATATCTCCTTCGGTTTGAATGGGTTAAATAAGTTTAAAAGAAATGGTAACAATGTTAATGATGCAAAAAAAGAAACTAGCAACGCAAATGCCGTAAAGACACCAAATAAAACCGTAGGTGTAAAGTTTGAAAATGCAAAAATAGAGAAGCCAACGGCAATAGTTGTAGCCGTATAGAAGACAGCCCTTCCAACAGAAGCATGCGAATTGATGATTCTATTATCCATGCTCACTTGATCTTGCTGAGTTTCAGTTTTATACCTAAAGAGATAGTGGATCGTATTGTCTACAGCCATCCCAACGCTTATAGCTGCAACTGTTATCGTCATCATATCGAGAGGTATACCTAAGATGCCTAGCATCCCAAGGACTGAGCCTGCTGTAATAAAATTTGGTGCAAGTGCAATGAGGGTGATTTTGATCGATCTAAATAAAATTAGTAACATGAGACCAATCGCCCCAAAGACAAGTCCCAAGGATTTAATTTGCGATGAAAACAATGATTGGAGCATATTGTTGTAAAGGACTGCGAGACCTGTAATCTTAAATTGATCTGGGTCTAGGTTAAATTTATTTTCTAAGTCAAAATGGATTTTTTCAAGTAGCTCTTTTCTATTCAATGACTCCGCGGATTCAAGAACTCTTGCAGAAATTCTTACCCTAGAGTCGTCTGAATTAATGTATGAGTAAAGTAACGTTTCTTTAATATCATCGGGCAGAACAGAACGCAGCAATGCTAACTCCAGATCATTAAGATTTTTATCATTATTAATCATTCTTGCAAGCTTGATTCCGCTTGCAACACTTAGCACCTTACCCATTTCCGGGATTTCATCCAAGTAATCATGGATATCCTCAAGCTTAGCTAAAGAAGATGAATTCCACCAATAACCAGATGCATCACTGGAGTCATCTTCAAATAGATCATCCTCAAACAAATCATCCTCAAATAGGTCAACCTCTTCCATTATTTCCTGAGCGGGTTGGTCAATTAAGATCTCGAGTGTTGCTGTGCCGCCAAGCTCCTGATCTAGCAGTAACATTCCTTGATAAATTTCAGTTTCAGGGGAGAAATAGTCAATAAATCTATTTTCAACCTCTAATCTTGAGATGCCATAAAACATTACAAAAGAAGTCATAAGAAAAAATACAGCAATTTGAGAGCCTCTTGCCAATGTAAAGTTTGCTAATTGGAGTGGAATTTTATTAATCCATCCAGGCGAATCATCCACATTAGATTTAATTAATATTTTCATGGCTGCTGGCAAAAATGTAAAAGTAAAAATAAAAGCAAAAAACATCCCAACTGACATCATTTTTCCGAATTCAATAACAGGCTTAATATCACCCATGATTAAGGATAAAAATGCTATTCCAGTAGTCAAAGCAGCAAAAAAACATGGGATAACCATTTGATTCAGGGTGACATTCATCGCATCGCCAATCGAGGATTCAGTTTTAGAGACCTCTATAAATCTAACTAAGACATGAACTGTCAAGGAAATAGTTAAGATTAAAAGCAATGCAATAAAGTTTGAAGAAATGACGCTGATTTTCCAATCCATCAAACCTAAAATACTTGCAGTAAAAGCAGTCGTAATAAATGCATTGGCAAGAGGCAAGAGAACAAACCATATATTTTGAAAGAATAAGAAAAGCATAATGCAAAAAACCAATGCTACCCCAACTCCAAATACAGCAAGATCTGACTTAATAAAGCCCATCATATCGGTTGCTATCATTGAGGCACCGCCAAGAAATAGAACTCCTGATGCAGAGTGCTCGAAAAGTAAATTTCTTATTTGATCAATTAAAATTGTTCTTTGCTGGGACTCTTGATCATTGATATTTGAAATTTTTTGATTAATTTCTTTTAGTTCCATCTTCTCTTTAGAGGTTAATTCAGGCAATTCATTTAACTCGTATCTTTTATTAATTAGCTCCCTGTAAAAAGGATTCTCTGTAAGAGTTACCTGCATGGCTGTTGTGGTTCCTGATGGGCTAATAATTAGCTCTTGATAGACTGGATTATTCAAAATTTCCTCTTTAGCTGCAACTAAATCAATGCCTTCGGTTTCAACAGTCTTGAGGTTATCCATTAGGTCAGCCAAAGGAACCTTGGGTTGAAAAAAAATCGGAGCATCTAAGATAGATAGAATAGATTCTACGCCCTCAAATTTCTCTAAAGAGACTTCTATAGATTTGATGGTACTAAGAGACTCAGTAGAAAATACATCTAAATTAGGCGTATAAGTAATAATTAAAAAATCTGAATTCCCAAAAGTCTCTCCTGTTTCTCTATAAATTTTAAAAGCTTCATCTCCCTCTATTACAAGAGCATCAGAAGAAGCATCAAGTTTAAAATTCTGAAGACCGCTCGAAGCAGATAAGAATATTGCAATAATACAAATCATCACAATCCATGGCTTAGAAACGATAAAATTAAAAATATTTTTCATAATGCAATTTATTTATTAGCGCAATCAGGTGATTTTAAGATAATAGGATTTTTAAGATACTCATCGAGTGTGAAGGCCTGAATAGACAATGCATGTATTCTCGACATAGTATCATTTAAGGCATTGTAAATGCATTGATGTCGCTTAACATTTGTTAGTGCAGTAAAATCATTGGATACAATTACAAGTTTAAAATGAGTCTCCGAATTTGGTGGAACATTATGCATGAAACTCTCATTCTCTAAAAAAAGATTTTCAACATCAAAGGAAGAATTAAGCTGAGAAACTATCGTCTCAAAAGCGCTCATAATAACTCCATCTCTAAAAGAAATGTTTTAATTTTTACTCCAAGTCCAAATTGTCCAATTGATCCATCATGCTTGATAACTCTATGACATGGGATAAAAAGAGGTATCGGATTTAACTTACAGGCAGTACCTACAGCTCGTGAAGCTCCAGGAGAACCAATTTTTTTCGCTAGAGACTTATAGGACTCTGTGCTGCCTGAGGGTATTAGACAAAGTGCATGCCAGACTTTTAAGTGAAACGCTGAGCCTTTTAAATCCAAGAATGGTAAATCTTCAAACTTGGCATTTTTAAAATAAATGTTGAGAACGTGCTGCAGTTTCTTATCTTTAGGATAAGGGGAAGTTTTATCACCGATAAATTCAAGCCTCATCAATCCTATATTGCTATAAATAGAGTTAAAATTACCTATAGCAGTTTTCACGCTTTTGATCTCCATAAGCAAATTTTAACACCTAGAGATCAATCATTCCTCCAAATTAAAAAGAGATAACTTATTTGTTTTATGATTTCTTTTGGACTTATTTACTTAAGAACATACTTAGGCGATAAAAAACGCTAAGAAACATTATCAATAAAAAAATTTAAAACGGACTTACTCGAATACATGCTAACTAATTGCGCTTGATTATCATGAAATATTTTGTCCCAATTAAATTTCATTGCTTCTTCATAGATTTTTGGAATTTCTTCAAAATTCTTGAATAGTAAAAATTCTAAATTAAGGTTTTTTGCAAGCAGTTCATAATCTTGTGTATTGCTAGCTATAGGAATAAATCCAGCAAGAATAGCTAATACCATTTTATTGTTACTTTTATGTATGGAATTAATGTCATGACCATGATTTAAAATAATAAATGAATTTAGCTCTTTGTTAGAAAATGCAATATCTTCCTCCCAATCCATTAAATCAATAGGTCGGTTCTCTATAAATGCTTTATCAACTTTATTTAAATCTGTGCAGACCAAAAGTCTAGCATTTAAAGTTTCTAGAATTGGAAAAAAATCATATATGCTGCTCAGATTCTCTGGGTGACCAATCCAAAAAAAATCTGGGCTGCTATGGGAGATTCTGGGAGGTACAAGTGGCGTATCATCTTTTTTGTCTAAAACGCCAGGTATTACAACTATTTTTTTATTTTTAAAAATTTTTAACCAGTAATCTTTTCTACTATTAGAGTCAACAGTTAAAATTGAGCTAAAAAAAATTGCTAAAATGAAACCCAATCTAGCCCTAAACGTGCCTGGCTGGTCATCAAGATCATATATAACTTTCACATGAAATAGTCGCCAAATTGGCATCCAAAATAATAATTGATATGAAAGAACTTTTTGAATGTGAACAATGTTGCAATTAAGAGCTTTGTTATATGCAATATCTCTCAGAACCTCAATATCAAAGTCATGTGCATATTGAAATAGATAGAAGCTTCTAAGACGGGAGCTAGCTTTGGCAGTATCTCCAAGTGAAAATGCCGCCAGCCTCATTGATTAATACCATCTATTTTTGAAATCATTAAAAACAATATGAAAAATTTATTAATTATATGTGCCAAAACTATACATGGAACTGGCTAAAATAAAAGTGGTGCGGCATCCGAGATTCGAACTCGGACCATCTGCTTGGAAGGCAGATATACTAGCCATTATACTAATGCCGCAATTTGAGAAGAGAACATTTTACACCATCTTAACTTACAGAAACTATTTAATCTGGCATGAAAATTTAAATAATGAACGGAAGTTTTAGATAAAATGATATAAAATTTAAATATGTGGATAGACTTCAAGCATCTAACAAAAACAGATAAAAAATATTTTTCTCATGCGTTTCGCGTGATACTAGTTTCTATCAACCTTCTTTGGTTATGTATTGCAGGAATTATTCATGCTATTTTTCCTTTTATTCTTCTCGATACAGTCAGCGATGGTGTAAAAAAAATATCAGATCAAATGGGAAAATTTACTAAGCTTTAAGAGTTAGATTTTTGAATACACTTTTGTGCAATACTCGTGCCCTATAGCTCTCGGGAAGCTCAATATCTTATAAATTTAAATACATTAGTTTAAAAAAATATTCAGCAGTGCTTTGATTGTGTTCATTTGATTCAGGCAAAGTTTGCAATTTGTTAAAACAATTACCCAGTTTGAAGGTGACGCTAGTTTTACAGTTGTTAAAGGAGCCTCTCTAAACTCATCAATAAATAGAGGAATTAAAAGATAGGGATGTATTAAGCGATATCTTTAAGAATGTTTTGAGACTGTTAAAGTAAATTTGATGCTTGACGGAGAGAATAACCAACAAAACCTTCTTTCATAAATTATTTGGGTCAGTCTACTACAATTCACCAAATAACTAATTGGTCTTCCTGCTATATGATCAAATACTGTGTCTCTATAAAATACATATTGTGCGTCGGATAAAATAAATTTTGTCTCGCCATAATAAGAAGGAACCTTCCTACCCCACTGATATTTTTGATCTGTAAAATAATGCATTGAATAAAGACCAAAAAATCTAACATGAGTTGGATCAGAGTAATAATATGGATTTGCAAAATGCGGTACCTGCATCTCTAAAATACTACCATCAGCACAGACCCTATGAAGTTCACCAAATAGATCAAATAATTTCTCTATATGCTCTAAGGTTTGATTGCTATATACATAAGAAACGCTGTTATCTGGAAGAAGGTCTAAAGGCTCATTTAAATTAGCTACAATATCTACTCCATCGCACCCAATTAGATCAAGGTTATACATATCTTTGTGATTATCTGTACCAGATCCTAAATGCAAAGCTATTAATTTTTTATTAGCAATATCTTCTTCAATTTGAGGGTTTAAAAATTTCATATTAGATGTTTGAAATGTATTATTTGTTATTGTAGTTAGAATCTTACTGGCAAATCAATCAGACGACTATAAAAAATTAAAATGGAGGGCGAAGAATTTAAATTACCCTATAACTTCTATATATTACAGATGAGTTACAGCTTGATTGCTCTATAAATAAACTTTGCAATTCCTTGCTCGCCTCTTTGGACAGCCATGAATTAAGAAATAATTCCCTCGCGTCAATTGAGCTAAAAATATTTGACCACCTAAAAATATTAGTGTCTGTTGCTTCGCTTGAGTATATTAATCCAGGGGAATGCTGAATTGAGCCTATAGAATCTATTAACCTCTCAAAAACAAGCTTTATGGTTGCATAGCTGTATCCTTCAAGATATCGACAATCGACAACCTCGATAATTTCAGAAGTTAAATGCCTTTGATGATCCCTGACAATAATGGAATTTAATGGCTCTTTCTCTAGATTACAGCTAGCTATTTCAGAAAATGTCTTGTCTGTAAGTGTTTTATTCATATATGCGCGAGATTCCAAATTATTATGCTTCAGTTTAATTTTAAATTGAGAAATCACTTCTATGTCTTTTAAAACAGGAAAAAGGAAAGTGACCTCGTCAGATGGATGAGATGATTGCTTAAACATATTAACAAGAGTGGGAACAAATCTTTCCACAGAATTAAGAGTTTGTCCTGAGGCTAATAAGCAATTCATAGAAGACTCTTGGTGTGTGAACTGAGGCTTAATAAAGTCGCTCAGGAAGGCTGATGACTTAGAACGATCACCATCACAAGCAGTAAGAAAAATAAGAATAAATATAAGAAATTTTTTGTTTATTTTACGCATACTTTTTTTTAATGAGATAATAATACCGTGAATAAAAAGCTCTCTATCAATATTATTATGCTTAGCATTATAGCTATGATACCAACTTATCTCGAAGCATATAAATATGGTCTTGGATCATGCTTGGATCAAGATTTAGAGCAACCGATATGGACTGCAATTGAAAAGCAGAATATAGATGGGTTTATTTTTTTAGGTGATAACGTTTACGGTGATCAAAAATCTGGAGAGCTAGGTAAACTAAAAAAAGCATACAAAAAACAAAAAACAAAAATTCCTGCATGGCTAAATAAAGATAAAAAAATTTTAGCGATCTGGGATGATCATGATTATGGTAAAAATGATGGCGGTGGAAATTATAAAAATAAAAAGGAAACACAAGCGCTATTTCTGGATTTCTGGAAAATTCCTAAGCAAGATCCAAGGAGAACTAGAAAAGGCATCTATTTTGAGGACACCCAGATAATAGAAGGTAAAAATGTTCAGATAATTGGCTTAGATACTAGATATTTCAGATCACAGTTAGAGGGAAGAAAAAATGGATATCTTCCAAACAATGATCCACTTGCATCCGTGCTTGGAACTGAACAATGGAAATGGCTGGATAAGACTCTAGAAAATTCTGAAGCCGATATAGTAATAATATTATCTTCTATTCAAATCCTTGCAACCAATCATCCTTATGAAAAATGGTCTAACTTCACAGCGGATAGAAAGAAATTATTAATGAAACTTGATAATACCTTAAAAACAAAGACTGTAGTTTTGATCTCTGGCGACCGCCATAGAGCAGGACTTTATCAAAAAGGTGATCTTGTTGAAATAACGGCCTCTGCCCTTAATAAAGGCTCGTCGCGACCTTTTGAAACAGACCCTCTGCTTATAGGCAAAACCTATCCTGAAATAAATTTTGGTATCTTAGATATTCAGCCTAGTAAAAATATAATTACCCTATCAATCAATAATAAAGATGGGGTAGAACTAGAATCAAAGGTTATTAATCTTTAATAAAACTAAGTTATTCAAATAAGAAAATTCTGTTCAGGGCTCACTAAAAATAGTATTGTTTATTAATAAAATAATTAAAGAGGAATTATGAAAAAAATTAATTTATTCGTGCTTACGCTTCTGTCAGCATCTGTATTTTCAGATACCTT
>Ga0209383_1002361_pt1 | contig 11168 bp, 11 predicted proteins | sample CoawatmetaG02DNA_FD_187510 | JGI IMG/M metagenome (GOLD analysis project Ga0209383, IMG submission 187510) | Marine microbial communities from the West Antarctic Peninsula - Coastal water metaG029-DNA (SPAdes) (version 2) | ecosystem: Environmental > Aquatic > Marine > Coastal ... | reverse complement strand
TTTAGTGCTTCATTATAAGCCCTCCGCTGCAATTCTGATGTCTCAGCAAGTACTCCTATAGATCCAAATAAAAGAGCTTTTTTCAATTCTAATCCTCACTTTTTGATTAATCATTAACTTAAAAACATTCCCGTCTTGGTTTAGATAATACGACCGACCTATAAAGCAAGCCTATCAGAAGTTTTAATGCACCAGCTTATTTATAGTTTAAACTAATTACCAATCTGAAATTGGAACTAAACTGTCTATTTTGAATATCAACCATATCAAATAATTTCTTGCATAATTAAAATTTAGACATATATGAGTCGTATGGAGCATCCCAGAACGATAAAAACTCAGTGCGGTATTGATAAGTATCATGTGCTTCGTCAAAAAAATGGTTTTTTTAATAAATCACGGCTACTTTGGTTTGTTTTCTTCGCAACGATAGTGGATTTTTTTAAAAATAAGTAACTGTTGAAATATTAAATACTTAAACAAAATTTAGATGATCATTATCAACTATAATTCTTAAACGCGCCGCTTCCTGATATGCAAACCGGTCTGTCATACCAGCGATGTAATCTGATATTATCGTTGCCAATTCTATTTTGCTTTTTGCACTTTTTACTGCTGTGCTCCACTCATCAGGCATTTTTTGTGAGTCATTTAAATAAGTTTGGAATAACTTAGTAACAATCTTTGTTGCTTCTTTACGCCTCAACATTACTGAAGGTGCTCGATACATATTATTAAACAAAAACTCTCTAATCAAAGTTAAATCAAACCACATTGATTTTGAAAATTTTACAACTTTTTCCTCATGCATTCTGATCTCATCAACATTCGTAAAAGAAAAATTAGATAAATTTGTCATACTAGTCTCAATTACATCTTCCACCATCTTACCAAATAAGGATCGTAAAACCTCATGAATTCGGCGAGAGTTATCTATGTTACTGTATTTTTCATCAACACTTTTGAAACATCTATTTAACAATGGTATTTTTTGTAAATCAACAACTGTAAACAAATTCGCTCTCAACCCATCATGTAAATCATGGTTATTATAAGCAATATCATCCGATATTGCCGCGACTTGAGCTTCAGCACTAGCATTAGTATGCAACTTTAAATCTTGGAGCTTTGAATATTCCAACAACCCAATTGGAATTGGATCAACCACTGGACCATTATGCTTTGCAAGACCCTCCAATGTTTCCCAGGTTAAATTTAATCCATTCCAGCTTGCATAATGCTGTTCTAAAAATGTAACGACTTTTATTGCCTGAGCATTGTGATCAAAACCACCATAGGTATTCATCGAACAATTAAGAGCCTCTTCTCCAGTATGTCCAAAAGGTGTATGGCCAAGGTCATGTGCAAGAGCGATCGCCTCAGTTAATTCATCATTTAATTTTAAAACTTTCGCTATCGTTCGTGCAACCTGAGCTACTTCAATCGAATGAGTAAGCCTGGTTCGGTAATAATCCCCTTCATGAGCCACAAATACTTGCGTTTTATGCTTTAAGCGACGAAAAGCAGAGGAATGAATAATTCGGTCACGGTCTCGTTGAAAACAAGTTCTAAAATCATTTTCTTCCTCAATGTGAAGGCGTCCATTAGATTTTTTTGGATCACACGCATAATTAGCAATCATAATTAGCACCAGTTCTTGCTGTTGATGTCACTAATGACTATAATATGAAAATAGAGTTAACTAAACCCGAAATGGCTTACCATGGAAATATCACTACCACCGCGCGTTACTCAACGAGCATTCGATCGTTTAACTGAAATAAACGCAAAACTTGAAAACCCAAAAGCTTTAAGAGTGGCTGTGGACGGTGGAGGTTGTTCCGGTTTTCAATATTTAATCGAACTTGGCTTACCTAAAGATGACGACTTAGTTTTGGAAAAAGCAGGCGAAAAAGTTTTAATAGACAGTATATCGCTTCCATTTTTGGCAAATGCAGTTATTGACTACAGCGATGAAATTATAGGTGCAAGATTTGTAATCAACAATCCAAATGCAACATCAAGCTGTGGTTGTGGTACATCATTCTCATTATAAGAATAACAAAATCCATTAAAATACTAAAGGCAGAAGATTGAAAATTGCGACATATAATATAAATGGAATCAAGGCTCGTTTACCAAGAATTTTAGAATGGTTAGACGAATCAAAACCAGATGTAGCGTTATTTCAAGAAGTTAAATCTGTTGATGAAAACTTTCCAAAAACAATTTTTGAAGACAAAGGATATATAGTCGAAACCCACGGACAAAAATCATTTAACGGTGTGGCTATTTTATCAAAATTCCCTCTCGAGGATGTTAGACGTGGTTTGCCAGGAGACGATACCGATGAGCAAGCTCGCTGGATCGAAGCGACTGTAATGTCTGACGTGCCAATAAAAGTGTGCTGTTTATACCTTCCAAATGGGAATCCTGTTCCAGGCCCAAAGTATGATTATAAAATTTCTTGGATGAAAAGACTATATTCACGTGCAAATGAGTTATTAACACTCGAAGAACCAGCTTTAATGGCAGGGGATTATAACGTCATTCCTCAATCAGAAGATGCACACACACCTGAAAATTGGGCAGATGACGCATTGTTTTTACCAGAAAGCCGTGACGCCTTCCAAAAGATTGTAAATCTTGGATATACTGACGCGTTTCGCTGTATAGATCCTCAACCTATGAATTATACATTTTGGGATTTTCAAGCTGGTGCATGGAACAAAAATGAAGGCATAAGAATCGATCATTTCTTACTCAATCCAAATTGTGCTGATTTGTTGAAAGACTGCCAGGTAGATCGATATATGAGAGGAAGAGAAAAGCCATCAGATCACGTACCAATTTGGGTAGAACTTAATGTCTAATCACCTCTACTTACATCCACACCATATAACCAATCATATTTACTTTGGATAAAACTAGGCTTGAATTTATAAGACGCTTTCATTCCTAAGTCTATTATATTGGCTTTAACACCCACGGCATGGTAAATGTCTCCATTTGATGATGATGCCAGAGAAACTCTCTTAATCCTCTTATACCTTCGTGATTGGTATTTTTTAAAACCATCCTCCAGATCAATAGAACCGTCCAATTCTTCTGCCAAAACCCAAGCATCCTCAATCGCCATATTTGCGCCTTGTCCCAAAAAGGGCACCATCGGGTGACATGAATCACCTATTAGAACAATGCCAGCCGAATGCCACTTTTTGGGCAACCCATGAGAAAAAAGCCCCCACAAGTTCACATTTTCCGCTACACTTAGCAATTTCAAAACATCGGTTGGCCAATGTTCAAAAGACCGTTCTAGGTTTTCTCTTTTGTCTGCATGATGCCAACCTTCTGCTACCCAATCATCCCGCTTCTCAACTGCAACTAGATTTACCAGATTACCATCTCTAATAGGGTAAGTAACTAAATGTCGGTTTGGACCAAACCTTATAGTAGCTTCACTGGGCAAATCAGTTAAAGGAACAAACTTACTTTCAATCATGGCGCGCCAGGCAACTTTTCCAGTAAACGTAGGTTTTGCTTTGTACCCTATTGATTTTCTGGCAATTGAGTGAATTCCATCTGCTCCCACCAACATACGTGTTTTATGTACTGTGCCATCATTAAAAGAAATTTGGATCTCTTTATCATCATAATTAATAGACTCAGCTTTCTTGTTAAAATGTACTTTAACTCCTAAATCTTCAGTCTTTTTTATTAAGATCCCTATTAAATCTGATCTGTGAATTACCAAATGAGGATTAGGATTCCCATGTGTCACCCTCATTAAATCAACCCTACTTGAGAACAATGGATTTTTATAATTTTGCACGTTAATAAATTCGAGGATATTACCCTTAGAAAGTAGATGAGCCGCCAAACCTAACGTATCCATAACTCCAAACCCATTAGGGCTAACTTGAATTCCAGCTCCAATACTACTTTGTCTTTTCGTTTGGTCAAAGATTGTAACATTTGCTCCACGCCGAGACATCGCAATAGCAGCTGTTAAGCCCCCAATGCCAGCACCTAAAATAGTTACGTTTTGATTTTTTAAAGACATGTTTTTACAACTGTACTAATGACGACTCAATTTTCAATAAAATAACTGATTTGTTATTTAATCGTCTCGATGTACCTTTTCTTTTCTTTCGTGCTTTGCTTGAGCTTCCAAGCTCATAGTCGCGATTGGACGTGCACTTAATCTTTTCAGGCTAATAGGTTCACCTGTAACATCACAATATCCATATTCACCATTATCAATTCTTCTTAAAGCACCATCTATTTTTGAAATTAATTTTCGCTGACGATCCCGTGTCCTTAATTCTAATGCCCTATCTGTCTCCTCGGAAGCTCTATCTGCAGCATCAGGAATATTTCGAGTTCCGTTTCGCATTCCTTTTATTGTATCTTGAGTCCCATCCATAATCTCAGATTTCCAATCTAACAGCTTTTTACGAAAGTACTCTAGTTGGTTATCATTCATAAATGATTCTTCTTCTGATGGTAAATAACTTTTAGCTAAACCTTTTTTTGACATCGTCAATTTCCCCAATCAAGAATCACAGCACACTAATACTGAGATTGCCGCGGAAGCTTTAGCTTAATCGCGCCCCATTGTCACCCCACGTCATTCCATATCTTGTAGGTTTATTTTGGTCTGCTAAGGTCTTATATGATAAATCACCCTAAATATGGAAAAACAATGAAATTTTCTGGAACTAAGGCCTATGTGGCCACCGACGATTTGACGATTGCAGTGAATGCTTCGATCACCCTAGAAAGACCTTTACTAGTGAAGGGTGAACCTGGAACTGGTAAAACAGAACTAGCAAAACAGATATCTCAGTCACTCAATCTCCGAATGATAGAGTGGAACATAAAATCAACTACTAAAGCCCAACAAGGACTTTATGAATATGATGCAGTTACAAGATTGCGTGATAGCCAGCTTGGTGATGAGCGCGTAAAAGATGTCAAAAATTATATAAAAAAAGGAAAACTCTGGGAAGCATTTGAAGCCAAAGAAAAAGTGGTTTTATTAATTGACGAAATTGACAAAGCTGATATCGAATTTCCAAATGACTTGTTGCAAGAAATTGATAAAATGGAGTTTCATGTCTATGAAACTAATGAGATAATCAAGGCAAAAAATAGACCAATAGTTATAATAACATCTAACAATGAAAAAGAATTACCTGATGCTTTTTTACGAAGATGCTTTTTTCACTACATTAGATTTCCCGAAGATGATGTGTTACGCAAAATAATCGACGTTCACTTTCCAAAAATAAAATCTCAACTAGTGACACAGGCATTATCTCAATTCTATGAAATACGAGAAACACCTGGATTAAAGAAGAAACCATCAACATCCGAAGTTTTAGATTGGTTAAAGCTCCTTCTTGCTGAAGACCTATCTCCAGAAGATCTAAAACGTGACGGGAAGGATTCTCTTCCAAAATTGCACGGGGCTTTATTGAAAAATGAACAAGATGTGCATATGTTCGAACGTTTAGCATTTCTAGCTAGAGGACAACGTTAGAAATTAGAATATCAATTTAAATTAAAGGTCAAAAAAATTGCTTATCATTACATTTGCAATAGTGGGTGCACTAGTTGGCACTTTCACTGCTAGAAAAAACGGTGGGAATAAATCAGATGTACTCCAATACTCTATAGTGTATTTAATTATTGGTACAATTATTGGAATTTTTACAACATTGGCAATCGAGTGGCTGTAATCAGAGGATCAAAATGTTTATTCCTTTTTTCGAAAATTTAAGAGCTGCCAAAATTCCAGTGTCCTTAAGGGAGTATCTCAGTTTTTTAGAAGCAACTAAAACTGGGATGGTATTATACGATATTGAAGGTTTTTATTTTCTTGCACGTACATCAATGGTTAAAGACGAAAGAAATTTAGATAAATTTGATCAAGTATTTTCATCTACTTTTAAAGGTTTGGAAAATATTTCTGTAGAGGATGTCCTTGAAGCAGTAGATTTACCTGCAGACTGGTTGACCAAAATGGCTGAAAAACACTTATCAAAAGCAGAAATGGCTGAAATTGAAGCGTTAGGTGGATTTGAAAAATTAATGGAAACATTAAAAGAACGGCTAGAAGAACAAAAAGGTCGGCACCAAGGTGGAAGTAAGTGGATTGGAACAGCTGGGACTTCACCATTTGGGGCTTATGGATATAATCCTGAAGGTATCCGTATTGGACAAAAAGAAGGCCGGCATGGAAAAGCAATAAAAGTTTGGGATAAACGAAACTTCAAAAATTTAGATGACAATGTGGAACTTGGAACGAGAAATATAAAGGTTGCATTAAAAAGAGTTCGACGATGGGCAAGAGATGGCGCCACAGAAGAGTTAGACTTAAATGGAACCATTAGATCAACTGCTGAGAACGGCTACCTAGATGTCCAAATGCGCCCTGAGAGACGAAATGCAGTTAAAGTGTTACTGTTCCTTGATGTTGGTGGATCGATGGACCCTCATATAAAAATAGTTGAAGAGCTTTTCTCCGCAGCAAAAACTGAATTCAAACATTTGGAATATTTTTATTTTCACAATTGCCTTTATGAAGGCGTGTGGAAAGACAATCAAAGACGTTGGAGTGATCAAACGTCTACTTATGATATTTTAAGAACATATGGAACAGATTATAAATGCATTTTCGTTGGAGATGCCTCGATGTCGCCATATGAAGTTGCTTATCCTGGAGGTGCATCAGAACATTGGAATCCTGAAGCTGGGGATGTTTGGTTAAATCGAGCAATTGACCAATGGCCTGCTAGCATATGGATCAACCCACTATCTGAAAAATATTGGCAATACACTCACTCTGTTGGTATGATCCAAGAATTATTTTCACAACGCATGTATCCAATGACCCTAAAAGGTATAGAAAGTGGAATGAAAGAATTAAGTAAGTAATTCTATTTCTCATAAGAATATTGCCAGAATGGCAAAAATAGTTGATAATTTAATTTTTAATAATCAACAGAAATCATATGTCTAACGCTCCTCACTTTTCTATTAATTTAACATCTTTTGTTAAGGATCCTTATCCTTACTTAAAACAGATGCAACTTATTGCGCCAATTAATTATGTTCCAGAACTTGACGCAACATTGCTTACCTTACGAAACGATATATTTGTAAATGAAAAAAAAACTCATATCTTTTCTTCACTGCAGCCCGACGGTTTAATGTCACAATTGATGGGCGAAAATATGATGCGTAAGGATGGCCATGCACATTTGATAGAAAGAAAAGCAATTTTCCCAACAGTTTCACCAAAAACTGTACGAGACGTTTGGAAAAGCCAATTTGAAGAAAATACAAAAGCTATAATACACAACATAAAAAATAATAAAAAAGCAGATTTAATGACAGAAATAGCTATGCCAGCATCAGCACACATGCTGAAGGTGATGACCGGTTTAACTAATATGGCTGATGAAGAAATGGATAGAACCAGTCAGGGAATGATAGATGGCTGTTCTAATTATATTGGCGATCCTAAAATAACAGCCAATTGTAATAATTGCACCGATTCTATTGATAAGCACATAACAGATAAATTAAAAAATCGACTAAATGATGAAGACTTATCATTATTAGCTGTTCAAATTAAAGCTGGGTTATCCATGCCACAGGTTAGAGCCAATATAAAACTAGCAATCTCAGGTGGTCAAAATGAACCAAGAGACGCTATTTCAGGAGCTATTGCGACAATATTAAAACATCCCAAACAACTAAAATTAGTTCGCGAAAAAAAATGCTCTTGGATGCAGGTATTTGAGGAATATGCTCGTTGGATGTCTCCTATCGGCATGTCCCCAAGACGAGTTGCAAAAGAATATTCTTACTCAAATATTAATTTTGAGGTTAATGATCGAGTATTTCTTATGTTTGGAGCAGCCAATCGAGATCCTAATATTTTTTCAGACCCAGAAAATTTCAACATAACAAGGGACTGCAAAGATTCCATTGCATTTGGGGCTGGACCACATTTTTGTGCGGGAGCATGGGCATCAAAAGCATTAATCACCGAGGTTGTTTTGCCAATTATTTTTGATATGCTGCCCAACTTAAGATTAAACCCAGTATACCCAATTGAATATACAGGTTGGGCATTCAGAGGTCCATTGGCTGTAAATGTTATCTGGGACTAAATCTTGCTGAATCATATCTGAAGGTTCATAAGCATATCATGATCAAATTCGCCCCTATATTACTTGCATTAATTTACGGTTATATTATGTACCGGTTTTCTGTTTGGCGTACTAAATCAAATTTGGATAAAAACTCTACTTTGTTAGCTGATAAACCCATTAAAGCACTCACAGACAAAATGGCAAAATCTTTAGATTTACCTGAAATTAAAGTAAATATTTATGAAATTGAAGCAGTTAATGGCCTGGCAGCACCAGATGGACGTATTTTTATTACAAGAGGGTTTCTAAAAAAATATTATAACAAGGAAGTCACAGCTTCTGAATTAGTCAGTGTAATAGCACATGAGCTTGGGCACGTTGCACTAGGGCATTCTCGAAAAAGGATGATTGATTTTTCTGGGCAAAATGCAATGAGAGTAGCCTTAATGATGATCTTAAATAGGTTCATACCAGGTGTGGGAGCCTTGGTTGCAAATTTTCTAACGAGTTTACTGGCAGCCAAATTATCACGCAAAGACGAATATGAAGCCGATGCTTACGCCAGTGCGTTACTAACTAAGTCAGAAATCGGAATTAAAGGGCAAAAAGATTTATTAATTAAGCTTGAGAAAATTTCTAGTGGAGTTGGGAATATGCCAGCTTGGTTATTAAGCCACCCAAAAACAAAAAATAGGATAGACGCCATTGAGATCTTAGAAAAGGCTTGGCAAAAGTAATAGAGGCTCAGCTAATTGCCTTTGCCAACTTTGGAAGTTGAGCTTTTTTCAATAAACTTTTAATACTTAATTGTTTTTCAAATGTTTTATTTATTTCATCCAACTCAAAATGGCAAATTTTGGAAACAAGATTTGAATTTTCTTTAAAAATTCCTAAAATAAACTGATCTGGTGTCACACTAAATAAATCATATTTACCTATAATTGTATTTGGAAAATCTTTTTTATTGAATGTTATTATTCCTTTTGATTTTGACTTAATGGCAAGAGCTAAGACATGGATATCATCAATATCTGGCAACCAATACTCTTCAGTGTTCGTGCCCTCTAAATTCCACATGGCATTTGGAAATCTCAGCCTTGTTTGTATTATTTCAACTCTAGCTGACTCTGTACTAATTAATCCATTTTTCTTACTGGACCACATCCATTCTTCCATAATGTTTTTTGACCATACTGGTTTAAACTCACCAGAAAGTGCTAGTTTTAACAAAATATTTCTAACCACTGTCGGGAAAAGAACACATGTATCAAGTACATACATCATTATATAATTCTAAAAAATAAAGCCTTTAAATAACCAGTTTCAACTAATTGTGCACTTACTGGATGATCAGGACCAGCACTGCCATTATGAATAATTTGAGCTTGACGCCCTGCTCTGGTTATTCCTCTCAAACAAGCATTCCGAAACTTAGTCAGATCAACAGCGTGACTACACGAACACAAAATTAAGTATCCTCTGGGGCCAACTAACCTAGCAGATAACAAAGCTACTCGCTCATATGCCCTCAAACCAGAATTTAATGTCTGTTTAGCTGGGGAAAATGCTGGAGGATCACAAACAACTATATCAAACTTTTCTCCTGATTTACCCATTTCAGACATTGCGTCAAAAGCGTCTAGTTTTATTGTAGTAAATTGCTTGCTTACTCCAGACTCTTCCGCTCCTTTTTGAGCAAGCTCTAAAGCATTCTGCGAACTATCAACACAAGTTACAGTATCAGCACCCGCGACTAGTGCGGCTAAACCAAAACCACCTACATGTGAAAATACATCTAAGATTTTCTTATTTTTAGACAATCTAGCAACAAATTCATGATTGGTTCTTTGATCATAAAAGAGACCAGTTTTTTGACCATTTACTATGTCAGCAAAATACTTCGCACCATTCATAGGCACCACTATTGGTTTAGTAACATCCCCACGAACAACCTCAGTTATTTGATCTAAACCTTCCATTTTTCTTGATCTGCTCATTCCATTTAAAACAATATTTTTCATGCCCAGAGAAACCAAGCTATCAAGTATTTCTTCTTTATAACAATCAGCCCAAAATGAATTGGGCTGGAAAACTGCATTATCACCGAAACGGTCAATAACGACACCAGGTAGGCCATCTGCTTCACCATGCATTAATCTAAAAAAGGCTGTTTCAAACAACAATTCTCGCAATTCTAAAGCCACTTCTAATCGTTTTTTTATCCATCCTAGATCTATTGTTTCATTACAGTCCAAGTCTAAGAGACGCGCACTTATTTTAGAGTTTGGATTGAAAGAGAATAAGCCCATAGGTCCTAACTCAGTATCTTCAATCTTAATAATTTCACCAGGTTTTATATTCTTTGTTCGTCTATCAAGTGCTATTTCGTCACTGTAATACCAAGGATAACCCTTTCGTCGAGGAGATGATTTCGCCTTTCTGAGACGGACTGTCGTGTATGGTTTAGTACTAATCATTTTTTTAACCTTAATATTAAAATTATAATAATTTAAATTTCGAAAAGTAAAAAACTTTTGAAATTTTATTCGAAGTATCCTGGTAAACTATTTGGAGCCGAAGCCACTTTTAACCAATCAAACATATAATCAGAAACAGATCTAAAACAAATAAGTTTAATCTCATCATCTTTAACCATCCAAAATGCCGCAGCAAGTTGACCAATTCTTGATCTGCGCACGTCATTGACTTCAAAAACTGACATATCAGCTGGGGTACCTTTTGCGAGGACCTCACAAACACCTTTGCCTTTTAAATTAAAAATAACCCTGGCATCAGATACATTTGCCAGAAGATAATGCTGACCTTCTAAGTTTTTCTCTAAAGATTTCACATAATGTTCAATCTGGTCATAATCCACCAATACTAAAAGTTCGTCTGGAGCCATCCAAATAATAGAGATATTATTTGAAGTTGACACATTTCTAGCATTGGGCAAGGAAAGATTCAAATTCTCAGTTATTATTTGTTTAAATGATTTGT
>Ga0209383_1002357_pt1 | contig 11177 bp, 10 predicted proteins | sample CoawatmetaG02DNA_FD_187510 | JGI IMG/M metagenome (GOLD analysis project Ga0209383, IMG submission 187510) | Marine microbial communities from the West Antarctic Peninsula - Coastal water metaG029-DNA (SPAdes) (version 2) | ecosystem: Environmental > Aquatic > Marine > Coastal ... | reverse complement strand
ATATTGGATTCATGAAAGTCAGAAAATGAAATATAAAATAAATTTTAAACCTTATGAGTTGATGATTAACGGTGTTTGGCAAGAAGCAACAAGCTAAATAGCGTGTTACAATTTTCCTTTTTACCAAATTTTTACTGATGGAAAAATTATATATTTTTGGTGTAGGTCTGATAGGTGGCTCAATAGCTCTTAAGGCTCGTAGTTTAAATATTTTTGATGAGATAGTCGGTATTGGACGATCTGGCGGCAATTCATTAGAGAGTCTCGTTACATCCGGTGCACTTGATTACTCATCTACAGAAATAGGCATAGACATAAATAAAGCGAGCCTAATTATTATTGCGGCCCCGGTGGCACAAACAAAGCTTATTTTAAAAAAAATTGAACCGTTTCTTAATATAAATACAATTATCACTGATGTAGGAAGTACAAAGACGATCGTTATGACTGAGGCTAAGCTTATTTTAAAGGATAAATTTTCTCAGTTTATTGGCTCCCATCCGATTGCGGGATCGGAAAAACATGGTGCTTCAGCAGCGAAGAAAGATTTATTTTATGGCAAGAATATTATCTTAACTCCTAATAATGAAAATCCTTTGGGGCGAATTATAAAACTCACAAAATTTTGGGAGTCTTTAGGGGGTGTGGTTACGAAAATGAAAGCTGATGAGCATGATCAAATATTTTCTACTATAAGCCATCTACCCCACCTACTTGCTTTTGGTTTAGTAAATCTTATTAATAATAAAAAAAATAAAAATGATTTATTAAATTTTGCTGCAAGTGGATTTAGAGATTTCTCAAGAATTGCAGCGAGCTCTCCAGAGGTATGGAGGGATATATCAATTCAAAACCAAGAATCAGTAATTAAAGATCTAAAGTTATTCAAAAAAGAAATAGCTAAATTAACTAATTTTTTAGAAAAAAAAGATCAAAAAGGATTGGAGGAGTATTTAAAATTAGCCAGTAATACAAGAAAAAACTGGGCGGAAGAAGGATAAATGGAACAAAAAAAACTAACAGCATCAAAAAGTGCCAATGGAAAGATTTTTTTACCTGGCTCAAAAAGTATTACAAATAGAGTGCTTCTCATGTCGGCTCTTTCTGATGGTGAGACGTTGGTCGAAAATTATCTTGATTCAGATGATACCCAACAGATGCTTAACGCACTAAAAAACCTAAAGGTTCAATATAAAGTTGTACAAAATAAACATATATTAATAAAAGGTTGCAATCATAATCTTCCAAATAAAAATGCTAATTTATTCCTAGGGAATGCTGGCACAGCATTCAGGCCTCTTACAGCGGTCCTTGCATTAATGAGAGGCGAATACTATCTCGAAGGTGTAAAAAGAATGCACGAACGTCCAATTAAAGATTTAGTTGACGCATTAACGCAAATTGGGGCCAAAATTAATTATACAAATAATTTAGGGTACCCACCACTCAAAATATTACCTGGGAATATTCAATGTGATGAAAATATCAAAATTAAAGGAAATGTGTCAAGTCAGTTCTTAACTGCTCTTTTAATTGCTGGTCCTTTATGTAATCAAAATATAAAAATTCAGATAATTGGGAAGCTTGTATCTAAACCTTACATTGATATTACTTTAAAGTTGCTGGCTCAATTCGGAATAAAGTATAAAAATGAGGAATGGAAAAAGTTTATCTTAAAAGCCCCTTCAAGATTTAAAGGTCCAAAAAAAATTCAAGTTGAGGGCGATGCCTCATCAGCATCTTATTTTTTTGCAGCAGGAGCAATTGCGGGTTCAGTTGAGGTAGCTAATATCAATAAATCCAGCATACAAGGAGATTTAGAATTTTTAAAAGTTATAAAAAAAATGGGTGCAAATATTGAATACCTGCCGAATTCAATTAAAGTATCAAAAAAGCAGGGACTGGTTGGGATGGTTATTGATTGTGAAAATATTCCTGACGCCGCAATGACTTTGGCTGTTCTAGCTTTATTTGCAAAAGGAACTACAACTCTTAAATCTATCGCGAGTTGGCGCGTCAAAGAAACTGACAGAATTTTTGCGATGGAAACTGAATTAAAGAAGTTGGGTGCTTTTGTTACCACCTCTAAAAGTTCAATAACAATCAAACCTCCAAAAGCTATAAATAATAATATAATAATTGACACATATGATGATCATAGAATGGCTATGTGTTTTTCTTTGGTATGCCTATCAAATAAAAATATTATTATTAATGATCCAAAATGTACGAACAAAACCTATCCTAATTTTTTTAAAGATTTTGGAGGTATTATTGGTTAAAAAAAAACACCCTCTTGTGATTGCAATCGATGGTCCGGCAGGTTCTGGAAAGGGAGCAGTGTCGCAAAAATTATCTACTAAACTAAATTATCATTATCTTGATTCTGGAGCAATTTATAGAGTAATCGCTTATGCGGCTAAGAGAAAAAATATCAAATCGGGAGCAATTAATAGCTTAATAGATTTAATTTCTGATTCAAAAATTCAATTTATAGGAAATAATGCTTGGCTAAATGGTCATAAAATCTCAGACGTAATTAGAACTGAATTAATAGGTAAGTTTGCTTCTGAAATTGCAATACATAATAAATTAAGAACCGCTATTCTTGAATACCAAAGAAGCTTTTGTAAGTATCCTGGGCTTGTAGCAGAAGGTCGAGATATGACAAGTGTTGTTTTTCCTAAAGCTGATTTAAAAATATACCTAAATGCAAGTGTTGATGAAAGAGCAAAAAGAAGATATAAACAATTGATATCAAAAGGAAATGATGTTAATCTAATTGACCTTACTCGAGAAATAACCAAAAGAGATTCTAGAGATAAGGAAAGAGAGGTATCCCCTCTTATTGTAGTAAAAGAAGCATGGGTTTTAGAAACAGACGATCTCAGTGAGAATCAAACAGTTGATAAGATTTTAAGCTTGCTCAAAGAATTATAAAAAGACCTGGTAACCCAAAATTATCAGAAAATTTAAACTTACCCATCGCTAGTTGGGATTACATTGTTAAGGTTAAAAATTAATGGCAACCACAGAAATTATAAAAGATACAAATCCAGAAAGTTTTGCAGCACTATTTGAAGAAAGTATGGCGCTTAAAGAAATGCGTCAAGGTGAAATTATAACTGCTGAAGTTATTTCTGTAGAAAGTGATTTTGTTACTGTAAGCGCTGGACTTAAATCAGAAAGTATTATTAAAACAGAAGAATTTTTAGATAGTAAAGGAACTATTGAGGTTGTTTTAGGAGATCATGTAAAAGTTGCCATAGAAAAGATAGAGGATGGATATGGTTCAACAATTCTATCCAGAGTTAAAGCAAAACAAATGCAGGCATGGATTGATCTTGAAGATGCTATGAATGATGGAACAATCGTTAACGGTTTCGTTAGTACTAAAGTCAAAGGTGGATTAAGAGTTACAGTAAATGGAATAATGGCGTTTTTACCAGGTTCTTTAGTTGACGTAAGGCCTGTAAAAGACACGTCTCCTTTTGAAAATAAAGAGTGTGAATTAAAAATAATAAAAATAGATAGAAAAAGGAATAATGTTGTCGTTTCTAGAAAAGCTGTTATTGAAGAACAATCCGGCACTAATACAGAAGCCGTTATCGCAACTCTAATAGAAGGCGCCAATATAAAAGGTATTGTGAAAAACATAACTGATTACGGAGCATTCGTAGATTTAGGTGGTATTGATGGGTTGCTTCACATAACAGATCTAGCATGGAAGCGCATCAAACATCCTTCAGAAATCTTAAGTGTGGGTGATGAAATAGAAGCTCGAGTGCTTAAATATGATAAAGAAAAAAATAGAGTATCTTTGGGTATGAAACAGTTAGATGATGATCCATGGGTTGGTTTAAATAAGCGCTATCCAATAAAAAGTAGAATATTTGGCGTAGTATCGAATCTAACTGACTATGGTGCTTTTATTGAAATTGAGACTGGAATTGAAGGATTGGTTCATGTTTCAGAGATGGACTGGACAAATAAAAATATACACCCATCAAAAGCAGTTCAATTAGGGGATGAAGTAGAAATAATGATCCTTGAAATTGACGAGAGTAGAAGAAGACTTTCTTTAGGTATGAAGCAATGTAAGCCAAACCCATGGGAAGATTTTGCTGCAGACCATAAAAATGATGAAAAGATTACTGGTGACATCAAATCGATTACTGATTTCGGTATGTTTATTGGTTTAGAAGGTGGAATTGATGGGTTAATTCACCTTTCAGACATCTCATGGACTGAAACAAGTGAGGAAGCTGTAAAAAAATATAAAAAAGGAGATACTGTTGAATCACTAATCATTTCAATTGATGTTGATAAAGAAAGAATATCACTTGGTATTAAACAACTAACGGATGATCCTAATCCTGAAAGCAATAATGAAAATAAACTAGAAGCTAAAACAGAAGCTGAGAAAAAACCAACAAAACCAAAAGCTGCGTCTAAAAAAGAAGCTGCACCTAAAAACATAGAGAATGCAGGGACAACTAATTTAGGTGCACTTCTGAAAGCTAAGCTTGATGATGGAAAGTAATGACTAAATCTAAACTCATTAGCCTATTAGCAACTAGATTCTCGCAATTAGTTCATAAAGATGCAGAGATATCAGTTAAGGTAATATTAGAGGCAATGAGTAATTCTCTTAAAAATAATAATAGAATTGAGATAAGAGGGTTTGGAAGTTTCAGTTTAAACTATCGGCCAGCTCGTATAGGCAGAAATCCTAAATCTGGAGAAAAAGTAAATATCCCTGAAAAAAATGTTCCTCATTTTAAAGCAGGGAAAGAGTTAAGGAAACGTGTTGATAAATAAATAAAATGAAATAAAAAAAGTATATTCTTAAAGATTAGGATATGCTTTTTTTTTAAACTTAAAAAGTAATAATATAATATGGTTGAATTCGAATTCTGGTGGCTATTAGTAATACCTTTCTTCTTTGCACTAGGTTGGCTTGCGGCGAGGGTCGATATTAAACAAATAATTTCTGAAAGTACTGACTTACCTTCATCATATTTTAAGGGGTTACAGTGCTTAATTACAAATCAATATGATAAGGCAATAGAAGCATTTGATGATGCAATCAAGATAAATAATAACTCTTTGGAATTACATTTTGCTTTAGGGGCTCTTTTAAGAAGGACGGGCCAAATTGATAGAGCAATTAATCTTCATATCAACCTTCTTGAAAAAAAAGAACTCACACTTGAGCAACAAGAGTCGGTTAAAGCAGAACTTGCGCAAGATTATTTCAAAGCAGGTCTTTATGGTCGCTCTGAGGAGCTTCTTCTAGATCTAAATAAAGAGAGGTATTATCAATTCTCATTAAATACCCTACTTGATATCTATGTAAAAGAACGTGAATGGGAAAAAGCTGTTGAAACTGCTACCGAATTAGAGAAAATATCTGGAGTGTCTTTTAGAATTTCAATTAGCCATTATTTTTGTGAGATTGCAGTGAATCAAATCCTAAATAAGAAATACACGTTAGCAAAAAAATATCTAAATAAAGCTCTCGAAGAATCAATAAACTGCACAAGAGCAAACATCCTCATGGGAGATATTCATGCTGAAGAAAAACTATATGAAGAGGCAATAGTTTACTGGAAAAAAATTGAATTTCAACAACCAGAATATTTAGGGTTGGTTGCTCCAAAAATTATTGTTGCCTTTAATGCCATAGATAAAGTTAATGAAGGCCTGTCAATTCTTGCGAGATTTTTTGATATCTACAAGCTTAAATCATTACTAAATATTTTATATAAAACTGTACTTGAAAATGAAGGGCCAAACCATGCAGAGAATATAGCCAGAAAAGAATTAATACAGAGGCCTAGTCTTTCTGCGCTAGATCAGCTGTTCCAAGCCCAAGCAATAGGTAAAACAAATGAAATAGACAATATAGAATTAATTCAACAAACAATTAAAAATGCCATAGGTGATAGAAGATTTTATATGTGTAATCAATGTGGATTTAAAGCCCGCCAATTTCACTGGCAGTGTCCAGCATGTAATGCTTGGGAATCTCTTCCATCAGAACCTGCTGATATAATTCTTGAGACAAAATAATGAACATAGTTCCTAAATTATTTATTGCAATAGATACAAATGATTCAAATAAAGCAAAGGAGTTGATTCAGAAGCTGTCTCCAGAAATTTGTGGTATCAAAGTTGGTAAAGAATTATTCACAGCATGTGGACCGGGCATTATTGAATGGATACAAGAAAAAGGATTTAAGGTATTTTTAGACCTAAAATATCATGACATTCCTAATACAGTAGAACGGGCATGTTTTGCGGCATCAAAAATGGGAGTGTCTATTTTGAATGTACATGCTCTAGGTGGAAAAAATATGATGTTAGCAGCAAAAGAAGGTATTGATAAATCTAATAATAATCCATATCTAATTGCTGTAACTTTATTAACAAGTATGAATTCAAATGAGCTAAAAGATATTGGATTCAGTACTTCAGTCAATAAACAAATTCTTAATCTAGCCAAAAGTGCAAATCAAGCTAACTTAGATGGTATTGTGTGCTCAGCAAAAGATATCATAAAAATAAAGAATGTACTTCCAAAGAAATTTTTATATGTGACGCCCGGTATTCGATTAAGCAACAGCTCTCAAGATGACCAAAAAAGAATATCAACTCCATTAGAAGCTATAAAAATGGGGTCCAGTATTTTAGTTATTGGTCGACCAATAACTAAAGCAAAATACCCAGAAGTTGTTCTCAATGAAATTATGAATGAAATTTCTAAAATTTAACTAAAAAATTATTTATTACTATCAGCCATTGCTTCAATATCTTTCAAGTCTAATCTTTGCATTAAATGTTTATAGTTAGTTATTGAATCCGCCTCAATTACAATATCCGAAAAAGACTCATAAGGAGACTCATTAAAAAATAAAGCAATATTTGATGTCAAATCTGGAATAATGGGCGTTAAGTAGATACTAACTAACCGGAAAGAATGAAGACAGGTTGAGCAAATTTGATGAAGGTCCGAATTAACTTTGTGCTGATCATTATTTTTTGCGAGTACCCAAGGCTCGTTGGAGCTAACAAATTCATTTAAAGCTTCGACCTGAGCCATTAAAAGCTTGGTTAACTTACTAAATAACCTTAATTCATAATGTTCTAGAACTAAACCTTTCATATCAATTATTCCTGAGATCAATTCTCTAGCTTTTTTATCTTCAATATTTTTTATTGGAACAAGTTTATTTTCAAAATACTTGGTAATAAAGCCGGATGTTCGGCTAGGAATATTTATAAATTTACCTACAAGATCACTATTAACTTTAGCTGAAAAATCTTGTAAATTTAAATCTATATCCTCCATCGAATCATTTAATTTTGATGCGTAGTAATACCTCAAAAAATTTGGATTTTTAATATTATCAAGATAACTTCTTGCCGTTATAAATGTGCCTCTAGATTTAGACATTTTCTCACCATTCACGGTTAAGAATCCATGCGCATAAATCTTAGTTGGCTTTCTATATCCTGAATATTCTAATGTAGCAGGCCAAAATAAAGCATGAAAATAAAGAATATCTTTACCGATGAAGTGAACTAATTCAGCATCGCTATTATTCTTCCAAAAGTCATCAAAAGATAATTTATTATTTTCTGCAAAATTTTTAAAGCTGGCCATATATCCTATTGGCGCATCTAGCCAAACATAGAAAAATTTTCCTGGTGCATCAGGAATTTCAAAACCAAAATAAGGCGCATCCCTTGAGATATCCCAATCTGAAAGGCCTGCTTTAAACCACTCTTCTAACTTATTCCTTGCCTCTTTTTGCAAAGTTCCTGATTTAGTCCATTTTGATAAAAAATCAGAACACTCCGAAAGTTTAAAAAAATAATGCCTAGTCTTTTTCCTCACAGGGGATGCTCCAGTTAAAACTGAATATGGATCAATTAAGTCTGTAGGATTATATGTTGAGCCACAAAATTCACAGGAATCTCCATACTGATCTTTTGTTTTACATTTAGGGCATTTACCTTTGATAAAACGATCAGGTAAAAACATCTCTTTATCGGGATCATAAAATTGTTCTATTTCTTTTTCGAAAATTTTATTATTTTTAACAAGAGCTTTGTATATATTTTCTGATAAGCACTTATTTTCCGATGAATTAGTTGAGTAAAAATTATCAAAATTAACATGAAAATCTTCAAAATCTTTTGCATGCTCTTTATGAATATTTTTTACTAATTCTTCTGGTGTAATATTTTCTTGTTCAGCCATTAGCATTATTGGCGTGCCATGCGTATCATCAGCACATATATAATATGCAAGGTTCCCCTGCATTTTTTGAAACCTCACCCAAATATCAGTTTGGATATATTCTACTAGATGCCCAAGGTGTATACTTCCATTAGCATATGGTAGAGCTGATGTAACAAGAATTTTACGCATTAAATAATCAGACAGTTAAGTAGATATAAAGTAGTATTCTATCAAATACGACCTTTAATCACATTAGAAATATTTTTTAATATATAAAAGCTAAAAATGAAAAATAAAATACAAGAATATCTTTTACAACTTAATCATCCAGAATTAGATCAAAGATTTATTTCAGAAAAAAATATAAAATTAATTGACATAGAAATCAATAAAATTAGTTTATCAATTGAGTTAAATTTTCCATTCAAAAGTCAAACTATTCTATATGAAAATATTATTAAAGACGGACTTAAAGAAATAACAGATTTAGATATTATTATTAACTGGTCACTTAAGATACTAACAAGGCAAGCTCAAAAAGGCATCGACCTAATTAAAGGAATTAAAAATGTTATTGCTGTTGCATCAGGTAAGGGTGGTGTTGGGAAATCATCTACTGCTGTAAATTTAGCACTCGCTTTATCTTATGAAGGAGCCAATGTCGGTATACTTGATGCAGATATTTACGGTCCTAGTCAACCACAGATGTTAGGTATTGCTCAAAAGCCAAATAGCAAAGATGGTAAATCAATGGAGCCTCTAATCGCACATGGAATTCAAGTTATGTCTATTGGGTTTTTAGTTGACCAGGAAACTCCAATGGTATGGAGGGGTCCCATGGTTACAAGCACCCTAGAACAACTACTTAAAGAAACTAATTGGGATAATTTAGACTATTTAATAATTGATCTACCACCAGGTACTGGTGATATCCAATTAACCCTTGCTCAAAAAATTCCAGTTACAGCTGCAATAATCGTAACCACACCTCAAGATATCGCTCTCCTTGATGCAAGAAGAGGTCTCAAAATGTTTGAAAAAGTAAATATACCAATACTTGGGATTGTTGAAAATATGTCTACTCATATTTGTTCGAATTGTAGTCATGAAGAGCATATATTTGGTAAAGATGGCGCAATAAAAATGTGTTCAGATTACGATACCGAGCTTCTTGGTAGCTTACCATTAGATATTAAAATTAGAGAGGGTCTTGATAAAGGTAACCCATCAATCATAAGTGATCCAGATAGTGATATATCAGAAATATACAAATCAATTGCACGAAAAACTGCTCTAAAGGCTTCAAAATTAGCTGAAGACCATTCTAATAAGTTTCCAAAAATTGTCATCCAACAAAGCTAGTTAGGCAACGCCAAAAGTCATTATTAAAATTTTATTTTTAGCAGAAATTAAGTTTGCAGGTAAATCAACACCCTCTTTCCATTGCTTAAAAGCATTTACTTTATTTTTACCGCTAATAAGAAATAAAACGTCTTGTGTATTACTTAGCCTACTAGGTGTTAATGATATCCGATCACTTGGGGCCTTAGGTGAGTTTGAAACTGAAACGACTTGCTTTGAATTATCCCATTGATGGCTTGGAAATAGGCTTGCAATGTGGCCATCATCTCCAAGCCCAAGCATAACTAAATCAAAAGGTTTGTTATTATCAAGTAACTTTTCATAAGCTAGAGCACCTTCTGAATTACCTAATTCAGCAGGAATAATAAAAATATTTGATTTTAAAATATTTACTTTTGATAGCCAGGTCGATTTAGCAATATTGCTGTTCCTTTCTAAATGATCCAAAGGGAAACACCTTTCATCACCAAAGTAGATATGCCATTTGTCGAAATTAACTTGCTCTTTGGCTAGTAACTTATAAACATTAACTGGAGTTGTTCCGCCTGAAAGAACAAGAGAAAAACTACCCTTTTCTCTTATTGCAATCTTCGCTTTTTCAATAATGTATTGAGCCGCATTAATATCTAAATTTTTTTGAGAGCTAAATGATAAAACTGAATTTTTTTCAAGCATAATTTCTTTCTAAGTGAATTATATAAATATTATTAAACATAAGTATAAGTGATTGAAGGTATTTGCTATAATGCTCGCATCATAACTCAAAAAAAAATAATCCAAAAGATTATTAAATATTAAACCTCAACAAAGGAAAAAATATGAAAATTGCAATGCTAGGACTAGGTAAAATGGGTGGAAATATGGCCACTAGATTAATAAGAAATGGTCATGAAGTCGTTGGGTACGACACTAGCCAAGAAGTTATTATGGAATTAGAAAAAACAGAAAAATTAATACCCTCATCATCAGTTAAAGACGCAGTATCGAAGCTAGAGGGTCAAAAAATAGTATGGATGATGCTACCTGCAGGTGAAATTACAAAAAAACAAATTGCTGACCTAATTCCCCTTCTTAATAAAGGCGATATTATAGTTGATGGGGGAAATTCAAATTTCAAACACAGCGTTAAGATGGGCAGTATGCTGGAGGAATATGACATTGGCTTTATGGATTGTGGGACATCTGGAGGGGTTTGGGGATTAAGTGAAGGATATTGTTTAATGGTAGGTGCTTCACTTGAGGTGGCTAAAGCTGTTGAGCCTGTACTAAAAGCATTATCTCCAACACCACAAACTGGATGGCTACACGTAGGTCCGGTTGGCTCAGGGCATTTTACCAAAATGATTCATAATGGGATTGAGTACGGGATGATGGAATCTTTTGCTGAAGGACTTGAGCTTTTAAAAGGCAGGGAAGAATATGCAATTGATGTAGCCGAGGTAACTGAGCTATGGCGACATGGGTCGGTTGTTAGAAGTTGGTTATTAGATTTAACAGCTGAAGCACTTAAAGGAGATCAAGATTTAGACAAGATAGAGCCATTTGTTGCCGACTCTGGTGAAGG
>Ga0209383_1002350_pt1 | contig 11201 bp, 3 predicted proteins | sample CoawatmetaG02DNA_FD_187510 | JGI IMG/M metagenome (GOLD analysis project Ga0209383, IMG submission 187510) | Marine microbial communities from the West Antarctic Peninsula - Coastal water metaG029-DNA (SPAdes) (version 2) | ecosystem: Environmental > Aquatic > Marine > Coastal ... | reverse complement strand
ATATTATCACTTATTTTTTGAATTGTTTACCTAATCGTGGTAGTAACAAAAACCACTTTTATTAGAGGTTTGCATACCACATCTTTTACCACCTTTTTTTATTTTTTTACACTGAGATTTTTTACCATCTTTTCTCCGCACTGCTGGCTCGTGAATAGTACAATACTTTTTACCTTTTTGTATTGGGAGTTTACAGACTAAGCATGTTACTTTTTTTCCCTCCTTTTTTTCTTTCTTTTGTTTTTCAACACCCTCAGCTTCTTTTTCTTTTAATTCAACTTTTTTCTTTTCTTCTCTTTTAATTTTTGATCTTTTTTTAGATTCCATTTTATTAGCCGCCTTTCTTTCATCCCTCTCTACTTGCTCTTGTCTATCACTTTCTACACCACCAAGACTCCATCCACCCCAACCAAGACCCAATAGAACTCTTTGCCAGTTTTCGTTTTTATCGTCTAACATTCCTTGAATGTTTTCTACTTTACGTAAAACCCTAGCAATTGGCACGTTTGTTATAGCCTCTACAACCGTGGCTCCAGCCTCTATTCCCTTTGTGTTATCTAAACTAAGGCCTTTTTCTAGTATTTCTTTTTTATTGTAATTATATGTGTTTCCAGCTCCATCTAACTTACTAAACTTAGAGCCAATAGTAGGAGACATATTTAATAGCGCTTCACCAACCTCACTGTAATCAGCATTAAATCCTTTTTCATTTTGAGCGGTAAATGCCATGGCAGCATTTTTCACTCCAGAAGCAACTACACCTGGAATACCCATACCTCTTAAAAACGAATCAGCAACCGTGTTAACTGCTCTAGCTTTTTTATTAGCAATTAGCTCATCATCATCACTATTAGCCATTAAAGCAAATAACCCAGTTTGTAGTCCAGCAAATATTGCTGACTGTACAAATCCATAATAAGCTACTTTGCTCATTTTGTTTGTAAAAGAGTCTTGACCAAACTTACCGTTATACCTACCTTTTCCTAAATCAAGCATTTCCTTCATCATTATCCTATTCATTTGCATCGGCGTGTTAGCAAACGGTAAAAGTAATCTACCCTCAAAAGAAGTTTGTTGTTGTGATAATAAATCAGGTCTGGAAGACTGTTGGGTTTTTTCAGCTATTGCGGCAAAATCAATAAATGCTTTAGCTTCGGCTTCTTTTAAAGACGAGCCTTGCTTTTGATACATCTTAGCTCTATTTCTATAATAAGTTGCTCCACCTGAAGATATCGCAAAGCTATCCGCTATTTTCGTAGGAAGATAACCTTGTTTTAAAATCCATGATAAAGCTTTTTTAGCTTTGCTACCCTTGCCGTAAACAGCGGCTGCTAACTCAGCTTCTGTAACGTTTATTTTTAAACCATCCCTTCGTTGCCTTAACATATCAGAGTTCATAATGGTCATGAAGTCTTTCCAATATTGAGGTTGGTTTGCAAAAGCTTTAGCTGCTTTATAAGGATTGTTTTCAGCGTGATTAACAAAGTTGACAGAAGATATTAACTGTAAAGTTGCTGATCTAGTGTTAAGGTTCATGATGGCTCCAACAGATCCATTTAAATAGTTCATAACCTCATTACCAATTCTACCTAAATCTCTACCTCTAGTTTTACCAGTTTCCATTCTTTCAAACATGTTTTCCGTAGCTTCTCTCCATTTAGGACCAAGCTCAGACTCCATTTTAGCCATGTTTTCTTCTGTGAATATTTCATTTTTTCTTTCTATCCACTCACCAATGTATTTTTCTCTACCAACGGTAGAACCAGTTTCTTGAACTTCTGTAGCTATTGTTTCTGCCCACCAAGTTTCTTTAGGTTGTTTTAATCCAGTTTCAATCTTGGTTAATCTAGCAACACTTTCAGCGTAAGCTTGTAGTTTAGGGTTATTAGCAACGTGCTCTAATAATTTAGCCTTCGATGTCTTTGTTAATCCAGGTACTTCAAAACCAGCTTTATTCCATATATAAACCCTAGCCGCTTGATCAGTTGTAAAATTAGTTCCTTCAACAGCTTTATCTAAAGATTTAACTATATCTTTATTTTGCTTACGTAAACCCATGTAATCGTTAAGTATAGTTTGTCTAGCTGTATTAAGATCGTTTATACCTCTTTCCCATGGTTTATAAAAGTTTTCTTCAAACCACTTTTTATTAGCAACACCTTTTTTACCCTTACCATACATTGGTTCCATGAGTAATTCTAAGTCAGAAGCAGAGTCTGTCATAAAGAACTTTCTTCTTTTCTTATCTTTACCCCTTACTTTTCCTTCAGCCGTGGAAAATACTTTTTTAGACTCTATATTAAAAGAGTGTTCCATTATATCGTTAACACTTTTGTTTAGGTCTTTACTAGCTAGCGCTTGTTGAACCTTAGACTTAATATCTAGTTGATTTAAAACATCCCTTACTGCTTTAACATTAGGCATTGCATCATCTACAAAGTACATGTCGTTATATCCTTCTGAGAACTTTTCTAGCATCCACATAGCTTTTGCCTCTCCAGTACTATTACCTAAACCAGTGATATTTTCTATAGCTAAATCAACACCTTTAGATTTTAACCAAGCTTGTATTGCTGGCGCTGCTTCTTGCATTCTAGCCGTAAGAACAAATACGTTTTCATTTCCATATTTAGTTATTTGGTTTTTTAACTTCTGCATTAATGGTCCTTCAACGCCACCTTTAACATTTGCAAAATCTTTAAAATCAAATTTATAACCTTGCTCAGCTAATTTAGGGCCATCTATAGGGAACTTTTCAGAACTTATTTTAATTGTTTCTTTACCCTTAGTAGCTGTTACAAAGTTTTCACCTTTAATAATTAATGTTTCATCAAAATCAAAAGTAGACATACCTTGAGCTTCTTTGTTCTTTTTTCTACCTAACTCTAAAGCCTTGTCAACAACTTTAATAGCTTTATTTATATCTTTTGAAGCCACCGAGCCAAGACCAAGTTTTTTTAGTGTTTTTTTACTGGTAGCATCTAATTGTTTTAAGTTGCTTTTATTTTTAGCTGCTTGTGATACAACCTCAGCCATTCCAGGAGAGGATTCAATAAGAAATTTGTTTACAGCAAACTCCATGTAATCTAGCTTAAGCTCTCCAGATCTAATTTTAACACCAACCGACTGTAGTTTTGCCGAAGCCTCTATCATCATAACATCTTCTAGCGTTTTACCAGTAAACTTACCATCTTTAAACTCTAAATTATTTTTTAAATCTTGCCTAACTAAAGCCATTCTAGCAATACCAGCTGGGTTTGTTTTTAAGCCAGCAACGTCAATTTTGTCTAACCTACTAACAGACGATATAACACCAAGATATTTCTTAGCTAAAGATGATCCCTCAGTAGACCACTTAAGTTGATTAACAGAAAGCCCTTTATCAAAAGAAGCCTCCAAGCTAGACTTAACGTGCTCTACCTTTGGTAGATCTTTTTTTAGAGCATCTTCAACCTTCATACCTTCTTGTATCAGCTCTTTAACAAGTGGATTTTCTAAACCAACACGCTCACCTTTTTTAAGTCTAACCGCAACTGTTGTTGTTAATATTCTTTCGCCTTCTGTAGCACTGCTATTATTCTTTGCTATATCAAAATTAAATGTAGCTCTTTTAACATAGTCACCCGCATTTTTAGAGCTTAACAAAACAGCTTCTTGTGCTTTACCTAAAGCTTGGTATATATCTTGTTTAGTTTTTTGATCAGACTTGTTTAAAACTGATTCCATAACTTCTTTAGCACCAGCTATGTCCCCTGCTTCTGCTAGACGAGTTGCTTTTTTAAATGCATCACTAATTTTGCTTCCCTTAGTGTACTTGCTGTTTAGACCCTCAAAAGCAGGGTTAACATTTTTACCCACGTTAGCGTTATATATGCCGTTTAAATCTAAAATTGCATCAGTATTTTCTATCTCCACCATCTTACCATCAATAACCTCATGCCAACCGTTTTTTCTTCCACTCAATGGATCTCCAATCATGTTTTTAGCAAATGTTATGCCAAAATCTTTAGGGAATTGCTTAAAGTATTCAGCGGCTATTTCGCGAAAATCCTTCAAGTTTTCACGATTAAGAACTGCTTTACCATCTTTTTTACCAGTAAATCTAGATTTTTGTATTGTATTGTTAGCGGCTTCTTGTAGGTGTTTTTCTGTAACTTTAAACCCAAGTTTATCAGATAGTGTTTCCATTGACTTTTGAATACTTTTTGATTTAAAATCAATATTAGCAATGTATTCTTTAGCGCTAGCTATCGGCATTTCTTCTTTAGCCTTTATAGCCTCTTGTTCTTTTACACTAACTAGTTTTTCTTTATAACGCTCCAACTGATCTTTAGCGATTTTAAGTCCATCTTTAGAAAACTTTTTCTTATAATTATCACTTCCTAGGATTGCCAATGTACTTTCGTAGCTATAGCCTTTTCCTAGCTTTGCATTTTTGTTTAAATCTTCTATTAATTTTCTAGTTACTGCGTTAACATCTTTAGAGGCCAAACCTGGTGCTTTACCGGCTGTTAATTGATTTGCCATTTCGGCAAGTATAAACCTAGCATTTAACTCAGGCGTGTTAGGTAAAGCTTTGTCAACACCCTGAACATACATGGCTTTCTTTCTTTGCATCATCCAGCCCTTAAGCTTTCCACTTATCTCAGCTCTATTTCCGCTACCTAAAGCCTCAATAATATCTTGCTCAAACTTCTTATCAGCAACTGGATTTAACCCCTCGTGATATTCAAGCAATCTATCAGAGTATTCATACTTAGAGCCTTTGGTTCCTGTTTGTGGTAATTCTTTGTATAATAAACCTTTTCCATTTTTATCTTTAAGCTTTAATACAGAGGTAGTTGTTCCAGTAGCTTTTGGTTCAGACGGAAACTTACCACCAACAATATCAAAAGCAACTTCTTCACCTGATATCTTATCAATTATTGATTGCTTCCACCTTGGCATCATTTTTATTTCAACTCCAATGTTTTCTTTTACAACCTTTAAAATGTTTTCTATGTCAGGCGCGTTAAGTTGTTGAGACTCGTTCTCTAGCATTTTGCTATACATCTTTGCCTCGGTACCATAGTACTCAACAGTTACCTCTTTACCAATAGTTTTTTCTGCGTTAGCTTTTATGTTTTTATAACTAACTATATCTTTAGCTCCCTTGGCTTCAAAATCTAGATTTTTAGCGTCAGCTCCACTTTTTTGATCTATTATTTTACCTAAAGCCTTGTCCATACCTGGGCTTTCGGATAATTCTATTCCTTCTCTTTGAACCTCAGACTCGAGCATCTTGCTAGTGTTCATATACCCAGCTTGGTCTGACATGCCCGAAAAAGCTTCAAACCCACCTTTTTGAGCATCAGCAGAAACTGTAGCCACTTCTTTTTTAAACTTACCAGCAATATCACCAGCTGCTCTATACATAATACTTGGCCTACCGCCCGCACGTGTTGTCATCCAACCAAAAGGAGTTAGCTCCCTACCAAACTCTTTATTTATTTTACCCGGGTCATATTCCTTAAGGAATTTTTCTATTATCCTATCTTTAACATCTTTAATAAATTTAGGCTGATACTGTTGCGGAACTTTCATCAAGGTAGCTTGGTTTCTTATCATGCTTTCTAAACCAGGGCTAGTCCTTATATTTTCAGCCACAGATCTATCTCCCATGTTTTTCTGCTGATCTTGAAACACTTGTTTAGCGGGTATTGTCTTGCCATCAACAACCATGTCTTTGTACTTACCGATAGTATAGTTTTTATCAACCTGATACATGATGTCATTGTCTTTAGATGACTTTTCAACAACAGCGGTTATCTCGGCTTTGTTTTTTAATGCTTTTTGATTTTGATTTAACTCATTAAAAAGATCCCTTTTTGCATCAACTTCTTTTTGAAATTTAGTTGTTTTTCCTTGTGCGGTTTTTAAATCGTTTATTTCTTGTAGTACTTCTGCTTTCTTTACGTCTAACTGTTTGATAGTTTTGTTTATTTCAGCACTTGCAACTTGACCTTCTCTAGCTGTTCCAGTTGGATCTTCTTGTATTATCTCGTTTAATCTTTCTAGCTTTTTTAAGTTACTAGTGCCACCAATAGTTTTCATAAGATCTATAACATCTTGCTTCATAGTTACATCGGCCTCTAGCCCTAAAGTACTTTTAGCAAATTTATTCCAAAACTTTTTCATGCCAGGAAAAGCACTACCTAGTTTAGCGTTTTCTGCTTTACCCATATACTCGGCGCCATAAGCCATCATTTCCTCTAACTTATCCATCTTATTAATGTCATTAGCCTCCATTATATCTTGATGTAGATTGCCATTAGGCGTTTTAATACTTATTAAAGCTTCTTTTAGAGAATTTGTAAAACCTTCTTTTAACTTAATATTACCCTCAAACATCAAGTCAGTATAAGCATGCACCGCTTCGTGGTTAGCTGTTCGCTTACCTTTAGATTTTTTAGTGTTTATCTGTATCGTAGCAATACCATCTTTAGCGTCTTTCATTCTAGTATACAAGGCTTTAACTTCTTGCTTTACTACCTCTCCGCTTGGCATTACAACCTCTTGCATCACTGGTTCATCAGTAACAATTATTTTGACTTCTTTGCCTTTCGCTTTAAACATGTCCACCAGAGGCTTATAGTGGTCTTCATACGTCTTGCCAACCTCGGCAGCATTACCAGTCCATTTTTTTGTTTGGTCAATTAAATCTAAACGCTCTATAGCCATTTGAAAATCTTCAATATGCTTGCTATAGCTCTCAACTTCTTTATGGTTTGGGTTTTCTTTAGCAAAAACCTCAGAAGTAACACCGTTAGCTTCTGCTAGTTTGTCTATTCTTTCTAGGTCTTTTTCAGCAAGCTCTACAGATTGCCTTTTGAACTCACCAACTTGAGTTGTTGTTTTAAAGTCCATGTAGTCAAAATTCTTGAGACCAAGGGCTTTACCAGTTATAATGTTTAAACCAATACGAGACATATTTTCGTCTCTATCACTCCAATGATGGTGGGCCCATGTTTCAAATTCTTTCTTGCCCTGCAAGTCTTTTACTACCGCTCCTATTAAGTCGCCACTTTCAACAGCCATTGCAAACGAACCACCATTAACAAATGTTGATTGTAAAAAGGTGTTCATCTGAGTACTTTTAGTACTTAGGTTATATTTTTTGCCCTTAGCAAATCTACCAAAACCAAACGGTAATAATTTAGGGCCTAAGGCAAATCCAAAACCAACACCTCTTTCAAACTCCATCCTACCATCGGTTAAACCACCTAAAACCTCCTTCATTTTAATGTCCTCGTACACGCCAAGAGCAGCTAGTCCAACTCCTTTTTGAAGGTTACTTGCTTTAACCATAGTGTAACCAGCAGCTTCAGCCCAGTCATCTACGTTCTTACCTTGTTTAGCTGCCTTTTTAATGGCTTGCGCTTGTCTAATGCTTTTACCCGCTGCATTAACGTATCTAGGTGCTGAGAGAGCCATTATACTTTTTGATATTCTTAAGGCTTTGTCTAGCTTATTTATAGGTGTTAGAGTGGCAAGCATGGCCGTCATTCCACCAGCACCCTCATTTAGCTTATCCATAAAAGTTCTTTCAAAACTTTCTTCTTGTTGCTTACTAATATCAACGCCAGAATCAGGTGCAATTTGCTGGGAAATAACATCTACTATATCTTGTCCGCTTTGACTAAACTGTTCGTCAGTTATTTGCTCTCCAAACATTGAGTTTGCAAAAGCCCCCATAAATTGACCACCTCTACTCTTGTTTATAGTACTAGGATCTCTGTTTAAGTAGTGAACATCCCATAGAGCCGCGTTTTTAGCAGCTATATCATTGCCTTGATTTCTTCTAACCCTTAGCATGTCTAGGAATTCCTCTTCATTCTCGTAAGGCATACCCTCAAAACTTTGTGGTATAACCTCTCCTTTAGCCATTGAAATATCTGGACTCCAAAAATCACTCTTACCTGGTACGTGTGATAGTTGTGTTAGTGCGCTAAGCGGAACATCTTTAAATATATCTGGATTCTCTACATCTGTCTTGTAGCCTTGCTTAGTTAGCGTGTTACGCATTATTTTATCTCCTACGTAGTAATCTCCAGTTTTCTTACCTTCAATGTTGTAACCAGCTTCTTCTAATAAAAGTTGATCATTATATTTAGCCAAATCATCTTGAGACGTGTTTTCATACGAGTTTAAATAACTTTGGTAAGCATCGGTTATATCAGTTGTTGTACCACCATTAGCTTCTACGGCTTCTCTTTCTTTTGCGTTAAGGTTTCTACCTGTTTTTGGATCGTGAAACTTTTTAAAACCTATATCTTTTGGTATACGCTTGCCGGTAGGCATCATTCTTCTGGTTAAAGGATCGTATTTCATTTCATCCTCATTAAAAGCAAGGTCTGCATACGAACCTGGTAGATCTAATCTCGTATCTCTCTCTAGCGCTTTTCTTTCGGTTTCCGTTAACTCTCCCCTAAGTCTCTGCACTGCTTGCGCATATTTTGCTTCAGACTTGTTTTCGTTAGTGTTTATTTTAAGAGTACTTAGGTTTTTAACATTATCCTCAATAGGTATTCCATTTTTTAAACCGTTGTTCACAGCCGTGTATTGGTTTCCTTTAGATATAGAACCTTTTTCAGCTCTAACTTTTGAGTTTAATACCTCTGCGAAGATATTGTCTAAATCACCGTCTGTTAAACTAGGAAACGCTGATCTATCTATTCCAAGTTTTCCTAAGTTAGATTTAAAATCTTGCTCTAAAACTCCTTCCCCAGGGTTTTCATCTTGATATGCTGTTAGGTTTTTATTGCCTATAACTTTCTGAGCAGTTCCTTTGCCAAAATACTCTACGTTCAGCCAAGCTTTAAGAGTCTCTTCGTCTTCTTTTATTAGGTTCTTAGGTTTTTGTGATGCACTTTTTTTACCCTTAAGCTTCATGTTTGCAATAGCCGCTTCTTTAGTCCATTTTTCACCTGTTGCTGGATCTATTGTAGTATCAACTTTTTCTTTGCCAATTTCTAGTAGTGGATCGTCCTCGTTCTTACCTTCTTGTTTAGAGTAAAAATCCTCAGAGTTTAAGGTAGCATTTGGATCGATTTCTGGTACAACAATATTTGGCTGTACAATTCTATCTTGAACTGATTCCGTAGAACTTTCCTCCCCATTGGATGCCGTAACGTCTTCCGTCACAGCGACATCCTTCTGTGATTCGCTCTTTGCTATCGGATCATCTTCTATAGAAGCCGTTACAGACCAACCTGGATTTGCTTCTTTGTATTTATCAGCCACCTCTTGTATCTTTATAGGATCCTCACCGATGTTAATCATCTCTTGAAGTACTGTTTTAATGTCCGCCATATTATGATATTTCTTTTAAGTAATCCTCGACTGTTTTTTCAGGTTCTATTTCTTCAGACTCTTTACTTTCAAACAAAATGTAATCATGCATGCCTAAGACCGTTTCAACAAAACCATCATTAAAGTCAGTTGCCGTTTTGTTAAGCTCATAAAGTTTTTTGTACTCTTCAGAATCTCTAAACTCAGGTGTGTTTTCTTTTACAGCTTGATTTGCAATAAACGCATCAATTAGTTCACGGTTTTGATACATGTAGTCTCTAACGGAGTTTTTACCATCTGAACCTCTAATTAACTTGTTTAAATCGTTTTCAAGATTTTTTCTATATCCATTATTATACTCATTAACATCTACAAGTTCATTATCGTACACTAACTTTCTAGTTTCACTAAACGTTTCTTCTACAAGATCTTCTAAATCATGACTGTAACTACCTCCAACGTCAACTGAGTCTAAAAGCCCGCCATTGTATATTAATCTACCATCATCTGATATCGTCGCGCCTTCACCATATGTACCGTTAGCGAAGTTATGAAAGTTATAAGCTTGCTCATCAGTGTTTGACATAGCATAAGTTCCGCCAACCTGCATATCTAGTAATTCTTTTCTTGTTCCAGCGGCTTGTTCAAAATCGTTATTAAGTTGTATTATTTCTTTTTCAATGGCATTCACACCATCAACAGCGTCGCTGTAACCATCTGCTTCAGAGCCTTTTGCTTTAATCTTTTCAAACTCAGCAATCTCTAGTTTTTTTGCAGCCAAGTATTCAGTCACTTGTTTATTTGTTGAATCTGAAAGCTTAGTTATTGTAACTCCATTAGGGTTAGCGTTTGTTAAATTTTCTGTTTTTTGTTGGGCATTCTGTATAGGCGAACTTTTTACCTGTTCATTAGCCATATTAGAAACGCTTAAACCATAACCACCTATTTGTTTGTTTGCCATAATTTTATTTATTTTGGTATAAAGTTCGACATTGTGACTGGGAAATTTTTACCTAAAAAACTTCCAACACCACCAGCTATTGAGTTACCTACACCTTTTAATAAGCCACCACCTATACCGCTAGCAACTCCACCTATTATTTGGCTTATACCAGCTGATTTCTGTGCTTTTGCAGCAGCCATTGCATCGTTACTTGCTGATAGCTGTCCAGCCGCCAATCCCATCATACCCTCTTGTTTTTGATATTCTAAACCTCTAGCATCAGTAGCACCACCCAATCTTAATCCCTCGGCCGAAGCTTCACCTTGTCTTTCTAACTCTCTTCTTCTTTGCACGTCTTGTGCTCCAGAAACTTTCATTTGTTGATTTCTAGATTCTTGTTGTCCTATTGATGCCGATGCTTGTCTAGCTGCGTTTTGGCCTTGATTAGCCATAGCTTGAGCTAAACTAGCAATGCCAGATCCACCAGCCGCGCCTTGCATACCCTGCATAATGTTAGCTCTATTTTGAGCTCCTTGCTCCGATTCAAACTGAGCTTGTTGCTGGTTGACAGTAAGGTCTTCTGCGAAGTTTTCAGTACTCATGCCAGAAAATTGATTCTGCACATTAGCATATATATTGCTAGTGTCCATAGCTCCGTAAGCCTTCTTTTGCTTTTGCATTTCTTTTCTAGCTGCATCTTGTTGAGCTTTAGCTGCTTTAGCAGCTTTGTTACCACCTATTAGACTTGATACACCACCAATAACTCCAAGTGCGGCTCCTATAAAGCGAGCTGGACTAGTTTTTCTACCTATTGCCATATTTTATTATTTGTTATTTATAATCACAGTTTATGCTATTTTTTTACCTACAAGTTAAGAACCTCTCAACGTTAAAGTACAATGTCTTATTTGTTATAGGCATGCCTATC
>Ga0209383_1002349_pt1 | contig 11203 bp, 10 predicted proteins | sample CoawatmetaG02DNA_FD_187510 | JGI IMG/M metagenome (GOLD analysis project Ga0209383, IMG submission 187510) | Marine microbial communities from the West Antarctic Peninsula - Coastal water metaG029-DNA (SPAdes) (version 2) | ecosystem: Environmental > Aquatic > Marine > Coastal ... | reverse complement strand
AACAATGTTATTATTGATAATGAAAATGATGAGGCTTTAAAAGTAACTAACTCACATTTAATACCAGTATTAGTTAATGCAATCAAAGAACTTAAAGCACAAAACGATAGTTTAAAATCTAGAATAGAAACATTGGAAAGTTAACCTATGTTAGGATTTAACTCCATTTCAGAAGCACCTATATCGACTTTAGCTGGTGGAATTGTTCTTATTGATATATCAGGTCAACAAATAACTACTTCTTTAGGAACTGTTGATGCTATATCATCAGTTCTTTTAACAGGTCAGCAATTAAATACTTCTGTAAGTTCTTTTATACCTACTACTTCACAAATTTTAAATGTATCAGGTCAAGCAATTACTACAAGTATAGGAACTTATTCTATAGCTGCTGGTGGAAGTATGACTATCGTAGTTCCTGAATTTACTTTAAATACCGCTTTAGGAAATCCAGTTCTTTCAACAAATGATTTTATTGGAATAACAGGTCAAGGAACTACAGTATCATTAAATTCTTTTATACCAAGTACTACTAATTTAATTTCAGTTGTTGGACAAAATGTTAATGCTAGTGTAGGTTCTATTATAATTAGTTCTTCACAAGTATTAGATATAACTGGTCAAGAAATGACTATGTCATTAGCTACAATTTTACCTAGTACTGGAAATACTGTATTAGTTGCTGGACAACAAATGACTGTTATACCTGCTAATTTAAGATTTTGGAATCCTATTCCTCCAGGAGGAAATGTAACGTGGACTGACATTACTACAGGAAATACAGTAACTTGGACTAATATTTAATAATTTACAAAATAACAAAATAGGAGTATAAAAACATATGGCTTCATCTTATTCATCAGACCTTAAATTAGAGCTTCAAGCAACTGGAGAAAATGCTAGTACTTGGGGTGATAAAACTAATAATAACTTAAATCTTTTACAACAAGCTATCGCTGGTTATCAATCTATTGATGTAGCTAGTGCTAATGTAACTTTAGCAATGACAGATGCTTCTGTTTCTAATGCTAGAAATATGATATTAAAATTCACGGGAACTTTAGCTGGAAATAGACAAGTTCTTGTACCTAATAGCATTGAAAAATTTTATATTATACAAGACGCAACTACGCACAATAGTAATACATTAACTTTTAAAACAGTTTCAGGATCAGGGTTTACTTTAGATCAAGGAACTATTAGTGCTGCTTTTTCAGATGGCACAAATATTACAGCTGTTAATTTAAATACTTTATCAGGTACTATTGGAACAGCTCAGATTGATAATAATGCAATTACAACTGCAAAAATTTTAGATAATAATGTGACAACAGCAAAAATACCAAATGATGCAATTACTACTGCAAAAATTTTAAATGTTAATGTGACATCTGCAAAAATAGCAGATGGAGCTGTTATTGAAGCTAAATTAGGAACAAATGCTGTAACTGCAGCTAAACTTCAAAGAAAGTTTACAATTAGTACTTCAAGTCCATCAGGAGGAAGTGATGGAGATATTTGGTTTAAATATTCATAGGAGTTTAAATGGCTAATACATATGGTAAAGTTTCAGGAACATTTCAAGAAATAAATAATGCTTATGGTAAAGTTTCAGGCGCTTGGAAAGAAGCTGATGAAATTTATGGTAAAGTTTCAGGTGTTTGGAAATTAGTTTTTAGTGCATTTGAAGCTACATCTTATGCTACATTGTCTAGTGGATCAGGAACTTTTACAGTTCCCGATAATGCAAATGCTCTTCATATTGAAGCAAGTGTTGGAGGTGGAGGTGGAGCTGCTGGTGGTGTAAGTTATGATAAAGCTGGTGGAGAATCATCAGGAGCAGGTGGTGGATCAGGTGCTTATGTATCTGATAAAGTATTTACTGTAACTGAAGGTGAAACTATAAGTTACGTAGTAGGTACTGGTGGATCTCCTGGAAATCAAACAGGAAATTTTGGTCAACCTAAAATAGGTAGTGCTGGAAGTAATACAACATTATCAGGATCTTCTGTTGGAGCAATATTTACACTTGCTGCTGGAGGTGGAGCAAGTGGTACAAATGGAGGTGTTCAAGGTCCATTAAGAACTAATACATCAGGAAGTGCAGGTTCTGCTAGTATAAATGGAACGGTTATTACTTCAGGTACTTTTAGAGATTCAAACGGTACTACTAAAAATGTAACAAGTTTAGATGATGGTCCTGTTGGAACATTTAATCAATCTGGTAACGGTGTTGTTGGAGCAAATAATGGAAACTGTAGTGGAGATAACTGTCAAATTGGTGGATCTCCTGGTGCAACTTCTTATGCTGGAAATATTGCAGGTGGAGCAGGTTCTCCTCAAGGTGGATCTTCGGGTGGAGTAGCTGGTACACGTGGATCAGGAGGTGGAGGTGGTGGAGCTCAATATGGAAATGAATCAGTGACAGGTCGTGCCGAAGCAGGTGGAGCTGGAGAAATTAAATATAGATTTTTGAGGGTCAGCTAGTGCCTTTAACTCAATTAAATTTTCAACCTGGATTAGATACTGAAAATACTCCTACAGGAGCAGAAGGTAGATGGGTAGATGGAGATAAAATAAGATTTCGTAAAGGACTTCCTCAAAAGATAGGTGGCTGGACAAAATTTAGTACTGGTTATTATATTGGAGTAGGAAGAGCTTTAGAACAATGGTTTTCTTTAGATGGTGGACGATACGAAGCTATAGGAACAGATAGAAAAATATATACTTATGCTTCAGGAATAAGTCAAGATATTACCCCTATAAGATCAACTGATGCTTTAGTTAATGCAATTAGTACTACTACAAGTAGTAATATTGTAACTATTACCGATGCTGGTCATGGAGCTTCTCAAGGAGATTTTGTAACTTTAAGTAATGTTAGTGCAACAGTAGGTGGACTTACCGCTTCTGTTTTAGATGCTGAATATGAAATATTAACTATATCAAATACTAGTGCTTACACCGTTCAAAGTAGTGGAACAGCAAATGCTAATGTGGCTCCTACCGCTAACTGTACTGCAAATTATCAAATAAGTATTGGTCCTTCTATTCAAACTTTTGGTTTTGGTTGGGGTTCAGGTACTTGGAATACTGGAACTTGGGGAACTGCTAGATCATCATCTAATGTAGTTCTTGATGCAAGGTTATGGTCTATCAATAATTGGGGAGAAGATTTAATTATTACACAAAAAGATGGATCAACTTATGAATGGAATCTTTCAGGTGGAATGACTAATAATAGATGTACTGTTGTTGCTAATGCTCCTACTAATTCTACACTATCTATGATATCTACAGAAACTAGACATGTAGTATGTCTAGGAACAGAAACTGCTATTGGAAATGTAGCAAGTGTAGATAAAATGTTTATTCGTTGGTCTGATCAAGAAGATTATAATCAGTGGAGCCCTAATGTAACTAACTCTGCGGGATCACAAAGAATAGCAGGTGGAAGTGAAATAAGATGTGCTCGACCAGCTAAAGGAACTATGTTAATATGGACAGATACTACAATGCAATCAATGGCTTTTATAGGTCCTCCTTTTATATTTGGTTTCAGGCAATTAGGTAATGATTGTGGAGCTGTTGGTCTTAATTCAGCAATAGTAGTAGATGATGTAGCTTATTGGATGTCTGATGGACAATTCTTTAGATATGCTGGATCAGTTCAAGAAATACCTTGTCCTATATTAAATCATGTTTTTAATAATATTAATAAAGCTCAATATTCACAAGTTTATGCTGGACAAAATTCTAACTTCTCAGAAGTAATATGGTATTATTGTTCAAGTACCGCTAGTCAATGTGATCGTTATGCAATCTATAATTATCTAGAAAATTCTTGGTATTTTGGAACTATGAATAGAAGTACTTATCAAGATAATGGAGTTGAATTAAATCCTTTAGCAGCAGAGTATTTTCCTACTTCTAATGTAAGTAGTATAACTACTATTAATGGAGTAACTCAAGGAAGAAGTATAATCTATGCTCAAGAATCAGGAGTAGATGCTGATGGTGCTGCTTTACCAGCTTTTATTCAATCAGGTGATGGAGATATTGCTGATGGTGAAACTTTTAGTTTTATTAATAAAGTTATACCTGATTTTCAAAATCAAGTTGGGAATACTATAATCACTTTAAATGTTAAAGACTATCCTAACGATACAGCAACTGTAGGAGAAACTTTGACAGTAGATAACACAACTAGGTTCGTTAATACCCGTATTCGTGGTAGACAAACTAATGTAAAAATAGAAAATAATAATATTGGAGATAACTGGAGATTTGGTACTCTAAGAGTAAATATAAAACAAGATGGAAAAAGGTAAATACATAATAAGACCAGCTAGAATATCTGATGCTGTTCGAATAAGAGAGTTATTAAAAACGTGGCTTAAAGAGGCTCCTTTTAACTTTGGAAATACTAATAATACTAAAGCTTTAGAAAATATAGTGTTTTACATTAAGAATAGTTTTGTTATAGTAGTAGAACATGAAAATATTATTGTAGGTACACTCGCTGCTACTATTGATCAAACATGGTACAGTGATAAAAAGTTCATGAGAACTTTGTGGTTACACGTTAATCCTAATCATAGAAACTTTAGGATCTTTCGTTCTGTAATGATAGTTTTTAAAGAATACGCACTAGCTAATAAAGTAACTGCGATATGCGAAATCTTTCAAGGTAAAGACGTTGAAAGAAAAGACAAGGCTTTTATTAAATTAGGATTTAAAGTTATCGGAGGAACTTATATAGTCAATGGGTAGTATTTTCAAACCAAGTGTTACAACAGTTCAGTCACCATCACAGTCAAATACTGCGTATGATATCCCTGAATATTTTAAAGAAATTCAAGAAAGAACTTTAAGAAAAGGTGAAACTGAATTTTCTAAACCTTATCAAGCTTACACTGGTCAACGTGTAGCTCAACTTGATCCTTACGAAATTCAAGCAGGGAATATATATCAAAATCAAATTTTACCACAATCAGGACAACTTGCAGGTATTGGTCAAGAAATAGCTAATGCAGGTGCTCAAACTTATGATGCTGCAACAGCTCAAGCTTATGCTAACCCATATGAAAATCAAGTTGTTTCGGGAGCTTTAGGAGATTTAAGAGAAGCTTATGGTCAAAGTAGAAAAGCAATGAGTGCATCAGCAATTGGTGCAGGAGCTTTTGGTGGAGAAAGACAAGGTATAGAAAATGTATTAGGTGCAGAAAGATATATAGATAGTGTAGGAGATACATCAGCAAGACTAAGACAAGCTGGTTTTGAATCAGGTGCAAATAGATTTATGGCAGATAGAGGTTCTCAAATGTCAGGACTAGGAGCTAAACTAGGTGCAGCACAAGGTCAAATAGGAGCTTTACAACAAGCTTCTCAAGGAATGAATGCTTATGGAAATCAAGCTCGTGGTATAGCTCAAGCAGGACTTGCAGAAGGATATCGTGACTTTATAGAAGAAAGAGAATTTGGTGGTAATCAAGTTAAACAAATGATTGGTGCGTTATCAGGAGCTCCTATAAGAAGTTATGGAGAAGAAAGAACTGGTTACACTACTACACCGGTCGCTGGACCGAGTATGTTTGGTCAAATTGCAGGAGCATATACTGCTGCGAAGTCTGATATAAGATTAAAAGATGATATTAATTTAGTTGGTAAATCTCCATCAGGAATTAATATTTACACATTTAAATATAAAGGCGATGATAAAAAATATCAAGGTGTCATGGCTCATCAAGTTCCCGAAGCTTCTTTCGTTGGCGATGATGGATATTTAAAAGTAAATTATACTAAACTCGATGTAGAGTTTAAGGAGGTTTAATGGCTTTAAAAGTTGTAGCAAATGAAACAGGTGTAATAGATAAATTTCAATATGATGAAAAGGATCCTGAAATAATTCAGTCTGAAATTGAGAGAGCTGAAAAAGCAGGAGTTTTAATGTCAAAAGACAAATTCCTTGGAATTGGAAATGAAAAAGTTTCTGAAGAAGTAGTTGATGAACAAGAAGTAGTTGATGAACAAGAAGTAACTAAAACTGATGATGGTAAATTTTCTATTGATATAAGAGGTGCTTTATCTAGTGTAGGAAGTTCTGCATCTGCTTTTGTTCAAGACGTAGGATCAAATCTTTCTGCGATAGCTCAAGCTGTTCCTAATAAAATTGAAGAAATATCTCAAGATCCAGATAAGAAAAGAAATTTTATGAGAGGTCTAGAAATTATAAATGCTTCTTCAGGTATTAAACCTATCAGTCAAGCTAAATCACCTTTAGGTGCTGTTGCTGAAGGATTACTTAAAGCTGAAAAAGGATTTATTGCTACAGATTTAGCTAAATTAAAAGCAGAAAATAAAAATTTAAATAAAAATTATAGTCGTAAAGATTTAGCTATGAACGCAGATTTTAAAGATTATAATGATAAATTTAGAGCTAAACAAGGGGATCAGAGGTCTACTGAATTAATTTATAGTATGGCAAAAAAAGCAGCAAATGAGGGAAAAGAATTACCAACTGGTATTATTCAAAAATCTTTTGCGGGATTTGAAAAAGCTATTACTGAAATTCCAGGCGGAGCTAAAATATTAGATGGTTTACTTAGTAGAAATAAAGATAGTACAAAAATGAATTCTGATGATGCTGTAATTTTTAAAGATTTATTACAGTCTGCTGTTAAACAAAAAATTGTTAGTAGAGTAAAAGAGTTATATCCTGTATCTAATAAAGACATTGAAATTTTATTACAAACTGTAGGAGATGTAGGAACAAGTCCTGAAGCTCTAAGACGTTTAATTGCTATGCAAATGGGAATACAAGATATTGAAAAAACTCAAAAGTCATTTGTTAATAAATTATATGCTGGTGGAGATATGGAGTTTAGAGATAACTCTTTAGCAATGTCTGAACAACAACTTCTTAAAAAATATAAAGATGAAGTTAGACCAGAAACTTTAGAAGCTCTGTATGGTAAAGACTATGGAGATATTTCTGCTGCTGGAATGGTATCAGCTAAATATTATCAAGACTTAGAAACTAAATTTGCAGAAGATAGTCCCGATTCTTTTTATAATATATTTACAGATGAACAAACTAAAAAACAAGAAAATATAATAGATCAGATTGAAAAGTTTCAAAAAGAAGATGGTAAAAAAGATTTACCTTTATAAGATAAAATGATATGGCAGAATTTAATGAAGAACAAAAAAACTTTTATAATAGCCTAATATCTCAAGATATTGATGCTGACACTGCCAATAAATTAACTACTGGTGAACTAAGTGCAGCTGATTATAAAGCATCATTAGAAAAAACTAAAACTAATTCACAAGAAGAAATGTTTGAAGCTGAGGGTTATGACGTAAAGTTAATGACCGAGACAAAAGCTAAGATTGCAAAAAAAACTAAACAAGCTGCTGAAGGTGCCGCAGCAGATGATATTTCTCAAGAAAGTATTTATTTAGCTGATTATAAACCTTCTAAAAAAGATATAGTAAAATCCTATGGTATAAATGCTGATATAGATAATGAACTTCCTAAAGGAATTAGACTTGCTTTAGGACTAGGTATAGCTAATGAAGATTTAGCAGTGATTGATGCTAAGAAACTATACAAAAAATATTTAATAGAAGATAAACAATATGATAAAGATTTAGTTGAATCATTAAATGAAAAACTTGAATTTAAATATCAAGAATTACCTGATCCAGAAGGGAAAGGAAAAACAAGAGTTTTTACTTATAGAGTTCCAGAAGAATTAGGTGGAACAAATAAATGGACAGTTACTAACTCTCCTACAATTCTTCCTACAGCTGGAGATTTAGCAGCAATAGCAGGTGATGCTGGTGTAGTTGCAGCAGCTATTGGAGGAGGAATGGCTGGAAGTACAGTAACTCCAATAATAGGAACGATGGCAGGATCTGCAACAGCAACGGGACTTGCTGAATTAACTAAACTATACACTGGTAGAATTAAATATGATCTTGCTTCAAGTTTAAATGATGATCAATTTTTTGATATGGCAATAAAACAGGCTGGACTTACAGCTGGAATAGATGCAATTGCAACTCCTGCTTTTTTATTAGCTGGACGAGGTGTTAAAAAAATGTTTATGACTGCAGCAATGGATAAAATATCTGCTGAAACCATAGAGAATATGATTAAGTCTGGAAAATTTGATGATGCTTTATTGAAAAATTTAGATGAAGCTAAAGCTATTTTAAAAGATAATGGTATATCAGAAAAATTAGCAGATGAATATTTAGCAGTTAATGTTGCTAAAGCTTTTAAAAATCCAGCTCTAAAACCAAAAGATGATGCTTTTGAAAAAATAACTTTTTCAGAAGGTGAAGAAATGGCTAAGAAAAGTGCAAGGATCAATGAAGTAGAAAGAAAATTAATTAAACAAATGTCAGGATTAGATGATGTTAATATTAGTTCAGGTCAAAAAGATGAAATTATAAATGATATCAGTGCTCGAATAAGAAATATAAGACAAATAGAGTTAGATGATGCAGCAGCACAAGTTAAATTAGCCGAAGGTAAGGTAGATATAATAAAAAAAGATTTATTACCTGATCCTGAAATTTCTTTCATAGATAATATTGGAATTACTTTTAACGATTTAACTCAAGGAGTTAAAAAACAATTATCTTTTTTAGAAAAGAAAATTGATAGTGGTGCTAAAAAAAATAATATTAGAGTAGATGTAAAAATAAAAGATTCAGTAAAAATATTAAATACAGTTATTAAAGATCACAATGAAAAATTAATTAAAAAGATGAAAGTCCCTAATAAAAAAAATGGTTTGATAAATAATAAAGAATACATGAAAGAATATCAAGCTAATCAATATGTAAAAACTATGGAAGAAACACTAGCTGGTTATGCTGGAAGAGGAGAAACTGTAAGTGTAAGTCAAATTTTAAAAGATGGATTAAAAAGTTTAGATAACATGTCTTTTAAACAAGCTGTAACATGGAGAGCTATTTTAAGAGGTGCTGAAAAAAATAAAGCTCTTCCTCAACCGGTTCTTGATTCTATTAGAAAAGTAAAAGGTGCTTTTAATGAATCTATAAATGATGCTACAAGTGGTAATTTAGCATTAGCAAATGATGTTGCAAAATTTGATTCTTTAATGGTAAATTATAGAGGTTCTTTTTTAAATCAATTAGCAGATGAAATTGGTGCAGGTCCTGGAAAAGCAGTAACATCTCAAATTGTAGGAAGAGTAGGAAAAAATAGAAGTATATTTGAAACTTTTGTAAACAATACTAATGAATCAGTTGATCAAGCTTTTAGATTAAAAAATTTAATAGACAGCAACCAACTATCTGTATCTCAAATAAATAAAATAAATAATTCTTTATATGAAAATTATTTTAATAAAGTTGTTCCTAAAGACATAAAAGGAAAAGGATTACAAACACATGATGATTTTATTAAAGAATATGGAGAAAATTATCAATTAATTTTAGGAAATGAAAAATATTCTAAATTTGTTAAATCAAATAAAGATGCTTTAAAAGTAATGGACGATGCTGTTGCTAAACAAATAGCAATAAGAACTTCTGTATCAGAAGCTCTTCCTGGAATGCCTGTTAATATATTAGATACAGGAGTTGGAACAAGTATCGTGGATCAACTTTTAACTAAAATGAAAAGTAATGATGTTACACAATTAATAAAAAATTTAAGTAAATCGCAAGATGGTTTAGCTATAATAAAAGAAACTAGACAAGTGATGGTTTTTAAAATGTTAAACGATAGCTATTTAACAAATAGTCAAGGTCAAGTATTGAATGGAAGAATTAATGGTATTAAATTAGATGAATTTATAACAGACAATAAAGAAATATTAGATCAATTATTTAGTAAAGAATTTACTTCAACTTTTAGACAAATATCAAGTTCTTTAAGATTACTACAAGATGATTCTTTATTAGGAAGTATTAATGCTTTAAGTCTTAAAGATGCAGCTACTACTGCTGGTCAATTTATAGATATTTTTGCAGGGCCTTTGAATCACAAAAGATTAGTTGTAAGTAGAATGGCTTCACTTTTTGAAAAATTTAAAATGGGTGGAGATAATATAAATTTACTAATGGATTATAAAATGGCAATTGAAGCAGCTAAAAAAAATGCTTTAGGTGGAAATTATAATTTAATATTTGATACTTTAGGTAAATCCAATAAACCAGTTTATAGAAGTTTATTAACAAGACTAAGAAGGGCTATTTATAGTAAGGATTCTATATTAGGATATAAAAGAAAGTTTAAAGGTATTAACTCTCAAACACTTCTTACAAAAGAATATCTTAAAGAGAAAAGTAATATAGATGAAAAAGGCAATCAAACTTTTACTAAGAACTATGAGGATCCAATGCCTGATGAACCAGATGTTACTACAGCTGTTGATAATGTACTATCAAGTTTAGGAAAAAATGCTAAAAATGAAGTTTTAACTAGAACTGGAAGATTACTTTCACAATTTAAAAATGCTTGGTTTAAAGATGAAGGTTTAAATATAGATTACAAAGAACAAGAGTTTAACAAAAGATTAAAATAATGACTAAAAGCACAACTTCAATCAGATTAGATAACCATGAAAAGTTGTGTAGAATAATGCAAAAACAAACTCACGATAAAATGAATGACTTATCAAAACAAATTAATAGATTGGAAAAAATATTAATTGGAGCAGCAGCCTTAATGATTTCGTTACTAGGTGCCGGCTTGATTCAATTGATTGGCTAATGCTTCAAAAGAATAAAGGTTGTCTTTGTGAAAATATAGCGGTGTGTTGGTTACAAGAGAATGGTTATTTTGTATTTAAAGGTGCTCAAACTCAATCGGCTATAGACTTAGTTGCCGTGCATCCAGTTACTTTAGAGTGTCAATACTTTGATGTTAAAATGAGTGGTAAAAGAAAAGATGGATCAGAAATCAATAGAGTACCTAGAATAAAAGATAGTAGAATACAAATATTATCTGTAGACTTAGAAACAAAATTATGTAGAATAGTGCCTCGGAGAAAAATGCAATGGACCTAAGAAAAAAAACAGAAATGATCGTTATACACTGTGCTGCTACTAAAGCATCTATGGATATAGGTGCGACTGAAATTAAAAAATGGCACGTAGACGATAATGGTTGGGACGATATAGGTTATCATTACCTTATTAAAAGAGGTGGTCTAGT
>Ga0209383_1002346_pt1 | contig 11233 bp, 13 predicted proteins | sample CoawatmetaG02DNA_FD_187510 | JGI IMG/M metagenome (GOLD analysis project Ga0209383, IMG submission 187510) | Marine microbial communities from the West Antarctic Peninsula - Coastal water metaG029-DNA (SPAdes) (version 2) | ecosystem: Environmental > Aquatic > Marine > Coastal ... | reverse complement strand
AACCTTCTTTTTTTTTAAAGGTATTTTATTTAATACTTTTTTAACCTTCTTTTTTTTTAAAGGTATTTTATTTAATACTTTTTTAACCTTCTTTTTTTTTAAAGGTATTTTATTTAATAATTTTTTATTTATATTTTTCATATTTAATGAACATAAGATTTATCAACTTATTATTAATAAATACAGTCTCTTATGTGGTTTTTTTATAAAAACTATTGAAAAACATTACAGCTTATATTTAGACTGCCTTCAAAGATTTAAGGGTAAAACTTAATTTATTCAGATCTTCTATTAGTTGTTTTGTATCCTTATCACCTAAAAGACTGATAGGTGGCAGAACATTTTTATAAATTTCATCTTCACTAGACATGAAAGAGTGCAATCCTGATATTAAATTAAACTTTTCAAAAATATTTCTGATACTGCATAGTCTTTCATTTGCTGTTTGTTCTTTTTTTTCAATAAAGTCATCATAAACTTTTCTAGATAAAGCTGCTGTTACATTGCAAGTTGCTGTAATAATCCCTGTACACCCTAGTTCCAAACCTTTTAATAGCTTTGATTCTGCACCTGGTAAAATAGAGAAGTTATCAATTTTTAAGTGTTCATATAAATTGTAAGAACTATCTTTAACTCCAACTATTTGCTTTGGAAATTTTTTGACAAGTTCTTCAACACATTCAACGCTAAATTTATAACCACATAATTTTTCAAAATTATATAAAATGATTCTACTATTTGGCATTGCTTCAACTACTCTTGTATAAAACTCTATTACTTCTTTATCACCATATTTATAATAAGCAGGGGGCATTATTAAAAAATCATTAAAATTTAAAGATGAGGCCACTTTCATTAAATTTATAGTTTCATTTAGAGAATTAAGCCCCGTGCCAATTAGATATTTATCCTTGAATTTACTTTTTGACAGATGATTCAATAAGCTAATTTTTTCACTAATAGAAATAAGCTGTGCTTGACCAGTACTCCCAAAAATAGCAACTCCATGACAGCCTTGGCCAATTATTTTTTCTGCATGACTGACTGTTTTTTCAATATTTAAGCTTAGGTCACCGTTAAACACTGACATTGAGGCTGCAAAAATTCCTTTTATTTTTTTCATATTAAATATTATAATGAGTATCTATATGCTTTAAATCATTAAATATATGAATTAATTAATCATTATGAAAACTTGTGTATATCTAAGTTACAAAGGATTGGGCTCTAACTTACTCCACCTAGCTTACTGCCATGAAATAGCAAAAAGATTTGGTCCTATTACAATCATAACATTATGTAAAAATTTAGAAGAAGCCTTAAAAGATGATCCATTAATTGAAAGGATTATTTTCATAAATAAATATCACAAACGTTTTATTGATATTTTAAATTTAAGAAAATTTTTAAACTCATTTAATTTTAATCAAATTTTTATTTTTTACCCTAGTTTGAGAATTTATTTAGCTTCTATTTTATCTAACATTAAAAATGTCTTTTGTTATCCAATTTTTAAAAAAAAAAATTTACATTTGATAAAGGCTGCAAAAATTTTTACTGATAAGTCTCTAGGAATTGATAATTGCCCAACAGAAACTAATTTTTTTATTAAAAAAGGTCAAATAGAATTGATTAACAAAAATTTAGATAACAAAAAATTCAAAATTGTTATTGGTGCAGGCTCTTCAGGACCGTCAACTAAGTGGGGAGCGGAAAATTTTTATAATCTGATTAATAAACTCAACAAGACTGGTAACTATTATTTTTTTATTCTTTGTGGCCCCGATGATAAAAGTTTATCAGAAGAAATCATAAGTAGAGTAAAAGAAGATAATTGCCTACCTCTGTATAATAAAAAGATTAAAGAAATTATTCCCTATCTTTGCTCAGCAAATATGTATGTGGGTAACGATTCATTTGGATCACATGTTACTTCTCAATCAGGAATAAAAAGTTTAGTAATACTCTTGGATACACCCAAGGCCTATACTGATTATAGTAAGAATTATCATAGAATAGTTCCTAATGGTGTAAAAATTGAAAATGTAACACACGGGTCAAATTTAAGACCTGAAGATATCTCTGTTGAAAAAGTTTATCAAAAAATAACTGATTATAAATTTTAAGTTAAACTTCTTAAAATCACTTCTTTTGCTTCGTTAACAATTGAGGATAGTCGTCCAGTTTCTGGTGAAACATCTGGATGGATTTTTTTTTGGATCTTGATATACGCTTTATTGACATCATCTTTTGTGTTTTTTTTGTTTTTATCAAGATTTAAAATTTTATAAGATTCCTCTAAAGATAGCATAGAAGAATTTTTGATATTCTGTTTCTGATTAAATGAAAATCTTCCAGACCCTCTAAGTGTTTGGATTAATCTAAATAAACCAATTAATTGAAAAATTGAAAAACCCTTTAGCTTCACTATTGCCAAACTTAATAATGTCAGTGGTATGCTAAATAAAAACTTACCACCTACCGCAAGCATTAAAGCTAATATTACTAAACTAATAAGTGATAGTTTTCTTAAATATTTTGATATTTTTTTATAAGATAAGTTGGCTAATAGTTTTAATAAAAAATAAATAATTCCTAAAATAACTAGTGTATAAATGATTATATTCATATATTTAATTTATACTCATGAAAATACCACAACTTAAAAAAAAACCAGAAATAAAAACATGTCATAATACTAGTTGGGAAGATAATTATAGCTGGATACATCAAAGTGATATTCTAGAAGTCTTAAAAGATAGTAAAAAATTAAAACCTGAGGTTAGGAAATACTTAGAGGAAGAAAATTCTTACACAGACTTTCATCTGCTTGGTACTCAAAACACCCAAAAAGAACTATTTAACGAGATTAAAGGAAGAATAAAGCTAGATGATGAGTCTCTACCTTTTAAAGATTTTAATTATGAATATTGGACAAAGACAACAACTGAGGGAAATTACTCCATCAAACTTAGAAAAAAAATTGGTACTAACATTATTGAGGAAATTTGGAATGGCGATGAAGAGAAGGGGAAACTTAACGTAGAGTATTTTGGTATTGGTGACTTAGAGGTTAGTTTTAATGATAAATATTTAGGATATTCTTTAGATATCAAAGGTTCTGAATATTACACAATTTATATTAGAGATATAAATACAAGAGAGTTAGTTACTGAGAAAATTGAAGAAACATCAGGGAGCATAACTTTTAGTTTAGATGATCAATATATTTTTTATTCAAAACTAGACGAAAATCATAGACCGAGAAAAATTTATAGACATAAATTGGGAACTAGTAATAAGGATGATCAATTAATTTTTGAAGAAAAAAGTGAGGCATTTACAGTTGGAATTGAACTAAGCTCAGATGATAAATACTTTTTTATTAATAGTTCAGATCATAATACTTCAGAACAATATTACTTTGATGTTAATGAGATAGAACCAAATCCCAAGTTAATAAAAAAAAGACAGCGAGGAATACTTTATTCGGTTAATTCTTGGAATGAAAAATTTTATAATCATACGAATGAAAATGCTGAAGATTTTAAAATTGATATAAGTGATAATTTAGAAAAACCAAACTGGACAAATTTTATACCTGCAAAAGACGAAGTTTTAATTGGTGGTCTAACATTTTTAAAAAATTGGATTATAAGATCGGAAACTTCAAATGCATTAGATAAACTATTTGTAAAAAATATTACAACAGAAAAAGAAGAGGAATTAATTTTTTCAGACGAAACTGTTTATGTCCCAGGTGCTTCTTTATTACAAAGAGATAAAAATACAGATGAAATTTACTTAAGTTATTCATCACCAAAAACACCATCCAGAGTTTATTCCTACAATCTTAGTTCAAAAGAAAAAAAGTTAGTTAAAGAACAAGAAATTCCTTCAGGTCATAACTCTGGTGATTACATTGTTGAAAGAGTTGATTGTAAGTCTCATGATGGAAGATTGATTCCACTTACAATTACAAGACATAAAGATACTAAACTTGATGGAAATGCAAACTTATTACTCTATGGTTATGGTTCGTACGGAAGTTCAATGAGTCCCAGTTTTTCCACTACAAGATTAAGTTTAATTAATAGAGATATTATCTGGGTAACCACTCATATTAGAGGTGGAATGGAAAGAGGAATGAAATGGTGGAAAGAAGGAAAGCTACTTAATAAAAAAAATACATTTGAAGATTATATTGCGTCTGCAAAATATTTAATTGAAAATAAATATACTTCAAGGAATAAAATAATTGGAATGGGTGGTTCTGCTGGTGGCCTACTTATGGGTGCAGTTGTTAATCAAGCACCAGAGCTATTTTTAGGAATAATAATGGCCGTACCTTTTGTGGACTCTTTGACAACTAACTTGGATCATTCTTTACCATTAACAGTTGGTGAATTTGATGAATTTGGTAATGCAAAAGATAATAAAGATCATTTTGACTATATTTATTCTTATGCTCCTTACAATAATATAAAAAAAATGGATTACCCTCATATGCTTATAACAACAAGCTTAAGTGATAATAGAGTTTTGTTTGATGAGCCTGCAAAATTCACCGCAAAACTAAGAGAATGTAAAACTGATAATAATTTATTACTTCTAAAAACTGAAATGAACGCAGGTCATGGTGGTAAATCTGGTAGAGATGGAGCTATAGAGGAAATAGCTTTAGACTATGTATTTGCATTAAAAATTTCTGGAAAAATTTAATTTATAGGTTTTAGAAACAGCCGTTTGATACAAAACCAACTACTATTAAATTAGTATCTATTTCAAATCTTCTTTCACAAAGTATTCCATATTTTTTTGTGTTATAAACTAACTCTAAATTACCTCTTTCATTTTTAAAATCTTCATCTGGTTTACCTAAATCCATTTGTAAATTGCTTGAAGTTTTTCCAATGTATTCACTTAACTTGGCATTTTCTTTTGCTACAATTGCATCTGTTTTATCTTTGATTGTTTGACAGCCAGCAACCAAAATTAAAAAAAATAAACTTACAAAAATAAATTTTATATTTTGCATTTCTCGTATGCTAGCACTCAAAATATTGCATAAATATAAACTTATAAGTTGAATTATGTTGATAAAGCTATATTTTTCAGAGTATTTTCATCAATAATCTAATATTAGTTGGTCTTAATCTTAGGAGGATCAATGTTAGATAAATATTTTAACTATAAAAAACACAATACTGATTTTAAAACAGAGGTAATAGCTGGTGTAACAACATTTTTGACGATGGCTTACATTATGTTTTTAAATCCATTTATATTATCAGGTGAATTTGCTGGGCCAGAAAAAGGTTTCTTTGAATTTGGAGCGGTATACACAGCAACAATAGTCGCATCAGCACTTGCATGTTTCATCATGGCATTTTATGGAAAGACATGGCCAATAGGATTAGCTCCAGGTATGGGAATTAATGCATTCGTAGCTTTTGGTGTCTGTGCTGGAATGGGTTATACACCTCAAGAAGCTTTAGGAGCCGTATTGGTTGCTGGAATTTTATTCTTAATTATTTCATTAACACCAATCAGAGCATGGTTAATTAATTCAATTCCAAAAAGTTTAAAACTGGGAATTGGGGCTGGCATAGGATTATTCTTAGCAATAATTGGCCTTCAAATCATGGAGGTAGTTGTTGATAACCCAGTAACACTAGTTCAGTTAGGTGATCTAAGTGATCCACTTGTTTTATTAGGTTGTGCTGCATTTATTTTAATGATTGTTCTTGAAAAAATGAAAGTTAAAGGAAATATCATTATTGGTATTTTGTTGTTCAGTATTATTGCATGGGCCACTGGGCTTGCTAAGTTTAATGGAATTACAAGCGCACCGCCGCCAATGACTTATCTATTTGATTTTGATTTATCTGCAGCATTGACTGCCAGTATGACGACTGTAGTATTTACTTTATTATTTGTTGATTTTTTTGATACAGCAGGAACATTAACTTCAGTGGCAAACGTTGCTGGTAAAGTTGGTAAAGATGGTAAAGTTCAAGATATCGAAAAAGCAATGATGGCTGATAGTGTTGGAACTGTAGCTGGTGCAATGATGGGAACAACAACTGTAACAAGTTATGTAGAATCGGGCGCTGGTGTAAAAGCTGGTGGAAAAACAGGAATGACTTCTCTTGTAATTGGTTTGTTATTTTTGGCTTGTATATTCTTTGCTCCTCTAGCAACAAGTTTACCTAAACAAATTGATGGTGCAGCTTTAGTATTTGTTTCTGTTCTTTTTGTTAGAAACATAACCGATATTGAATGGGATGACATTGGTGAAGCAGCTCCCGCTGTTCTTGCTATGATTGCTATGCCTTTAACATATAGCATTAGCAATGGTATTGCTTTAGCATTTGTTTCATACGCATTAATTAGATTATTCACTGGTAAGTTTTCTTCAACTTCACCAGCAATATGGCTTATTGCAATCTTAAGTGTTATTAGTTTTGCAGTTGCTTAAAAAATAATTTTAAGGGCTGGAATTAATCCAGCCCTATCTATTTCTCTTAATTATTTCTTCCATAGATAGTTCTTCATAATGTTCGGTTGGCTGAACAATCCATGGGTCTGAATCTAATTTTATTGGACAAAAATCTGGCTCAAATGTAGACGACTTTTTTTTCCACAAACAGGCTGTTTTAACTTCATTAATATAATTCTTGGTTGGTTCATATTTTTTTAACCATTCAATACTTTTGTTTAAAGTTAATCCGGTATCTGAGAGGTCATCCACTAATAATACTTTATCAAAATCTTTATTCTCAGCTAAAGAGCTAATTTCTCTAGCAAACATCAGTTGACCTTGCTTATCTTCCATTCCATCTCCTGAGTAACTTTGGATAACAATGTAAGCAATTGGTAATTTTAGAACTCTAGAAAGAATATCCAATATAGGGGCTGCTCCTCTCATAATACCCACCAACACTGTAGGTTTGTAATTATTGTGAATTTCTATTGCTAATTTTTCAACAATTTTTGTATACTGATCAAAAGTGATTATTAATTTCTCTGCCATGAAATCTAATATCATATAAAAAATTATTTAAAAAGGAGAAAGCATGAAGGTATATTGGATAGCACTATATAAAAAAATTGATAACCAGGAAAATATTAAAAATTATGGAGCAAAAGTTATTGAAATAATAAAAAGTTATGGAGGAAAGCCTTTGGTTAGAGGTGGAAAATTCAAAACTTTAGAGGGTGAGGATTACCCCAGAACTGTAATATGGGAATTTCCAACATATGAAAAAGCTATTCAATGCCATGATTCTAAAGAATATCAAGATGGTTGGGCTCTAGCAAAAGATACTACTGAGCGAAACTTACAAATTATAGAAGGTTTTAGTACTGAATAGGCTCTGGATCTATACTTCTCCAAATATACCACGTTGCAACCGAACAGTATGGTGTAAATCTTTTGTTTAATAATTTTACGTAAGATTCTGGAGGTAAGTATTTTTTTTTATAATTTTTTGAAATTCCTCTTAAAAGACCAATATCTTGTATCGGCCAAATATTTGAACGATTATACGTAAACAATAGAATCATTTCAGCTGACCATCTACCGATTTGTCTTAATTGGGATAGATAAATAATCGCCTCTTCATCTGACATCTTAGTAATTAATCTGGGATTAAATGATTTATCTAAAGTCTGTTTTGCTAGACTTTTTATTCCCTTAACTTTTTGTTTAGTCAATCCACAGCTTTTAATCTGAGTCGTTGATAGTCTAGAAACTGTGTTTGCATTTATTTTATTTTTACATTTTTTTTGAAATTTTGAAAAAATAGAATTCGCAGCAGCAACACTAATTTGTTGTCCAATAATACTTTTGCACAAAGAATAAAATACATCTTTTCGCGAGGTAAGAATTATTTCAGAGGGAGAATTATATTTTTTAATCAAAGAAGACATAACTTTATCTTTTTTAGATAAATATTTTTTTGCAGTGTTCCAGTATTTTGGTATTTTACTCATGTCTAATATTTGATGGTATCTCTTTCTTATGAAAAATTTCTCTTCTAAGGATAATCAAAGAAGAAGCAACAACTAACAATGCACCAATTAACGTTTTTATTGAGGGGATTTCATCCCAAATTAAATATCCAAAAATTATTCCAAAAACTAATGCTAAATATTTTAATGGTGATACGAGAGAAACTTCAGATAATTTAAAAGATTGACTGAGCCATAAATTTGCAAAACCTCCTAAAAATCCAATCATGCATAATAAAATTAAATCTTGTATGTTTGGCATCACCCATCCAAAAGGTATTGTAAATAAACTTGCGAAGGTAATAACTATTGAAAAATTGAGAGCAATAAGCCAAACTGGCTCTGTTGTGGATAGCTGTCTAATTGCAATAGCAACATAAGATAAACCTAAGCAGAAAATGATTGGATAAATGTAGTATATATTCAAATCACCAAAACCAGGTTCGGTTATTACAATAATTCCTATAAAGCCAATTGATACGGCTAGCCACCTATAGAATCCCACTTTTTCACTTAAAAAAAAAACTGAAAAGATGGTGGTAAATATGGGGGCAGCAAAAGAAATACTAACTACTGTAGCTAATGGTAAATTTCTTAACGCAATAAATATTGCAATTAAAGCTATCAGTCCAAATAGACACCTTAAAGAGTGTAAACCTACCCTCTTTGTATAATAAAAATTCTTGATCCTATCTCTAGGCATTATAAAAAAATATATAACTATCCCAAAAAATCCTCTAAAAAATAATACCTGTCCTAAAGGGTAATCTGCTGACCATTTAACTATTAAATCCATAAAAGAAAATGCACATACCGACATAAACATGTACAAAAAGCCTGATTGATTTTTAGTAAGCATAGGAATAATTTGTAGATTAAATTAAAGGATAAGCAATGGAAATAGCAGTTTTAGGATTGGGATGTTTTTGGGAGCCAGAAATCAAGTTTAGTAAACTTGAAGGGGTTATCAAAACTGAAGTTGGTTATTGTGGTGGCGACAGTAAGAAAACTACTTATAAAGAAGTATGTACTGGTAACACAAATCATGCAGAAGTTGTTAAGTTAGACTTTGATCCTAAAGTTATCTCTTATGAGAAAATTTTAGACTTTTTTTTTGAAATTCATGACTCCACAACATTAAATTCACAAGGGCCAGATTATGGAACACAATACAGGAGTGAAATATTTTATTTAAGTGATAGACAAAAAGAAATTGCTGAAAATACTATTAACAAAATGAATTTAAACTTATCTGGAAAAGTTGTAACAAAATCATCTTTGTTAAATAATTATTCTCCTGCAGAAGAATACCATCAGAAATATTTGGAAAAACGATAACATGACACTAGTTGATACAAACTGGTTAAAACAAAATTTAGATAAAGTAAAAGTTATTGATTGCTCATGGCACATGCCTCAAACAAAGAGAAATGGATTTAAAGAATATCAAGAACAACATATAGAAAATGCAATTTTTTTTGATTTAGATAAGAATTCTAAAATTGATACTGATCTACCACATATGTTAACTGATAAAAAAATATGGGAAAAGATTATATCAAGTATGGGTATTAAAAATGAAGATAAAATAATAATTTATGATAATTCTGATGTAATCAGTTCTTGTAGATGTTGGTATAATTTTATTTATTTTGGACATAACCCTGATTTAGTTCATGTGTTAGATGGTGGTTTAAAAAAATGGATTAATGAAAAAAAAATAACTGTTAATAATTTAACAAAAACTATTAGCTCTAATTACATAGCTGATGAAAAAAAAGAATTAGTAAAAGACAAAAAGCAAATTGATGAAAATATTATTACAAATGAGTTCAAAGTTATTGATGCAAGAAGTAACGAGAGATTTGAAGGCAAGGTCCCTGAGCCAAGAAAAGGGTTAAGAGGTGGCTCTATAAAAAATTCTTTTTGCCTACCTTTTTCTGAGCTTATTAATGAAGATCACACATTTATTAATAAAGAAAAAATTCTTGATAAATTTAAATTAGTTAAATTCAAACTTGATGAAAATGTAGTATTTACTTGTGGTTCTGGAGTTACCGCCTCAGTTTTGGCTCTTGCTTATTCTTTAATAGACACTAAATATATGCCGATAGTTTATGATGGCTCATGGAGTGAGTATGGAAATAATTAAAAAATGAAAAGATCAACAAAAATTACCACAGTAATTATTACTTTTTTTTTAATAATCACAATAGTGATTGTTGGAAGAACAATGATAGGCAATCATTTTAAAAAAAAATTTAGTAAAAGACCTCCGCCTGGAATAATTGTTAAAGAGGTAGTTTACAAAAGCTTTTCCGAAAATATTGGAAGTTTTGGTACTGCCATCTCAAAGAGGTCTGAGTCTTTTAGAATTAAAAGAGATAGTCTAACATCTGAATTAGTGCTTAAAGATTATGTAAAAAAGGGTGATCTAATTGTTAAGCTTAAAGATAAAAATATTATAGCACCTTTCAATGGTGTTCTTGGATACAGGGGTATTACTGGTGATATTCTTGGTTCGGATAGCTCAATTATTATAACTTTAGATGATAACTCGATTATATATTCTGACCTAAAAATTCCTGAAACTTTTGCAACATTCATAAAAAAAAATTTACCCATTAAGGTAAAATTCTCAGGTAACAAAAATAAAACATACACTGGAAAAGTATATGCTGTTTCAAGTAGGATTAATGCTGAAACGAGAAGTTTACTTACAAGAGTTATGATTGTAAATAAAAATTCTGAATTAATACCTGGCTCTCTTCTAGAGGTTGTTATTAATTATAACGAACGAAACTCACTTGCAATACCAGATACCAGTATGATGGTAGAGGGAAGTAAAACTTACGTATATAAAGTTTCAAAAGACAATATTACAAATAAAACTGAAATAGAAATTGGAATAAGAGATAGTGGATTTATTGAGGTTATCTCTGGTCTTAATGAGGGAGAGATTATTGTTGCAGAGGGATTAAAAAAAGTTAGGCCTAAAGGTAAAATAAAACCTATTAAAAAATAATGTTTATAACTGATGTAAGTATAAGAAGACCAGTTGTTGCGTGGGTAATGTCTCTTATTTTAATTGTCTTTGGAATATTTGTTTTTTCACAATTACCTGTAAGAGAATTACCTGAAGGCTTACAACCTCCTGTGGTTCAAATTAAAGTAGACTATAAGTCTGCTTCAGCTCCTATAATTGATCAAGAGGTAA
>Ga0209383_1002344_pt1 | contig 11239 bp, 10 predicted proteins | sample CoawatmetaG02DNA_FD_187510 | JGI IMG/M metagenome (GOLD analysis project Ga0209383, IMG submission 187510) | Marine microbial communities from the West Antarctic Peninsula - Coastal water metaG029-DNA (SPAdes) (version 2) | ecosystem: Environmental > Aquatic > Marine > Coastal ... | reverse complement strand
ACACGAAAGTCAGATGAATAGATGTATGACTTATGATAGAATCATTCCTTTTTAAACGAGGATAAATATTATGAATGAAGGACTAGCTAGCTTCCTACCTTTTATAATAATTTTTGTTTTATTTTATTTTATGTTGATTAGGCCTCAAATGAAGCAGGCTAAAGAACAAAAAGCTCTATTAGAGTCCCTTAAAGCTGGGGATGAAGTTGTATCAAACAGTGGTATGTTAGGTAAAATTACTAAGTTAAGTAATCAATTCGCTACTATTGAGGTAGCCAAGGGTGTAGAGGTAAAAATACAAAAACAAACTATCCAGACCTTATTGCCAAAAGGCACAATCAAATCTATTTAAGAACCTTGATCAATAATTTAAATTAAATGAATCATTCAGCCCGTTGGAAATATCTCTTAATCTTAACAACAATCTTGTTAAGCATAATTTTTGTCATGCCAAATTTTTATGGTGAGTCCCCTGCTGTTCAAATAATGCCAATTAAGTCAGGTGAAAAAATTGATACGTCACTTTTACAATTGATTGAAACAGCGCTAGAAAAAGCTCAATTAAAAAATACTGGATTAATTTTAGAAAAATTTAACATCAAGGTTAAATTCAAAACAGCTGAAGAGCAATTAAAGGCCAAAAGTATTATACAAAATTCATTAGGAGATAAATATGTTGTAGCCTTAAATTTAATTTCGAACTCTCCTCACTGGTTATCCGATATGGGAGCTCTACCAATGTACTTAGGACTTGATTTAAGAGGTGGTGTACATTTTCTTATGCAAGTCGACCTATCAAAAGCCCTTGAAAAAACAACTGCTAGTTATGTAAGTCAGTTTAGAACCCAACTGAGGAAAGAAAAAATTGGTTATTACGATGTCTCAAAAAATAATGACATCATGCAAATTAAATTTAAATCTAAAGTTGACCTTAAGAAGGGTAAAAATATTATTAGGGACGTTAACAATAATTTCGACTTCCAAGAAATTTTCACTAATAATGAAATTATACTTAAAGTCATAATTAGTGAAAAAACAAAGAAATCAATTACAGAATTCGCAATTAAGCAAAATTTAGAAACTCTAAACAATAGAGTAAATGAATTAGGAGTAGCAGAACCATTAATTCAACAACAAGGACTTGATAGAATTGTAATTCAACTCCCGGGGGTTCAAGACACAGCGAAAGCTAAAGAAATTTTAGGCAGAACGGCCACACTTGAAATGAGAATGGTCAATGAAGACAACTTCAATTCAGCTATCTTTGAAGATGGAAACGAGGACCAAATACCAATAAATTCAGAAATTATTAAGGATCGATTAGGTAATGGTATGCTTTTAAAAAAAGAGGTTATCCTTACTGGTGAACGAATTACTAACGCAGGCCCTGGAGTAGATTCACAAACAGGGCAGTCGATTGTTTCAATTACTCTCGATGGAAAAGGTGCTAGTATTTTTAAGCAAATAACTCGCGAGAATGTAGGAAAAAGGATGGCTCTCCTTCTCATTGAAAAAAATATAACAGAAATAGTTACAGCCCCTGTTATACAAGGTGAAATAGGCGGAGGTCGTGTACAAATTACTGGGATGAATAATCCTCAAGAAGCCACAGATATTGCATTACTTTTAAGAGCTGGTTCGTTAGCCGCTCCTATGGAAATTATTGAAGAAAGAACAGTTGGGCCAAGCATGGGCAAAGAAAATATTTCTCGTGGAGTGCAATCTACAATTTGGGGTTTTGTTGCAATTATCACTATGATGGCTATTTACTATATGGTTTTTGGTGCTATCTCCGTCATTTCACTCTCTGTTAATTTATTTTTTTTAGTGGCATTACTTTCTGCGCTTCAAGCCACATTAACCCTTCCAGGTTTAGCTGCTATTGCGTTAACATTAGGCATGGCTATTGATTCTAGTGTTCTTATTAATGAAAGAATTCGTGATGAAATAAGAAATGGTAATACACCACAAGCTAGTATCAGTATAGGTTACAAAATGGCTTGGGGAACTATACTAGACTCTAATATAACCACGATGATTGCAGGATTAGCGCTCTTCATGTTTGGTTCTGGACCCATTAAAGGTTTTGCAGTGGTCCTTGTGTTGGGAATTTTAACTTCGATGTTTAGCGCAATTTTTGTATCACGTGCCATAGTCAACTATGTTTATGGTAATAAACGCCAGATAAGTAAACTATCAATTGGTGAAATATTTAAGGTGGATAATAACTAAAGATATGGAAATTTTTAGAGTAAAAAAAGATATCCCTTTTATGAAATACAGCAAAATATCAGCAGTAATATCAACTACTGTATTTATTTTAGCGGTTTTCTTCATTGTTATCCGTGGTTTGAATCTTGGGGTAGATTTCACTGGTGGAACAATGATGGAGGTCAGTTACCCAGAAGCTGCAAATATCGAAGATATTCGCCAAACTTTACGAGATATAGATTTAGAGGATGCCCAAGTTCAAAATTTTGGCACCGAAGAAGATGTTTTAATCCGTTTGCCTATTCCTGAAGGTGTATCTATTGCAGAACTGTCAGAAATAGTTTCAGCCGCACTAAAGTTATCGAATAATTTAATGGAGGTTAAGAGGGTTGAGTCAGTAGGGTCACAAGTTGGGGACGAGCTATATGAAAATGGTGCACTAGCAGTTCTTTTTGTTTGTATAGGAATTATGCTTTACCTCACAATGAGATTTGAATGGCGATTTGCGATAGCAGCAATTGTTGCAAATATGCATGATGTTATTATAATTTTAGGTTTTTTTGCTTTTTTTCAATGGGAATTCAATTTAACTGTTCTTGCTGCAGTGCTAGCTGTTTTGGGTTACTCGGTAAATGAATCTGTTGTGGTATTTGACCGAGTCAGAGAAAATTTCAGAAAAATGAGAAAAGCAAATGTGTCTGATGTGATAAATAATGCAATCACTCGAACTATGTCACGAACTATCATGACCCATCTATCGACACAAACTGTAGTAATCTCAATGTTAATATTTGGTGGTGAAATACTTCATAATTTTGCATTAGCTTTAACCATAGGGATATTGTTTGGGATTTATTCTTCAATTATGGTTGGTTGTCCTATGGCAATGTGGCTCGGAACTAATCAAACTAATTTAGCAATTTCAAATCCAGAAAGAAAAAAGGGAAATACAGAATTATAAATACTCACAGTGTTTAATTTTTCACTTACAAATCAAATAATTTTCTTAGCTATTCTTTTAATAGTATCGGCTTTTTTTTCTATTGCTGAAACAAGCCTAATGTCTGTAAGCAGGTATCGATTAAAACATTTATCTAAAAGTGGAAATACTGGTGCAAAACTAGCTACAAAACTTCTTAAAGAGACAGATAAGTTATTAAGTGTCATTCTGCTATGTAACAATTTTTCAAATGCTGCTGCCGCAACCTTGGTTACTGTAATTGCTGTTCAATTATATGGAGATCAAGAAATTATTATTATGGTGGGCACATTGATCACAACTTTTTTAATTTTAATATTTAGTGAAATTTCTCCAAAAGTTATTGCTGCAGCTCATCCTGAAAAATTAGCACTATCATGTAGCTTTTTACTTTACCCATTATTAAAAATTCTTTACCCAATAGTTCTTTTTGTTAATGTATTTGTTCTAGGGATACTCAAAATTTTTAACATTAAAATTAATTTTACTCAGAACAATCTAATAACAATGGATGAGTTAAAGAGTATTATCAGTGATTCAGGGCAAGTTATTCCGAACAAAAATAAGTCTTTATTGTTGAATCTGATAGACCTTGAAAAAGTAACTATTGATGAAATTATGATGCCGCACACAAGTATTGAGTCTATCAACCTGAGCCAATCAGTTGAAGATATTTTAGAGAAAATAGAAAACTTTCACCACAATAAAATTTTAGTCAAAAAGAAAGATAATGAAGAAATACATGGTGTTTTGGATATCAATAAACTATTTAAGCTGTATATTAAAGAGAATATGCAGGATTTAGATCGAAATGAGTTGGTTGCTTTAGTAGACCCGCCTTATTTCATTCCAGCAGGAACAACTATATATAAACAGATACAGAAATTTCAAGATAACCAAGAGAAAATTGGTTTAATTGTAAATGAGCATGGCGAATTTATAGGGCTTGTTACCCTTGAAGACATCCTTGAAGAGATTATTGGAGAATTCAACATTGAGCTGCCCTCAAAATCATCAAAAATAATTTTTGATGAAAATGGCTGGATTGTAGATGGGGGTATTTCTATTAGAGAATTAAATAAAAAATTAACTCTTAACTTACCAGCTCAAGGTCCTAAAACTTTAAATGGATTAATTCTAAACTTTTTTGAAGACATTCCAGAACCTAATACAAGTTTTAAAATAAGCGGTATTACTTTCCAAATAATTAACGCCCAGGATAAAAATGTGAAAAGTGTAAAAATATATAACCTTGTAGAAAAAAGCAAAATTTAAAATGGAACGAAATGATAATGAAGAAGGTCTGAAACTAAAACCACAAAAGATTAAACCAAAACTTCCAAGCATATACAAAGTTATTATTTTAAATGATGATTTTACACCAATGGAATTTGTGGCAAGCATTATTCAAAAAGTCTTTAGCAAGTCCCAAGATGATGCAACCCGAATAATGCTTCAGATACATACTGAAGGAATAGGTATTTGTGGAATATATCCTTTTGAGATAGCAGAAACTAAAATGAATCAAGTATTAAATTTAGCAAAAGAATCGCAACACCCCTTGCAATGTATTATAGAAAAGATATAGTTTAATTTATGATTGCACAAGAATTAGAAGTTAGTCTTCACATGGCGTTTATGGATGCTCGACAAAAAAGGCACGAGTTGATTACTGTCGAACATCTTTTATTAGCAATGCTTGATAATCCATCAGCATCAGAAGTTTTAAATGCTTGTGGTGTAAAAATTGAAAAGCTACGCTCTGATATTGCTGGTCATATTGAGGAGCATACCCCTGTTGTTACTGGCACTGATGATGTAGATACTCAGCCAACACTTGGCTTTCAAAGAGTAATTCAACGGGCAATGCTCCATGTTCAATCCTCAGGAAAGAAAGAGGTTACAGGTGCAAATGTATTGGTTGCTATATTTGGAGAAAAAGATTCGCATGCTGTTTATTTTCTTCACCAACAAGGAATTGCTAGACTCGATGTTGTTAATTTTATTGCTCATGGAATATCAAAAGTAACTGAAACAGAAAATAAAGAGGCACCCACTGAGGGAGTTGAATCTGCAGTTAAAACAAATAAGAGCTTAGAAAGCTACACAGTAAATCTTAATAAATTGGTAGCTGAAAATAAAATAGATCCTTTGATTGGTCGTGAATTAGAAATCGAACGTGTTGTTCAGATACTATGCAGACGGAGAAAAAATAATCCATTACTTGTTGGTGAAGCTGGAGTTGGAAAAACAGCTATAGCTGAAGGTCTAGCAAAGAAAATTGTAGAAAAAGATATCCCTGAAGTTCTTCAAAATAAAACGATATACTCTCTTGATTTAGGGGCATTAATTGCTGGGACTAAATACAGAGGTGATTTTGAACAGCGTCTCAAATCAGTAATGAAACAACTACATGAAGAAAAAGATTCGATTTTATTTATTGATGAAATTCATACTATTATTGGTGCAGGCTCGGCTAGTGGAGGAACATTAGATGCTTCTAATTTATTAAAACCTGCCCTAGCAAATGGTCAAATTAAATGTATTGGTGCTACAACTTATCAAGAATATAGGTCAGTTTTTGAAAAAGACCATGCACTAACAAGAAGATTTCAAAAAGTTGATATAGAAGAGCCTGATGTGCCAACAACTATTACTATTCTTAAGGGTTTAAAATCACACTTCGAAGAACATCATAATGTTAAATTCTCAGCTGATGCAATAATTAGTGCAGTTGAACTATCTGCAAAATTTATTAATGATAGACAACTTCCAGATAAAGCTATTGATATAATTGATGAAGCAGGTGCAGCACAAAGAATACTCCCAGAAAAAAAGAAGAAGAAAGTTATTGGTGCTAAGGAAATAGAGGATGTAATTTCTAAGGTCGCGAGGATTCCAGCAAAAAATATTAATAAAGATGATCGAAACTCACTTAAAACACTAGAGAGAGATTTAAAAGCAGTTATTTTTGGTCAGGATAAAGCAATCAACTCTCTTTCATCAGCTATTAAAATGGCGAGAAGCGGCCTAGGTCCTGAAAGTAGGCCTATAGGTAGCTTTCTTTTTAGTGGGCCTACTGGTGTCGGTAAAACTGAAGTAGCTAAACAGCTGGCTTATACTCTCGGTATTGAATTGATTCGTATAGATATGAGCGAGTTTATTGAAAGGCATTCAATATCAAAACTGATTGGTGCACCTCCGGGTTATGTTGGTTACGATAATGGTGGTTTGTTAACAGAAAAAATTAATAAAAATCCTCATGCTGTTTTATTATTAGATGAAATTGAAAAAGCCCATCCAGATATTTTTAACATACTGCTTCAGGTTATGGATAATGGTACCCTTACAGATAGTAATGGAAGAAAAACTGATTTTAGGAATGTTACTATCATTATGACAACAAATGCAGGAGCTGAGGCATTGTCTAAAGTAGATTTTGGTTTTACTCATAATGAGAAATCTGGCGATGAACAAATAGAAATTAAAAAAATATTTTCTCCTGAGTTTAGGAATAGGCTAGATGCTATAGTTTCTTTTGGTGCATTAGGAAATAATATTATTCTAAAAGTTGTTGATAAATTCCTAATGCAGCTTGAAATCCAATTACATGATAAAAAAGTAGATGCTACCTTTACTAAAAAATTAAAAGATTATTTAGCAAAAACTGGTTTTGATCCACAAATGGGTGCAAGACCAATGGCTAGACTTATTCAAGACACAATACGAAAATCCCTAGCTGACCAACTCCTGTTTGGGAAGCTTGTGAATGGTGGTGAAGTTGAAATTGATATTGATGATGATGATAAAATTATTTTAAATTTTAAAAATAAAGAAAAGATACCAGCCTAACTAAGTTAAGGCTTCACCATCACCTTCTTAAATAAATCACTTTTTACAAGCAATGATAACCACTTCCTGACTCTCTTATATTCTGAATTATCAAACCATTCTTTATCAACATTCATAAATTGTCTTATAAATGGAAAAATACATATATCTGTAAAAGTTCTTGTATCACCAATTAAAAAAGATGTAATTTCCAATCTTTTTTCTAAAATCTCTAAAAAAAAGTAACAACTTTTCCGGCCCTCAGCTTTAGATATTTCTGGGTATCGTTCAAAATACTTATACCTATCCAAAGAGTCTTTAAATTTACTATCATTTAATGAGACTAATTCATCTGACATTTTTTTATGGGCTGAATCTAATGAATTTAAATAGCTAGATTTGCTATTCTTATATGCCCAATTCATTATGTCTAAGCTCTCATCCAAAACTAATGTATTTAATTTTAAAATAGGTACCGTCCCTTTTGAGCTGATAGAGAGCATTTCTTTAGGTTTGTTTCGAAGAGATATTTCGTAAATATCAAATTCTATTTCAGACTCCACTAATGCCATTCTTGCTCTCATAGCATAAGGACACCTTCTGTACGAAAATAAATACGGCCTTGCTTTTAAATTACTTAATTGCCTTACATAGTTCATGAATTAATGTATGCCCTTTAAAAATCAAACCTGAATATATCTGAATTAAATCTGCTCCATTATCTATCTTCTCTTTACCATCCTCTCCCGTCATAATTCCACCAACACCGATAATTGGAATTTTTCCTTTAAGATTTAATTTTAAAAATTTTAATGTTTTTAATGAGCTCAACCTTAATGGTCGTCCAGATAGTCCTCCTAACTCATTTCGCATCTTAGATTTACTAACTTCCCCTCTCGAAATTGTTGTATTTGTTGCTATTACCCCATCAATTTCATACTTAATTAATAACTTACAAATAAAAGAGAGTTGCGAATTTGTATTATCTGGCGAGATTTTAAGTAAAAAAGGTACATATTTTCTATATTTTTTCGATAGGATTTTTTGCTCTCTCTTTATCACCTTAAGTAATTCATCTAAACTTTCACCTTCCTGCAATTTACGGAGATTTTTAGTATTTGGGGAAGAAACATTTAATGTGATATAGCTTGCAAATTGGTATGACTTTCTAAAGCATACTAGGTAGTCTTCAACAGCTTTGTGAATCGGTGTATCATAATTTTTTCCAATATTAATACCTAAAATACCCTTAAATTTTGATGTTTGAATATTTTCAATTACCTTATCAATACCTTCATTATTAAAACCAAATCTATTTATAATGCCCTCTTCTTTTGTTAATCTAAATGACCTTGGTTTTGGATTGCCTGGCTGCGGCCTTGGGGTAACAGTTCCAACTTCGATAAAGCCAAAGCCAAGCTCAGATAAACAATCTATATATTCAGCATTCTTATCAAGCCCTGCTGCTAAACCTATTGGATTATCAAAACTCAACCCCATAATATTCCTTGGTTTACACTGAATTTTATTTGAAATTAGCCTTAATAAACCCAAGTAGCCAGCTATTTTTAATGACTTCATAGCTAAGTGGTGAGCAAATTCAGGCCCAAAAATGAATAAAAAATATTTAACTATTTTGTACATAAATATTTTATTTTTTTACTCGGGTATATTTCAAAAATATATTCTACCTAAGGTGCTCATAAATAATTTTTAAAATACTCTTAGCTGTTTTTGTATTGTTTAACTTACCATTTGGATAGTCCATAAATACTCTTACGCCATTCTGGTCTTCTTTAATCCTTACGCGATATCTCTTTTCATTTTTGCCAAGTCCTTCTTCATCATCAGAACCCCAAAAGCTCATAATCTCTTCTGTCAATGATTTGTCTTCTATAATTTTTACTTCCTCTTTCCTATCTGAATTTTTTAAACTTTCTTCTTCCTCTCTTTTTCTCTGCTCTTCTTCTTCGTCGTCTTTCCAAAATGCTAGTTTATCAATCAACCCTTTGCTCTTCTTCTTTGGCCCCTCAAGCTCTAAATCTTTATATTTAACATAAAAAATTCCTTCTGATCTATTCTTATCTTCTGTTATAAAACCAATGATGTCCAGAGCTAGTGATAACCTTCTCCAAGATCGGTCATATGGGTCATTTAATAATAAATAATTTCCTCGTTTGTTCTCAACAAATTTTGCATTTTTCTTTTCTATTGGATTTGCTAGAACCTTTTTTGCATCAAGATCCGTCATGCCTAGCTTAGTCATTAATCTTCTAAGTATTTCTGCATTAATTTCATATTCATCCATATTCATTTCTTTTTGTAGCTTGTCTGTTATCTCTTTTGCCTCATCTTCTCCATCAGGAATGTATTCCTGAATTTTATATATATCCGTTGAGTAAGATCCTTCTTTAAGTCTCTTAATTCTATCTTTTGCTTCATCATCCATTCCAACAACGCTTCTTTGTGAAATATAAATCTCTGAAGTATTATTTTCAATCCCATTTTCAATTCGAGTTCTAAATTTTCTTCTATCAGCTAGATTTGATAAGCCATCTAGCCATGCATCAAACCTGCTAGCCATACCCTTCTTTGAATCAAATTTTAATTTTGATGACTTAATCCATTCTGTTTCCATAACACCAGTACGTTTATTAAGGATTTTGATGCCAAAACCTAATTCTTGCCAAAACATTTCTAAATGAGGCCATAATTTTGCAGGGGCCTCATTAACTACCAGCCACCTTAAGTTTCCAGACTTAACAATACGCATACCTTCAGGGTCTTGAAGAACCTTGACTTCCTTATAGCCTGCTTTTTTTGCATCCTCATACGAGTTATAAGAAACCGCTTCCCCAGGGACGCCATATTGGACATTAGCTTCAACGTCACTTAAATCAGGAGGAACATCAAGCTTTTTTGCTCTTGATGAGCTTACATAGTCTGGCTGAGTAACTGCTTGAATAACTTCACTATCGGTTATATCAAAATCAGCACATGATATGAGTAAGAATGGTAGTAAGAGTAGGTGAATATATTTCATTTAATTGCTTCAAAAGTCTCAATAAGTTTTTTTTGATATTTTTTATCGAGCTCAACCAAGGGAAGCCTGATACCTTGATTGATTAACCCTAAATAAGCCATAAGCCATTTTACAGGTATTGGATTAGAATCAACAAACATTGCCTTATGGAGATTGCTTAATTTCTTATTCAAAGTTTTTGATTTTTCAATATCTCCATTAAGCATGCTATTACAAATATTATGCATTAAGTCTGGTTTGATGTTTGCCGTCACTGAAATTACAGCTTTTGCACCTCGTTCGATGTATTCCAAAAAGGAAAGATCGTCGCCGCTAATAAAAATAAAATTATTTTTAACCTTTCCTTTCATAAAGTCGATGCGCTCTATCTCTCCAGTTGCATCCTTTATTCCAATTATATTTGTAAGCTGACTTAAAGAGATAACTGTCTCATTTTCTAAATCACACCCTGTTCTGGATGGAACGTTATATAGTATTTGTGGAATACCAACAGCATCATTGATAGTTTTATAATGCTCAAACAAGCCTTGCTGGTTTGGTTTGTTGTAATAAGGTGTCACTAATAAGCATGCATCTGCACCTGCTTCTTTTGCTGATTGTGTTAAAAATACTGCCTCTTTAGTTGAGTTTGCCCCCGTACCTGCGATTATCGGTATTCTGCCATTTATATGAGAAACTGCCTCTTTGATTAGAAAAGTATGCTCATCAAAATCAATTGTCGGGCACTCACCCGTAGTCCCTAATACTACAATACCATCCGTTTTATTTTCTATATGAAAATTAAGTAGGCTCTTAAAATTATCTACATCAATTGAACCATTAGGGTTCATTGGGGTTACCAATGCAACGATACTACCTTGAAACATAATTAATTCCACAAATGAAAAATAATTTATATTCTACTAGAAACATTAAACAAATTGATTTTTATATATATAAATTATTTTACATTACTTCTCTACGAAAGCATGCTCAATAACGTAATCACCTGGCTGTCCAATTCTTGGGGAGACTTCAAGTCCTAATGAGTCTAAAAGCTCTTCTGTATCTTTCAACATTTCTGCGCTACCACAAATCATTGCTCTATCTTCTTTTGGATTTATTGGTGGTAATCCAATATCAGTAAATAATTTTCCACTTTTGATTAAATTAGTTAACCTACCCTGATTTCTGAA
>Ga0209383_1002340_pt1 | contig 11251 bp, 7 predicted proteins | sample CoawatmetaG02DNA_FD_187510 | JGI IMG/M metagenome (GOLD analysis project Ga0209383, IMG submission 187510) | Marine microbial communities from the West Antarctic Peninsula - Coastal water metaG029-DNA (SPAdes) (version 2) | ecosystem: Environmental > Aquatic > Marine > Coastal ... | reverse complement strand
GTTTATATTCATAGATAATAATTTATTACTATATAGCATGAAAAATATTTGTGATTGGAATAATTGCTTTGATACTGGTGAATATAAGGCACCAATTGAGAAAGATAATAGCAAACGCTACAGGCTACTTTGCTTGGCTCATGTTAAGGAATTCAATAAAAATTGGAATTATTTTAAAGGAATGGATGATGAGCAGGTATTTGATTTTTTAAAGTCAGATATGACCTGGCACAAACCCACTCAAAGCTTTAGTTCCTCAGATAATTTTTTTAAAGTTCTTTGGAATAACACTTTAAAAGATGAGTTTGATAAGACTAAACTTAGAGGTGAATATAATCACATGAATCAATTCAAATTTGATGCTAATGATGTTAAGGCTTTTAGTATTTTAGGTGTTTCAGTTGGCCAAAAATGGGAACAAATACAAGATAAGTTCAAAACTCTTGTCAAAAAATTTCACCCTGATATTAATTTGGGAAATAAAGAATATGAAGAAAAACTTAAATTAATTACTTTGGCTTACACGCAGCTAAAAAATACTTATAAGGAAAAAATTGACACCTAATTTAAATATACAGCCAGACATTAAAATGTCTTTAAAGCAGAGTTTTGGAATTGACTCAGATATGGAAGTTGATGCTTTCTCTAAAAGAAGTGAATATGTTCCTGAAATAGATAAAAATTACAAATTTGATAGAGATACTACTCTTGCTATTATATCGGGCTTTGCTTTTAATAAGCGTGTCTTGGTTCAGGGTTATCATGGTACAGGAAAGTCTACCCATATTGAACAAATTGCAGCTAGATTAAACTGGCCTTGTATTAGAGTTAACTTAGATAGTCATGTAAGCAGGATTGATCTTATTGGAAAAGATGCAATCGTTGTAAAAGATGGAAAACAAATTACAGAGTTTAAAGAGGGTATTTTGCCTTGGTCTATCCAAAACCCTGTTGCTCTTGTTTTTGATGAGTATGATGCGGGAAGACCTGATGTGATGTTTGTTATTCAAAGAGTATTGGAGGCTGAAGGAAATTTCACTCTTTTAGATAAAAATAAAGTTATAAAACAAAATAAATTTTTTAGATTATTTGCAACTTCAAATACGGTTGGTTTAGGTGATACAACCGGATTGTACCATGGCACTCAACAAATAAATCAAGGGCAAATGGATAGATGGAATATTGTAACATCTCTAAACTACCTTAGTCTAGATAGGGAAATGGAAATCGTTCTTGCTAAAAATAAGGTTTTAAATAACCCGAAAGGTAAGGAAAAAGTATCTAACATGATTAAAGTTGCATCTTTGACTAGAAAAGGTTTTATAGCAGGAGATATATCAACAGTAATGAGTCCAAGAACTGTACTTCACTGGGCTGAAAATGCTGAAATTTTCAAAGATACGGGTTATGCTTTTAGAGTTACTTTTTTAAATAAGTGTGACGATATAGAGAAAAATATAATAGCTGAATATTATCAGAGATGTTTTGGAGAGGAATTACCAGAGTCGATGGTTAATATTCAGATCTAAATGAGCTCAAAAGAAAATAATTTTAAAGAGCAATTTAAACAAGCTTTAATTTCTACTGCTAAAGTAATTTCTGAAGACTATAAATTAGATGTTAAAAAATTAGATAAAGATTTAAGAAATAAGAAAACTGATTTTTTTGATGTAACTAATTTATCAAATAAGAGTGATTTTGTTAAACTAAGGGCAGAAACTGACTCTGGTGCTTTAAAGAAAAGATTTTCAAATAAAGAAATATTTAATAAAAACATACCTAATAATCCTTCTTGTAAATCTTTATATAATATTGCTGAAAAAATTAGATATGAACTTCTGGGTGGAAAAATGCTCAAAGGAGTTGAGAAAAATTTAAGTGAAAACTATAGCCAAAAAATATTCTCTAATCATAAAGAGCAATTAAAAAATAAAGAAGATGTTTCTGTGACCGAAGCTTTTGAACTATATATGTTAAATAAGTTTTTTAAATTAGAGCTTAATGATGTTTCTAAAAAAATGTTGGATTTTTGGAAAAAAGATTTTGATGAGTCAATTGATAAACATTTTGATTTTTTAAGTAAAAATTTAGAAGATCAGAATAATTATAGTTTGAAATTTTCAGAAATTTTGGAAAATATGGATGTCTTTGCTTCAAATAATGAAGAGAATAATGAAAAAAATAATGAACAAGAAAATGAGCAAGACAATAAATCTGAGAACAATAATGACAGTCAGTCTGACGATAAAGAAGAGGAAAGTAAACAAGGTGATAGTCAAACTAGTTTAGATGTAGGCTTTGATCTTAGCGATCAGAAGATGGAAGAACAATTAGAGGATTCAGATTCTTTAAAAGAAAGTACAGAAAATGTTTTACAAAAAAAAAATATTAATAATATCAATCAAGATTATAAGGTATTCACAACAGAATTTGATGAAATTGCAAAAGCTGAAATATTAGAGGACATAAAAGAGACTCAAAAATTAAGAAAAAATTTAGACCAACAACTTGTAGGGTTTCAAGATCTTATTACCAAACTTGCTAATAAACTACAAAGACAACTACTTGCAAAACAAAGTAGAGCGTGGGAATTTGATTTAGAAGAGGGTTTATTGGACAGCTCAAAATTAACTAGAATAATTATAGATCCTTATAATTCTTTATCTTTTATGAGAGAAAAAGATCTTGATTTTAAAGATACTATAGTAACTCTATTAATAGACAATTCTGGGTCCATGAGAGGTCGGCCAATAACAATTGCTGCACTTTGTGCTGATATATTGTCTAGAACCTTAGAAAGATGCTCTGTAAAAGTTGAGGTTTTAGGTTTTACCACAAAAAATTGGAAAGGTGGTAAGAGCAGAGAGGCTTGGACTAAAAATGATAAACCAAAAAACCCTGGAAGATTAAATGATTTAAGACATATAATTTATAAAGGTGCCGACACGCAGTGGAGACAGGCTAAAAATAATATAGGTTTAATGCTTAAAGAAGGATTATTAAAAGAAAATATAGATGGGGAAGCTATTTCGTGGGCCTATAATAGAATTAAAAAGAGAAAAGAAGAAAGAAAAATACTCATGGTTATTTCAGATGGTGCCCCTGTTGACGATTCAACTTTATCAGTTAATTCAGGAGATTTTTTAGAAAAACATTTAAAGAAGATGGTTAAATTTATAGAAACTAAGAGTGATGTTGAAATTTTAGCTATCGGTATTGGACATGATGTTTCTCGATATTATAATAAGGCTATTAAGATAACAGATGTACATGAGCTTGGAGATGTAATGGTTTCTCAATTGAGTGGCTTATTTGAAAATAAAAAGAAACTACACTAAAGTTTTAAAAGGTCTTCATTTTTCCATTTAATGGTGACTTCAGCCCCACTTCTTGTTTGGGAATTTCTGCATAATATATTTGCATAATTTTTTTCTAGTAGAGTTTTGCCTATAAAAATTCCAAGACCTAATCCAGATTTTGATTTTATTGATGACTTAACAGATTTAATATAAGGCTCTCCAATTTTACTCAGGACATCTTTTGGATATCCCTCTCCATCATCTTCAATCATAACTTCTGTTAAATCACTATCACTTTTTATATTAATAAAAATTTTATTTTTAGAAAACTTATTTGCATTACCAATAAAATTTCTTAGACCATAAACAATTTCTATTGATTTAGTTATATTTAATGGATTTGAATTTTGATCTTGATTAACAATAAATTCTTTCTTACTTGTTTGTTGATATGATTTAACTATTTCATTCATGTAGTCTGCAACTGTCAAATCGCCATCAATAAAATCATCTTCAATAACTGGATTTAATGTTAATTTTTTTAAAATCTCAGTACATCTCTCTATTTGACTGGATAATAACTCAATATCTTTTTTAACATCTTCATTATCTTTAAATTGTGCTAGTAAATCAGTGCAGATAATCTTCATTGTTGAAAATGGTGTACCCAATGAATGTGCAGCAGCAGCAGCTTGTCCACCTAATGACAATAATTCATGTTCTTTAAACATAATTTCTTCCATTTTATTGAGTGCCTCTTTCTTTATTCTAGATTCTGATCCAAAGGTTAAAGCAAAATAATTTAAAAAAATTAAAGCAATGATTAATGCTGTTGGAATTGAATAATAATAATAACTGTCTACATGAAAATGTTCATTAACTGGATAGGGCAAAGGTTGATTAAAAAAAGTAAGAAAAATAATTATTAAAACTGTGAAGCTGACTAGCAAAAAATTACTTCTAAAACCTAAATTAGATGATGAAAATATAGCTGGGATAATCAAAAATATTGAAAAAGGATTTATAATTCCACCTGTTAAATAAATCAAACAACTCAGTTGTAAAATATCAATAGATAAAAAAAGAAATGCTATTCTATCTGATAATTGAGTGTTCTGATTAATGTAGACTAAATAAAGATTACTTAACACTCCAATTAAAATTATCGAATTTTCTAAAATTAGATTAAATCTAAAATCAAAAAAAAAATAAATAAGATTTATAGTAATTAATTGACCAATAATAGCTATCCATCTTAAATTAATATATGTAGATTTTTTTAATGAAAAATATTTTGAAGTTTCGAAAAACTTCATTATTAGATATCTAGATTTTGAACATTAATTGCATTTGAAACAATAAAATCTTTTCTTAAAGCAACATCATTGCCCATTAAAGTATGGATGAGATTTTGATCTTTTTTTAAGTCTTTTGAATATTGAACTTGTAATAGATTTCTTGTTTCAGGATCTAAAGTTGTGCTCCATAATTCTTCTGGATTCATTTCTCCTAATCCCTTGAACCTTTGAATGCTCATTCTAGATTTTTCTTCTTCATAAGCCTTAATAAATTCTTTTGTTCCTTTTTTAAATTTTTGTAATTCTTTATTATTTTTTAAAATATAATTTTCTAATTCACTTTCGTCTTTTATGTATATTCCTTTTGTGCCTTTGTTAATTTTAAATAATGGTGGTTGTGCAAGATAAACATGTCCATTTTCAATTAACTTGTTAAATGGCTTGTTATTAAAAAATGTTAATAACAATGCTCTAATGTGAGATCCATCAACATCAGCATCTGTCATAATAATAATTTTCCCATACCTTAAATCTTTTAAATCTATATCATCAACTTTTGGGTCGAGACCAAGAGCATTAATTAGGGTTACAACTTCATTAGATGACATCATTTTAGCTAACAATTTTGTTCTATGTTCGCTACCATCTCTGTTACTATTTTTTTTAAGTGCAACTTCCTCAACATAAGTATTAAGGATTTTTCCTCTTAGTGGCAAGACTGCCTGATTTGATCTGTTTCTGCCTTGCTTTGCTGAGCCACCTGCTGAATCTCCCTCAACTATAAATAATTCTGTTCCTTCTTGTTTTCCTATTTGACAATCAGCTAATTTTCCAGGTAAACCACTTAACTCTAGAGCACCTTTTCTTCTTACATTTTCTCTAGCTTTTCTAGCCACATCTCTTGCAAGTGCTGCTTGCATTACTTTTCCCAGTATAACTTTAGATGTAGTTGGGTTTTGATCAAACCATATTGATAATTTTTCACTAACAATACCTTCCACAATCATTCTAACCTCAGATGAAACTAGCTTGTCTTTTGTCTGAGAAGAAAATTTTGGATCAGGTATTTTTGCTGAAATAACACAAGTAAGACCCTCTTTAATATCATCACCTGATATTGTTAATTTGTTTTTCTTTAATAAATTATGTTCTGTTGCATATTTATTAATTACTCTTGTTAGGGCGCTTCTAAATCCTAGTAAATGAGTACCCCCATCTTTTTGATAAATATTGTTTGTATAGGGATAGATATCCTCACCATAACTTGCATTCCATTTTAAAGAACATTCAATTTCAATATTATTATTTTTACCTTCAATATAAATCGGTTTTTTAAATAAATCATTTCCTGTCTTATTTATAAGTTTTTCCCTTTTTTCATCTAAAAAATCAACAAATTCTGAAACACCACCATCAAATTTAAATACTATTATTTTTTCTTTTTTTTGATTTAAGTCATTAACTGTTATCTTTATTCCTTTATTCAAGAATGCTAACTCACGCATTCTTTTAATAATTATATTTGAAGTAAATTTTGTTGAAGAAAATATTTCTTTTGATGGCAAAAAAGTGATTTGTGTACCAGTTTCTTTTGATTTTCCTATAACTTTAAGTGGCGCTTTTGAGGCCCCATCTTGAAACTCCATAAAGTATCTATTTCCATCTCTATCTATTTCTAATTTTAGTTTTTCTGATAATGCATTTACAACTGAGACTCCTACACCGTGTAACCCACCCGACACTTTATATGAATCATGATCAAATTTTCCTCCAGCATGAAGTTGAGTCATAATAACTTCTGCAGCAGACATTTTTTCACCCTTATGCATATCAACAGGTATTCCTCTACCATCATCTCTAACAGTAATAGTGCCATCAGAATTTATTTTAACTTCTATATTTTTACAGTGTCCTGCTAAGGCTTCATCGATTGAATTGTCTACAACCTCATAAACCATGTGGTGTAAGCCAGTACCATCGTCGGTATCACCAATATACATTCCTGGTCTTTTCCTGACGGCTTCAAGACCTTTTAAAACCTTAATAGAATCTGCTTGATATGTAGAATTATTTTTCATAATTTTGAGGAAATTAAAAAACTATAACATTTTTATAAAAAAAGAAGAAAATTAATCACAATAATTCACACAAAATTATTAAATTAAGCTCAATAATAAAGAGTTTTTTGATTTTTTGTAAAGAGATAGAAATTCAGAAATCTATACAGACTTTGTGGCATATACTGAAAAATCACAGCATGTTATGCTTTTTTTTTTGAACTGAATCTTGCTAAGGTAAAACTATGCTATATAAATATACATAACATGAAATCTTTATTCAATAAACTAATAAACAAATTAATAAATAGATATTATTGTCATATAAATTCTTTTTCGAATGTTTATACGCGAGCTATTACGGAAAAAACTATTAAGAAACTTATAGATGATGAAGCGCTTTATTTTAACGTATACAGCGAATATATTAATTGGAATCTAAATTATGCCAAACAATTTGACAACAAGATAATTTTAGAGTTTGGTGTTGCAAAGGGTCAATCGGGCAAAGTTATTTCTGATTTCTTTTCAGACGAAACTGTTTATGGCTTTGACTCATTTATGGGTTTTAAAGAAATAAGTAAAAAAAGTTTTTGGAGCTATCAAGGATATCAAAAAAACTTTTTAAATCAAAAAATCCCAAATATTAATAAAAATTATAAAATGATAAATGGTTATGTAGAAGATACTCTAACTAATTTTATGAAGGATATTAAAATAGATAATTTTGATACATTTTTTATTCATCTAGATCTAGATATTTATGAACCAACTAAATATGTACTTTCTGAAATTTTAAAAAAAAAGAAAAAGACAATAATTATGTTTGATGAATTACTTAATTATCCTGGTTTTGAAAATCATGAATACAGAGCATTATTTGAAGAAGTAATTAAAAAAGATTACAATTACAGATACCTTTCATTTACTGATAGGGGAAATTCTGACTATGGATCATTAATTAAAACTTTTATGGAAATAAACTAATTAATTTTACTTCCTTCTAATTTTTTACAAATATTTTGATAATGAAAATGAGACCAAACTAATAAGTTCAATTTCATGAGTCCTACAACAAAAATTTATAAAATTAAGTTAAGCAGTGATTTACTAATATCTGCACTTTTGGCGGAGAGACAGGGATTCGAACCCTGGGTACCTTTGACAATACACACACTTTCCAAGCGTGCGCTTTAAACCGCTCAGCCATCTCTCCAATTATAGTTTATTTTTAAAATAACACATGGATGTATTTTTTATATGAAATATTTTTTTTTCTTTTTCTAATTCATTAATAAATCTACAGACATCTTTACACGACTCTTTGCCAACTACATAGTCGTGCCAAATAATAATTCCTTTATGGGAAAGCATTTCAAATGCTTTCCCACTATCACTTTTAACAACACTGTATGTGTGTCCTCCATCTATGAAAATAAGGTCAAATTTTTTTAAATATTCTTCTGTGTTAAACATTCTAGAGTCAACAAAGAGTACTTTAATTTTTTTTTCAATTTTTTTTCCTGAGAATAAAAATTTTTCGTAATTACTCTCATTCAAAATATTTCTTATAGAAATATTATTGTCTTTTTTTTCTAAATTAATTTTTTTTGATTGCTTTTGATTTAATGTTAAACTTACAATATTAGTATTTTCCCTAGAATTTAGTGCCATTAGCATTGTATTTTTTCCACTGCAAGTTCCAAATTCAAATATATTATCACTTACTTTGCTTAAGCATGACAGTATCCAGGATTCATAGTCAGATGTCATTCCTACTACTTTGTAGCTTGATGGAATACAAAAGCTTTGAATAATTAAATCATCACTTGGTGCAAGTAAATTTTTAGATATTTTTTTGGGTTTAAAAATATTATGAACATTTTCTATATCAACACTTTGAATCTTTTTCTTAAAAAATGTTCTTATTTTTTTTCTATTATAATAAAATATTATTATACATATCAAAATTATTAAAGACTCAGTCATCTTTATTTATCTTAAGCACTCCTATGAATGCTTCTTGCGGAATTTCAACTTTTCCAAATTGTTTTCCTCTAGCTTTTCCTTTTTTCTGCTTGTCTAACAATTTTCTTTTTCTGTCTCTGGCGCCACCACCATGAATTTTTGTTAAAACATCTTTTTTAAAACCCTTAATAGTTTCCCTTGCTATAATCTTTCCACCAATTGCAGCCTGTACTGGGATCATAAAGTTGTGCCGTGGAATTAAATCTCTTAATTTTTCACAAACTTCTCTTCCAACTGTTTGTGCAAAATCTTTATGTACCATCATTGATAGTGCGTCTACTGGCTCAGCATTAACAAGTATTCCAAGTTTCACCAAATCCCCTTCTCTATGACCTATAATCTCATAATCAAAACTTGCATAACCACTAGTCATTGATTTAAGTCTATCATTAAAATCAAAAACAACTTCGTTTAGAGGAATTTCATAATTTAAAACTGCTCTATTTCCAGAGTAGCTTAAATTGGTTTGTACTCCTCTTTTATCTTGGCAAACCTTTATAATTACTCCTAGATACTGATCTGGTGTGATAATTGTTGCTTTAATCCAAGGCTCTTCAATAAATTTGATTAAAGTAGGCTCTGGTAAGCTTGAAGGGTTTTGTAACTCTATTATTTCCCCTTTATTCATATGAACTTTATAAACTACCCCAGGAGTTGTTGTTAATAAATTTATATCAAATTCTCTTTCTAATCTCTCTGTAATAATTTCTAAGTGTAGCAAACCTAAAAATCCACATCTAAATCCTAACCCTAAGGCAGAAGAAGATTCTGCTTCATATGAAAAACTAGCATCATTTAATTGAAGTTTGCCCAAACCATCTTTTAATTTTTGATATTCAGAGCTATCTACAGGAAACAATCCACAAAATACAACTGGCTTGCTTGGTTTAAATCCTGGAAGCGCTTCTTGAAGTGGTTTAGCTGCATCACAAATAGTATCTCCAACTTTTGTTTCTGATAAAATTTTTATTCCTGTTGTTATAAAACCAATTTCTCCTGCATTTAATTCATTAACATCAGTAGCTTTAGGAGTAAATACACCTACTTTTTCAATTATATATTCTTGGTTAGTAGACATCATTTTAATTTTCATATTTTTAGAAATTTTTCCGTTAATAACTCTAACTAAAATAACCACCCCTAAATAAGTGTCATACCAACTGTCAACTAACAAACATTTTAAATCCGCCTCCTTTTCTCCTTCTGGAGCTGGTAATGATACAATAATTTGTTCTAGAATATCTTCTATACCCTCGCCTGTTTTTCCTGAGCAAGGTATGGCATTTTCAGTATCAATACCTATAACTTCTTCTATTTCTTGTTTTGTTTTTTCTAAATCTGATGCTGGTAAGTCAACTTTATTTAAAACAGGGACTATCTCATGCTTAGTATCTAAAGCTTGATAAACATTTGCCAATGTTTGTGCCTCTACTCCTTGAGTGCTATCAACAATTAAAATAGATCCTTCACATGCATATAGAGATCTACTAACTTCATAGCTAAAATCTACGTGTCCTGGAGTGTCAATAATGTTTAGAATGTACTCTTTGCCATCTTTTGCTTTATAATTAAGTTTAACAGTTTGGGCTTTAATGGTAATCCCTCTTTCTCTTTCAATATCCATCGAATCTAAAACTTGTGCCTTCATCTCTCTTTCTGTAAGGCCACCACATGTATGAATTATTCTATCTGCTATAGTTGATTTGCCATGATCAATATGCGCAATGATTGCAAAGTTTCTAATATGATCAATTTTTGTCATGATTATGATCTAATCTTTGCACCAGTTTTTGATTCAACAGCTAAAATAATAAGTTGATTAATTTTATTCAAATCTTCTTCAGTTAATGTTTTCTCTAAAGATTGAATAGTTACATTTAATGCAATTGATTTTTTACCATCAGGAATATTGGCTCCTTCATAAACATCAAATACTTTGACAGATTTTATTAATTCTTTATCTACGTTAGAGATAGTCTCTACTAATTCCTGAACTTTAAAATTTTTATCTAAAACAAAAGCAAAATCTCTTTCTGATTTTTGAAAATCTGAATATTTATATTGGGTTTTTTGATCTTTTAATGATTTTTTTGGTTGTTTTAAATTATCTAAAAATATTTCAAAGCCCACTAATGCTTCAGCCTTAATATCTAATTTTTTTAATATACTTGGGTGAATATCACCAAAAAAAGCCACTACTTTTTCTTTACCTTTATTTAGAAATATTCTTCCTGATTTTCCAGGGTGATAATAATTTGGTGTTTCATCATCAATGTAGAGTTTGTCTTTATTATAACCTGCCTCAGCTAAACTTTTAATGACATCACTCTTAACATCGAATACATCAATCAGTCTTTCTTTTTCCAACCAACTCTGCCTAGCCAATTTTCCTGATCTTAACCCACAAACTACAGTCTGTTGTTCACCTGGCTCGGATCCTAAAAAAATTGGACCTATTTCGAATAATGATAAATCTTTAAATCCTCTTCCTAAATTCTTATTCAAATGAATAATTAAATTAGAAAAAATTGAACTTCTCAATACATTTAAATCAGAACTTATAGGGTTA
>Ga0209383_1002335_pt1 | contig 11264 bp, 24 predicted proteins | sample CoawatmetaG02DNA_FD_187510 | JGI IMG/M metagenome (GOLD analysis project Ga0209383, IMG submission 187510) | Marine microbial communities from the West Antarctic Peninsula - Coastal water metaG029-DNA (SPAdes) (version 2) | ecosystem: Environmental > Aquatic > Marine > Coastal ... | reverse complement strand
AATGAAAGTTAGCGCAGATCGTCGAATTCGAGATAAAAACATTAATCGATTTGAATTAATTGATGAAACTGGTAGAGTTATAGTTAAGTATGACGTGAGTGTTGAGCTAAACTATCAAGACGATGGAAAGACACTTAAAGTATTTCTAAAGGATAAAAAACTTAGGGGACATCATGAAAGTTAAAATAGGCAATTACCCTTATAGACTAGTGTGCAATATACATACCCGTCATATAGAAAAGAAGTACGAAGGACATTCATACAATAACCATACACATGAAGACTATGTACTAGAAGCTATTGAAGAAGCAGTACAAAGCGTATACAACATGCTTAACTGGCTGTGGCTAGACAGACGTACACAAAAAATTAAGGTGCGCATTGACAAGAGTGATACTTGGAGTATGGACTCTACTCTTGCTCCTATTATCTTACCTATGCTAGTACAGTTGAAAGAAACTAAACACGGTGCTCCAATGGTAGACATGAAAGATGTACCTAAAGAACTTCGTGCTACTAAAAAACAACTAGACGCATGTGGCAAAACTGGTGATGTTGATCCTAAACACTTTGAGCGTTGGGATTGGGTATTAGACGAAATGATCTGGGCGTTTGAACAAAAGTGTCGTGATGATTGGCAAGGTGACTATTACGAGTACAGAGAACTAGGCATGGAAGAAGACAAAGGCGACAATCTTTTTGGATTGAAACTTGTATGGGAAGACCGTGAAGGTGCAAAAACACACCAAGAACGCATGACAAATGGTTTTAAATTGTTTGGCAAGTACTACGAGAACCTGTGGGATTAACAAAAGGACAATAAATACAACATGAGCAAAATAATTACATATAAAGTAGAAGACATCTTTGAGGATATCGAAGGTGACGACAAAAATGTCAATATGAACATACCCCCTGAAATCTCAGAACGCATGGGCTGGGAACCAGGTGATATTTTAAAAATTACCGTAGAAGACGGTCAAATCTCAATTAGCAAGAAGGAGCCAGATGTCGAAGAGTGATGATGTAATAGAATTTGAAGGAACTATCGTAGATGTCCTTCCAGGGCAAACATTTAAAGTAGAACTAGAAAATGGACATTCCATAGTATGCTATACTAGTGGAAGACTAAGAAAAAACAGAATCCGTCTGGTGTTAGGAGATAACGTAAAGATTGAAATGACACCATATGACATGACCAAAGGCCGTATTACTTACAGAAATTAATGGTTGACAGCCACCAAAAACTGTGCTATAATAGTAACTCATCCATACAATTAAGAGAGTATTATGAAACAAGTAACAGACCCAACATCAACAGCATTTAACTACTGGGACACTTATCCACAGGATAATCCCTTCCTTTTGAACGGGTTTAAAGGTACATTTGCCTTTAGTGATCACTTATTGATCCCCGAACCATTAACAGAGTTTTTGCTGGAATTCTACCGCGGACGACTAGGCGAGCGCCGCTCGAATCATATCAAAGCAATTCCGCTCGAAGAAATCAATGACTTACTTAACGAACAATGGGAAGGACCTGGTAGCATGTCTAAAATTGTTCGTATGACGTACGAGCTTAAAGCAAACAGACTGCTTGAATCACCAGTTGATTCAAAGTCTGCACTAAAAGGCTACGAAGCACCTACATTCGAGTCAAATTTAGATCAAACAGTGGTTGACAGGATCGAAAAATCGTAGTATAATAGTAGTATAAGTTAAACAGAACAAGGGCAATTGCAATGAGAGTTACTATTCAAGGCGGTTCTAAGTCGCAGAAAAAGTACGTTAGAAGTGCAGTTAAGTTTTGTCAAAAGAAGCTGATGCCACGTATGCTAGGTATACATGTTAATGTAAAGATAGCAGACTTAAAAGGTAATGCCCTTGGATACTGTTTACCATTAATTGACGATGGCGAACGTGCAGATCGTCCACGCTACTTTGAAGTTGAAGTATGCTCCAAATCAAAACTCCGAACGTTGCTTGTTGCTTTATGTCACGAAATGGTGCATGTAAAGCAATATGCTCGCGGCGAGTTATACGAAAGTCAACTTACTGACAAGACACGCTGGCAAGGCAAATGGATGTCAAAGCATCCTGACTATTGGGAATGTCCGTGGGAATGGGATGCAATGGGACGTGAACATGCATTGTTTATTACATGGTGTGAAAAGAATGACTTTGGCAAACTGAACTGGACACAAATCGATGAGTAAATTTGCAACCAAATACTTTATGCCCAAAGACTTGTTTGACTTTAAAACACATTGGGCAGTAGATTTAGAGTATCCGTTCCGTGGCAGCAAAGGCGAGTACTATACAGTAGAAATTACTAAAAAAGGGTTTACTTGTAATTGCACTGGAATGATGTTCCGTGGCAAGTGCAAGCACAGTGAAAGTGTAGCACAGCGTTGGAGAGATGTTTTATCAGATGATTTTGAAGAAAAGTTCTTGACAACTGAACAACCTGATGCTATAATTAATACGTAGGCAAACTTAAACAAAAGGCACTTAATATGGCATACCCAAAAGAGATCACAGACTTCTTTGGCAATGATTTGTTCCGTTTACTAGGACCAAAAGCTGATCGTCGCAACTGGCATTCACTTAGTTTTAAAGAGCAACAAGCTCGTATCAAAAATATCCCTATATATATTAGCACACGTAAATTAGGTAAAGCACCAACTTACGCACAAATATTGTACGAAGTGTTTAACCAGTTGGCGTTACTAGGTGACAAGAATCCACTAATGGGTATTGACTTGCCTTATTATGATAGTTTAGGAGATGCAAGCGTTGAGTTGAACATGCCAATTCTAAATTGCGACCTTGAAGATGTAAGTCAGTTTGTAAACAACGCAGAAACACAACGTGATGTATTCCTTGCACACATACTTTTAGATATTGTTTTCCAATTCCAACCAGGACTAGTTTTTGCGGGCGTTGGACGTAAAGACTCTGCAGGACGCATTTTTGTAAACGATGCAAAGCACCGTACACTAGGATGTATGATTCTTGGAATTAATCAGGTTCCTCTTTACTATATTGAAAGCGATGAAACATACTGGGACGTACAACAATATGCAGCCATTAATATTAATAGCTTGCAGTGTTCAGAATTTGATCGTTACCGCATCCGCACCCAACGTGCGCGAGCATGTATTACAGCAGGTTACAAAGTTGACCCCGAAGATCAAATTGCACTAGATATGTTTAATGTATTTGATAGCATGGGCATTATTGTTGCAGAAAGAGGCGACACTAGTATTGGTACTAATGCTAAAGTACTTACTGGTATTGGTAACATGACTACGTACTGGAGAGCTTACGGCAAAGATATTGCAACTCGTGCAATACAAATTAATGCACAGATGTTTCCAACTAGTATGTTCCAAACTGCAAACTGTTGGGGACTAATGGAGTTCTTAAAGCACCAAACACATTCAAGTGAAATGGAACTTGACTTTGAGATCCATAAGGCTGTTAAAGAACTGTTACCTAGAGACAACTCAGGCGGCAAGCTGCATAGCCTGATTAAAACAGCATGTAAAGAACAAAATGATATTAGCTCATTACGTTGGGAACCTGTTGTTATTGCAGAAGGCATACACCAACTTGTAAAAGCGTATAGTACCGCTGACCTTACACTAAACGATGTTAAATGGCCAGAACCAAAAGAACGTTATACGTTTGCATTGGACCTGGTGCAGTAATGTGTAATGACTTTGAACGCATCAACAAGTTAATACAAGAGCAAAAGGACGCACCCTTTCGTGGACTTGATGATGCAACATACATAAACGAAAGTGTTTGGAGAGATTTTACTAAACACAAAGACTTAAAGCGTGTAAGAGTATTACAATTAAAATACAAGTACAGATGGACAGATGAACAAGTTGATCGTATGTATGCAAAGTCCGAAGATGGTTGGCTAGACGGTGTTGGAGTATACAGGCTATTTGATTATGGCAAAGGCGAAAATAAAGTATGTGTTGAAGATGGAGTAGATAGACAGTTCCACGAGCCACAGCACGATCATATTGTAAGTCGCAGTGAAGCAAAAGCACTAGGATGGACTGATAAAGAAATTAACGATCCTAGTAATATACAATATATTTCAGCCGTACAAAACATTGTCAAAACATATCTTAACAAAGAACAGTGGGCGGCAGTTAGTCCAACAATTGCGACGTTATTTAAAGGTTGACACAAGCCAGATCTAGTGCTATAATGTATATAACAATTAGGCAAACAGAAGAGGCATACAAAATGGCATTATCAAAGTTTAAGCAAGATGAAATTGCGTTCGAACTAGCCCACGAAACAAAGCGTAATGTTGCGCCAGAGACAGTTAGTATACAAGACGCACTTGCTGTTGCATGTGCTGCACTTCGTATTAATGGCGCCTACCTAAAAGACACTCGTCGCTTTAGTTGTGAAGAAAACTTAACACAGTTTGCTAACAAAGAACTTGTTAAGTTTGCTTTTGAACAACGTCCAGGCATGTTACCCATGGACTTTATACGCCCTGAGCCTACTGAAGAAGACTATACACAAGTTGCAGAAATCCAAAAGTGGATGAAGCGTTACGTAATGCTTGGTCTTGGTGACTTAGACGACTTTAAGAAAGATATGATTGCTACAGTGTCACAGGACACAGTGAAGTTTAGCAACTTGGGTCGTGTTGCATATATTCCAGAATTTGTAAGACGCGACAAGCACGAAAGCGGACTGAAGAAAGAGATCCGTGTAGAGTATCGTGACAGTAAGCACTTGGGCAACGTAGCAGATATGGTTGAAGGTGTTGTTAAGATACTAGACAAGCGTTTCAGCGCAGAGTGGGAAAGCTATAACTACACAGCAGTTATGGACGGCAACTTAGTTAGCTTTATGAATAAGTATGAACATGACGTAGGTGCTATGAAGCGTATCAAAGGTAAAGTAAAAGCACAAACACAAAATAAGTTGTTTAGTGCAAACGAAACACGTCTTAACTATGTAAAATTATATAAGGTATAAAACAATGTTTACAGAAAATGTAATGTGGTTGATGGGAGCATATGTATCAGGATCAGTTGCTACATACTACTTAATTGTGAACCAGAGTGTTAGAAGCGCAGCAGAACAAATAGTTGACAACTTAATCGATAATGGATTCTTGCGACACAAAAAAGATGCAGATGGCGAGATAGAGATTCTCAAGTGGAATGCAAAGGATGAATGAAGAAGAACATGCCCAAGCAAAAGCAGTATTTGGTATAGTAATAATGACAGGCCTGAGCCTGTTTTTCCTAGCAAAGTTTTTATTCTAAATGATTAAATTGCAAGGTAAGTTGCCTAATAGAGTTTACGTTGCGTGTAGCGGTGGTGTTGACAGCATGGCAGTAGTTGACTTCTTATCTAGGAAGCACGATGTGTTTGTACTACACTTTAATCACGGAACACCGCACGGCTTTGAAGCAATGCAATTTGTTGAACAATGGTGTGCAAAGAAAGATATTGGATTCTTAACCAATGTTACAACAAACACAAGAATAAAACAAGCAGATGAAAGTCAAGAAGAATACTGGCGCGATGTACGTTACGATTGGTTAGAACGCTGTACTGAAAGAGAAATTGTCACAGGACATCATTTAGATGACTGTGTGGAAACGTGGGTATGGAGCAGTATGCATGGCACAGGAAAGATTATTCCATACAGTCGTAATGATAGAGTGTATCGTCCTTTTCGTCTTACTCGCAAACGTGACTTAGAACTTTGGGCAAGCTTAAACAATGTTCCGCACATTGAAGACGAGAGTAATAAGAATACCTGCTTTACTCGGAACTACATACGCCACCAAATGATGCCTAACGTGTTAAAAGTCAATCCGGGCATCCATAAAGTTATTGCAAAGAAAGTAAAGTTAGACTTTGACGTGAAGATAAATACTGTTGCAGCCACTAGCATGGCACTATAAGATGAAGACGGTGGCAAATTTAAGATGAACGTGAAGGACTAAAGATAGAACGATAGCCACCCCAGACGGAAGACAACTGTTTAACGAAAAGGAAACGACTCATGAATCATAGTAAAGTAGAATTAGAATTTAAGCAATCGCTAGAAGAGACAGACTACGGACTTATAGTAGGTACTGATGGCAATTTAAAAGGTATTTGGGTTCCTAGTACCGTAGAAGAAGACTATATCCCCGACGCAATTGTAAATTTATGTGTAACAAAATTTGGAATAAACCCAGCGTCAGAAGATGAAGTGGCAACAATCCAATGATAACACAAGAAAGTGTCGACGAGCTAGTTGACTTAGCCAAGCACAGTGAACTAGGAGATCCCATTGATTGGGGTCTTCTAGCAATCACCGAGAAGCAAGCATATCAGATGATGGCTTCAAATGTACTCGAACAGATAGAAGGTCTTGAGAAAGAACAGCGAACCTATGTTGCTATGGCATCTATGACTAAACTGTTAGTTGAAAACTTTGTACTCAACCTTAAACTTTATGGCGCAGAAAAGATGCTGAAACCACTAGATAATACTTGACATATACCAAATAGTTTGCTATAATATTAGTTAATAGCAACATTGAGGTAGAAGACATGGATCAAAATAGTTATTTCGGTAAGACAGCAATGCTTATGAACACTCGTAATGAAAACGAAGTTGAGTGTGAAGTTGACAATGTTAGAGTAAATGAATCTTTAGATGCCTTTGTTGCAGCTAATAAAATCCACATGCGCTGGAATGGTAAGGTTTATGTCGGCAACGCGCTCGGCATGGAATTCACCACCATCGGACCAAAACAATTTAACACTAAAAAAGGAAGATATTAATATGCCACTAGTACCTATGGTAGTAGAACAAACATCAAACGGCGAACGTTCATACGACATTTACAGCCGCTTGATGAAGGACCGCATTATTATGCTTAATGGTGCCGTCGAGGATAACATGGCTAACTTGATTGTAGCACAAATGTTGTTCTTAGAAAGCGAAGAACCTGGCAAAGACATTAACTTGTACATTAATAGTCCGGGTGGTGCTGTAACAGCAGGACTGGCTATCTACGACACCATGCAGTACATCACATGCGATGTGCGTACAATTGTAATGGGCCAGGCATGTAGTATGGGATCGTTCCTTGCACAAGCTGGAACAGCAGGCAAGCGTGTAGTGTTGCCAGAAGCACGTACAATGATTCACAGAGTAAGCTCAGGTACACGCGGCACAAGCGGCAGTGTACACGTACAAGAGCTACAGTTTGAAGATGCAATCCGTTCAATGGAAGAGTCTAAGAAAATTAATCAGCGACTTACAGAGCTTTACGTTAAGCATAACAGCGCAGGCAAAGAATATCCTGAACTGTTTGAAACTATGAAGTTTGACACATTCCTTACAGCAGCAGAAGCAGTTGAGTACGGACTTGCAGACGAAGTAGTGGAGAGACGCTAATGGCTAGAAAAATTAATGAAATGCCTGTAGCTACAAAAGATCCAGGCAAGTTTCACTTTTATGTAAGTATTGCTAAAAGCTTTGTACGTATTGCCGCAGGCTGCTTTTTAGTTATGGGTGATTGGGAGGTTGCAGGATTTCTGTTTATTGGAGCAGAAGTATTAGGAATTGTGGAGGAATTATGACAGAAGTAGAAAATACAGTAGCAAGCCTTAAAGGTATTCCAACCAAAGCGGATCTAAAAGGACTACTTGAGCAAAATGTAGTAGTAGTTGACTTCAACAAAATTAGTGGCGACAAGCGTGTAATGACATGCACACTACGTGAAGACATGAAGCCTAGAGCAACCAAAGATGACACAATGAGTCAGAAGAAGGTTCGTGAGATGTCAGATGCTACTGTAAGTGTCTGGGACGTTAACGCTGAAGGTTGGCGCAGCTTCCGTTATGATCGTATCAACAGTGTAGATGTTGTTGACGAATACATGATGGGTTGGTATAATGAAGTTAGAGACGGTCATAAAACTTTAGGTTGACACGAAGATTAACTTGTGCTATACTGTATGTATTAGTTAAAGAGAAGAGGGACCAAACATGCAGAATTTTTTAGCATCTATTGCACTAGTAGCAATAGCTTCTCCTGCCTATGCAGGCGATGTAATAGAATACGCAACAGTTACAAGTGTTAAGCCAAGATGGGAAAACGTTAGTGTTAACATACCAGTAACAAAATGTAAAGATGTCGAAGTACCAATTTATAGTATGCAACAGTTACACAGTGATGGTGCAACAGGCGGCGATGTACTTACTGGTATGATTATCGGCGGATTGCTAGGTAAAGGTATTACTGGTAAAGACAACGGTGCAGCCGCTGGCGCAGTGTTCGGTGGCATGGTTGCCGCTGACAAGAAACGTAATAATACACATAGCCAACGAGTGATTACAGGTTATCAACTTGATCGCCAATGTAGTAGAGTTTCTAGATGGGAGACACAAGAGCGTCTTAAGAACTATCTTATTACATACAACTGGAATGGTACATACGGACAGAACTATACACTTAATCATTACCAAGTAGGTGATAAGATTCCAATCACAGTAACATTACAGGCAAACTAGTATGATTATGCTTAAAGAGTATCCAGAACATCCTTTGCGTTTAACACTAACTGAAGACGATTGGGACAGACTAGACTGTGTCTTTCGAGACAAAGATGAGTCTGTAAATGTTACTAGTGAAGAACTAGCTGCATACGAAGATTGGGTCTTTGACGAGATTACATCACGTCTGCAAACGGCAATTCCAAGTATGGTATTACAATGAAAGATAACGATTTTAATAAGAAGTTTGACGGCATGAGTTTTAGCACTAGTTGGGTGCAGCCAATGAATCCGTTTATGAATACATATGGCACTGTGCCAATAGGACCTACAGTTAACGCCAACGAAGTGTACAGTAGACTAAGTACGCTTGAAGAATTAGCGCGTCTTGATTTTTTAGAGACACAGCTACAAGCAATGTCCTACTATCCGGACGCTGAAACAATTTTTGCAAAGATTGCAGAATAAAGAATAGGAAGGCTGGCCGAGCGGCTTAAGGCACTTGATTACTAATCAAACGAACGTGAAAGCGTTCCATGGGTTCGAATCCCATGCCTTCCTCCACACTAATTTAATATAGGAGATAACATGGATAATCATACTGAAGACAGAATTTTATCGTTATTTCCAACCCCTTTATACACTTATAAATTAGAAGCTGAAGCATATGCTAGTGTGCAAAATGAATTACAAATTGTAGTTGATAAACTTTATTTAAATAATACGTGGGCACAAAACCCAAATTGGAGTTCTAACTCGCAGCTTTTATCCAATAAAGGCAATTTCGTTGAGTCTATTTTAAAAATTGAAGACATGGAAGTTGTTAAGTCGTTTATTTTAGATCACTGTTTGGAATTTATGAGACTGCAAGAGGTTAAACCAAACTATAAGCCTGCAATTGAATCTTCGTGGTTAACACTAACTACGCCGGGGCTTAGTTCTCATATTCATGATCATGGAAGTACTCATATCAGCGGAGTATATTGGTTTAAAACAAATGGACAAGACGGTGACCTAGTTTTTAGAAATGCATTTAAAGCATTAAAATGTAATCCAATCGGCGCTGATGCTGCCAACGAGGCTCGATTCTCGCCAGAGCAAGGCAGGATAGTTTTATGGCCAGGTTATTTAGATCACAGTGTTAATGAAAATAAAACTAGTGAAGACCGTATTAGTTTGTCTTTTAATATCATATTAGAAACAGGCGAGTTTGAGATATCTGATATGCAAGCGTTTATGATTGAGCAAATCCAGAAACAAAACTTCCAAACAGGCGTTGCATAAGTACAATATGAATAATAACGTATTACAGTTTCCGCAAAAGTCCGAAGAAGAAAAACAGCTTGATATACTAAACAAGCAGTTCGAAGAAATCGAATCGCAAAGTGATGCAATTGAAGAACAACGTAAACGGATAAAAGAGCTAGAAGATAAGAAAGAATAACGCCCTTGTAGCTGAGTGGTTTAGCAGGACCTTTGTAAGGTCTAGACGGCGGTTCGATTCCGTCCAGGGGCTCCATAAATTGTTAGATAGAGCTAAATACATGTGTAAGGAGCTCTATCTATGAATAAAGAAGATTATAATTGCGCACATTGCGGCGCTGTTAATAAGTTTAAAGGCTACAGTTATACAAACAAGTATTGTGATAACAAATGTCAAAAAGCGTTCGAATCAAAAGAACGAACAAGGCAGTGGCTAGAAGAAGGTAAAGATTGGGGTCAAAATGTTCCACAGTGGGCTAAGAGACATCTAGCAGAAGTAAACGGCGATTGCTGTAGTGTTTGTAGTATAGAAGAACACAACGGTATGCCAATAGTGTTAGAGTGCGATCATATAGATGGCAACCATATGAATAACGTTGTTAGTAATTTGCGTTTAATATGTCCTAACTGTCATAGTCAGACAACGACATATAAGAACAAGAATAAAGGCAATGGTCGTAGCTACAGGCTTTCGTCTTAGGTTGCGGCATCATCTATAAGGAGAATATAGTGAACGAAGAACAAATGAGAGCGTTATCAGGCAAACCTACAGTGTATAAAGCCAAGCATATTTTAGTTGGTACAAAGGGAGAAGCAGAAGAGCTGCTAGAAGGTCTTACTGTAAGGAACTTTGGACGAATAGCGTGTGACTATAGCCAATGTGCAACAGGTGCCAACTACGGTATCATTGAGCCATTTGTAGCTGGATCGATGTGGCCACAGTTTATGGAGGCTTTATTAGCTGCGCCGCTTAACGAAATAGTCGGACCGTTTAGAGACGATGCAGGCTGGCATCTAATGATTAGAACGCAATAATAAATGCGGGTATCGTATAGTGGTTATTACGGTAGGTTTCCAACCTTTAGACAGGAGTTCGATTCTCCTTACCCGCTCCAAATTAATTAACCACTTTATGAAAATAAAGGTTGACAGACGCTAAATAAGAGTGTATTATAAATACATAATAACAAGTACAATAGGAATTACAATGCACAAGACGAGCTTACAATCATTTTATTGGTGCCCACCGAAAGGTAGGGGTTTATCTTGATGTGACTTTTTAACAAAAGTAATATTATATAAGCCCTTAGCATTAATAGTGTTAGGGGCTTTTTTTATGACTACACTTCGTCCTACTGCAATAGGAAGTTTTGCAGAACATAGATGGCCCGTATGGGTGATCGAAGCAAGTGTAGTCTTAAAAGAAGTTTATATGTGAGTGGTGTTAATGGT